>ERZ1643249.4833-NODE-4833-length-11060-cov-221.306861_pt1 | contig 11060 bp, 7 predicted proteins | sample MGYA00579263_ERZ1643249 | MGnify/ENA primary metagenome ERZ1643249 (study PRJEB29033, sample SAMEA4952264) | chicken gut metagenome | biome: Broiler Chicken; feature: Gastrointestinal Tract; material: Caecum | place: Ireland | collected 2018 | study: Broiler...
TTCTCCCGGGTACCGGGGACAGCTTCTTCCGCGATGTCTACCTCTTTTGCAAAATTCTCAGAGCGGAGTACCGTATTTTTGCTTACACCGTTTTCTTGTGCGATCCGGTCGCAGGTCCGCTGATTTTGGCTGTTCCCAAATTGGGAACAGCCACTTTTGTCAGGTGAAGTATACTGATTTCCCCGGTTGTAGCCGGCCTTTTTCTCTGCCTCATACTGTTTGCCCACCAGGTAGCGCCGCTGCTCCGGGGTCAGGTTCCGCCGTCCCAGCTGGTTTTTGCAGATCCAGACGATGGCCTCCTCCCGGCCGGCAAATTCCTTTTCCAAAATGGTGTACTCGATCTCGGGATGCTCTTTCAGGATCTCAAACCGGTTGTGCCCATCCACGATGAAGCCCTTCCAAACGATCAGCGGATTCAGGAGCCGCCCTTCCTCCAAAATGTTGGCCTCCAGCTGACTGCGCTCCTCTGCCGTAAGCGGCGGGATCTTGCTTTGAAATTCCGGGTCGATCTTTAGATTTTGCATCATCTGCTTTCGCCTCCTTTCTGCTGGCTTTGTGTGAGTTGTGTTTTAGCCCCTCCCCCATTTATCCTCGACTCCCCGGGGAGGGCTGGGAACCTTCTGGCGGCGGATTTGCACCGCTCCATCGGCCTTTCGGCCGCCCCGCCTTCTTTGTGGCCGGGCCGCGAGTTACGGAAGTATCATTATCTGGAAGTACCAGGAGGCTGCTTATTCAATTTTCAAGGTGCTGCGTTGGTCTCTGGTAAAAGCATACCAGAAGTTTTTCCGTTCCGGGAGTGACTGGGAGTACACCTTAGGGGGTCTCGTAGACCACCCCGGGGCCTTTCTACTATAGTGTAATGCATGAATTTGGTTTAGGGGAGTGACTGGTAGACACGGTTACCGTGTCTCTCAGACACGGTCGGATGTCCAAGTTGGGTTCCTGTAAACAAGATAGCACACTTATTTAGCAAGTGGGACTCTCTTGTAGATAGCCTTTGGGCTATCTCGGAGACAACCCTCTTTCTCCTCTCCGGAAAAAAGATCCTTACACTTACGAGCCATCGAGAAGGGCCTTTTTTCAACCTCAATTTCAGAATTTCACAAAACAATCACATTTCATCATGTTTTGCCTCTTATAATCTTGAGTTCTCCCCCATTTGTCCTCGACACCCCCGGGGAGGGTTGGGAACCTTCTGGCGGCGGATTTGCACCGCTCCATCGGCCTTTCGGCCGCCCCGCCTTCTTTGTGGCCGGGCCGCGAGTTACGGAAGTGTCATTGTCTGGAAGTTCCAGGAGGCTGAACTATTCGGTTTTCAAGGTGCTGCGCTGGTCTCTGGTAAAAGCATACCAGAAGTTTTTCCGTTCCGGGAGTGACTGGTTGTCACGGTACCGGGCGTGTTTGTCACGGTTGGACGTTCAAGTCGGATTCCTGTAAACAAGATATCACACTTATTCAGCAAACGGGACTCTCTCGTAGATAGCCTTTGGTTGTCTTGGAGACAACCCTTGTCTCTTTTCGGGAGAAAAGTTTCCTACACTTACGAGCCATCGAAAAGGGCCCTTTCGCAACCTCGATTTTGGGATTTCACAAAACAATCACATTTCACCATGTTTTGCCTCTTATAATCCTGGGTTCTCCCCCATTTGTCCTCGACACCCCGGGGAGGGTTGGGAACCTTCTGGCGGCGGATTTGCACCGCTCCATCGGCCTTTCGGCCGCCCCGCCTTCTTTGTGGCCGGGCCGCGAGTTACGGAAGTATCATTGTCTGGAAGTTCCAGGAGGTTGAGCTATTCAGTTCTCAAGGTGCTGCGATGGTCTTTGGCAAAAGCATACCAGAAATTTTTCCGTTGCGGGAGTGACTGGTAGTACCCCCTAAGAGCCCTTAAGGGGGTACTCGTAGTCCCCCCTGGGACCCGTTTACCTTGGCGGCATCCTCTGTAATTTCTCTTTCTCCTCTCTGGAGAAAAGATCCTTACACTTACGAGCCATCGAGAAGGGCCTTTTTATAGCATCAATTTTAAGATTTCACAAAACAATCATATTTCACCGTATTTTGCCTCTTATGATTTTGGGCTCTCCCCCATTTGTCCTCGACGCCCCGGGGAGGGTTGGGAACCTTCTGGCGGAGGATTTGCACCGCTCCATCGGCCTTTCGGCCGCCCCGCCTTCTTTGTGGCCGGGCCGCGAGTTACGGAAGTATCATTGTCTGGAAGTTCCAGGAGGTTGAGCTATGCGGTTTTCAAGGTGCCGTGTGGTCTCTGGCAAAAGCATATCAGAGTTTTTTCCTCTCTGGGAGTGACTGGGAGTACACCATTTGGTGTACTCTTAGTACACCTCTCTGTGAAAGTGCCCATTACAATGATAACTTAGGTTCCTCTTTGACGGGAGTGACTATCTGTCACAGTTTACTGTGACGGGTTGTCACACCTTCCAAGTCTTTCATTTTCAGGCACAAAAAATGCCGGCAGACAGTCGCAGTCTCATCCAAACTGCTTCTATCTGCCGGTATTCCATATGCTGCCTTACCGGGCAGCGTTTTGTTTTATCCTTCTCTCTGATCTACAATGTCCAGAGAATCTCTGCCTACCCGGCAGAGCCAAAAGAGAACTTTCACCCCAGCCGCCTTTGCTTGAGCCAGAGCCTCGCCGAAAGCCGGGTGAGTGTCCACATTGGGCCGCACCTCGGTGACGCCTTCCATCTGAATCACAAAGGCCACCCCACAGCGGACCCCGGCCCGCTGTGCCTGGGCCAGTTCCTGCAAATGCTTGATACCCCGCTCGGTAGGAGCTCCGGAAAGTAGCCGATACCGTTCACTTCCAGGGTGCAGCCCTTCACCTCCAGCAGATAGAACTGGCCCACCTTTTCCATGGCGAAGTCGATTCTGGACTTGCCGTAGGAGAATTCGGGGTGAATCGCATCAAAGCCCTGGGTTTCCAGCCATTCCTTTACCACTTTGTTAGGAGCCTGGCTGTCGATGTTGACCCAGCCAAGGCCCTCTTTCCGGACGGCGACCAGGTCATATTTTGTCTTGCGGGCGGGATTGTCCGACACTTCCAGCCGGACATCTGCCCCCGGCAGCAGCAATTCTTTGCAGCGACCGGTGTTTTTGACATGGACGGTCTCCTCCTTGCCCTCCAGCATCACCTTGGCGATGAAACGGTTGGGGCGGGAGAGAAAGGTAGCGTCCAGGATAGTTTTGTAGTTCATACTGTGTTTTCTCTTCGTATCAAATCAAATTAACTTTCGCTTTACTCGGGCTCCCCAGCATCTGCGGACATCCCCACTTCAAAGGAGCTGATAAAACGATTCATGGACTTGCGGGCAATGCGCATGGCACGCACCGACTCTTCCTCCTCTTTGATCTGTTCATTCAGTTTTTTCTTTTCTGCAGCTTCTGCCACATCCGCTTTCAGCCGCAGCTCAACCACCGACTTTTCGATGCTCTCGATTCTCTTTACATACTGCTCATACACGCTGGTGGAGTATACCAAATCCTTTTCTCCGTTGAGGAAGATCTCCTCCACCGAGACCATCAGCTTGGCGGACTGCAGAATCGTATTTTTCTTGCCCGCCAGACTCAAGGCCGCCATTCCTCCCCCAACTGCACTTCCTGCGCCCAGCCCCAGCACGGCACCGCCGCCCACAACGGCAATGGTTCCTCCCGCCATTCCTGCACCGCCGGCCGCAATCGCGCCGCCGCCCAGGTAAGCCAGACAGGCGCTGGTCAGCGCTGCACCGCTTAACCCAGCAAAATTGGAACCCACTAGTACCACCGCAATAGCGGGCGCAAACATCCCGGCCGCTGCGACTGCCGCCAATGCAATCCCAGCCGCAACACCCATGGAAGCGATTGCTGTCTTTAAAGTCTCCTTCATCTCTCGGATGGCCTTTTGGTAGGATTTGCGCAGGCGAGCGATCGTATCTTTTTGGTAATAGCTTCCGGTTAAAAATTCCTCCAAAAATGCGTCCCCGTCCTTCTGGCTGTAACCAGCCGGTCCATTGAGATCTTTATATTTCGTGCTGGGAATCTCTTTGGTTTCTTTGCCCTTTTTCACCTGCTCAGTGCTCAAAGGATAATAGGGTTCAAACAGCATGGCCTCCAGAAGCACCAGCCGAAGCCACGGCTTTTGCGGCTCATTCTCCTCGATTTTCCGGATCAGTTCCTCTTTTGTGTACCAATGCATTACAGCATGGTCCACCTGAAGGAAGCTGGGCAGCCCGGCTGAAATATAGTTCTTCCATTCCTGCAGCCATTCCCGTTTCAGACTCTTGAGAGCTTCCCGGTGAATTGGCCATTGGGTATGTTCCGCATCGTACTCTGTTTTGAGGGCTTCGATGTTGTACAGGATCTCCACCTGTTCCATGGTCAAACCAAATTCCATCTGACCCATACCGCATCCGATTCTTTCATAGAGATCCGCATCCTCCTGCCGGAAAGTGTTCCTGCGAATCTCCTCATACATTCTTCTCAGCAGCTTAAGATCCCGTGCCCGCAGGCCCACCGCAACATCCTGCCCGATTGCCACAGCAAACCGGCCGATCCCTGCATAATTGACACAGACCCACCACTTTCCCGGCCCGATCAGCGCCGCTCCGAAATCCACTGTGGTAAAAACGCCGGTCGCCACCGTCAGCATTCGGGTCAGAGCAGGCGAATGAACCGGCAGGATCTTCTGCCAGTCCAGCGTCTTCAAGGATTGCCAGGAATCGACCTTTTGTTCCTGAATGGCTGCCGACAATCTCCGGATCATGTAAAAGGCCCGCACCATGCACTCATTGGCCACTACCGGCAGCGCCTGCCGTGCCAGCTCGGCCAGAAGTCCCAACTCTCCCCGAAGGTCCATCTGCAATTTTGTGTCTTTCAGGATCTTTCCATTTTCATCATGTTCCGCTAGAAGTGTGCCATTGAAAAGCTTCGACAGAAAAACAGACAGTTGGTTCTTTCCATCTTTATCCTGAAAAACAGGCAGCGCCGCCATCTCTTTTGCCATAGCCAGCAGCGGACCAGGGATTCCGGTTCCGCCCGTTTTTCCGGCTGTGCTGCTGGAACCCGCCATATCACTGACCAAATGGAAAAACCAGACTACCACACCGTTGAGCAGTTTTTCAGGAATATTTTTGCCAATCAGTCCCAGAGCTTCTTTGGGAACCGGAATCATCACAAACGCTCCGCTGGTGTCCACTCCATAGGCAGTTTGGGTAAACTGGGTCAGCAGAGAAAATACCAAACCGGCCATTGTGGGGTGGTGTGCAAAATCCCGGAGATGGTGCTGCAGTCCACCGCCAAAATCCGGCGTGTTTTTGTCACTGGGAATGCAGAATCGCTTTTCCAAAAAGCGTACTGCTCCCTGCAGATCTTCTCCCGGGTAGCCAGTAAGACGCGACACTTTCACAACAAACTGCTCTGTCTGGCTGCTGCTCCACGCACGGCCCCGCCGCAGATCAAAGGCTCCTCCCCACACGACATCCAGGATACCGCAAATCAGCCCGCTTCCAATCGCCGCCAGATAGTCACCACCATCTGCATGGCTGGACAGCAAATCCATTTGGGCATCCAGATCAAAAACGATTCGGTCAAGATCATACTTCTGTTCCGTCAGTTCCGGTGTCACATAAACCTGTGCAGATTCGCTTTCTTTTTCGCTCATAGGTTATTCCTTTCCAACAAACTTGATCTTCGATTTTTTCATCCTGACCTGCAAAGCATCAGGCGGTTTCCAGCTGTGTAAAGGCTTTTGCTATACGATCGGTCATTTCATACTGCGCTTCATCTGTATATGCATAGGAGATGCGGACCACCATCGTTCCCAAGATTGCATACGAGCCCGTATACAAGATCGTATTGTCAAATCCACTCAAATACTCGCACCTGGCTTCTGCGTCCTGCACAGTGCTGTATACCTCCACTGCGCCTCCGCCGTCTGTGCCCCTGGATACCGGACTGTCGCCCGCCGTCTCAATACCTGTGGATGTAAAATAGATGCAGGCGGTATATCCTCCATTTTCCTGATGAAGAAGACCGTTGGGATCGTTGTCCGAAGTCACCGGCTGGATCTCAAGAATATCCTCTACCCGGCCCAAACGCTCCATCACCCAGGCTTCGGAAGGAGCTGTAATCTGTTCCATGATCTTTGTATCATCCGAGAGGTATTCTGTGATCGCCTTTAAGGTCGCCATGTCTGCCTGCGTTTTCTTTGCCGTATTGCCGCCCAGGAAGGACTTCATCACAGAAAACAGGTCTTCATTGACCATTTCCAGATTTTCAGCTGATTCAGGAAACCCATCCAGGTTATCAACGCAGGTGAGCGAAAGCATGGAATTGTAATCCTCCGCTGCAGCATTGTATTCTTCCACCACACTGTTGTACGCTTCTGTCGCATTTTGCAGCGGAAGTATCGCCAACACGAACACCAGCACGATTATCAAAAGAACCCCCGCAAAAACTCCGGCAAGTATTTGTACCACCGGAACCTTTTTCTTTTCGTTTACTTCACCCTTCTGCATTATATTCTCCTCTTCCCGTTTTCCATGCTGGTTTCTGTATTATCCGCTCAATGAACACATACAATTTTCTGCAGCATGCTTTTCATCTCTGTGCGCACTTCATCTTCGGCTGGCAGAACAATTTTCTCCCGCTGCTTCACCTGTGCTTCAAAGAGCGGTTCCATGAGATTTTCTGCGAAAGCTTCCCGGTCCTCGCTGGCGTACATTTCCTTCAAGGTATCACCGGACAGCGCTGTCTCAAGTTTTTCTGTAATGGCAGTGCCCTCTTCTTCGCTGACCAGGTAATCTTCGCTCAAACTCTGGAACTTCTCCGAGACAATATCATACATTGCCTGCGCATCACCCGCATAGATCTTGCTGAGAAGCGCATCGCTTACGTATCCCGAAGCTGCTCCGCCGGCCATTCCTCCGACAAAAGTCCCAAGCGTCGTTCCCACTCCCGGAAGAATGGCTGTTCCCACGGCGCCTCCGGCCACACCACCCACGGTCGTTCCTGCTACCGAGGCCACCGTAACCACAAGATTCTTCAGAAGCTGCTGCGCAGAGATTCGCCCCTGGAACAGATCCGCAACATCACTCACCGAAAGCGCAGCCACAACAACGCCCGATGTAATAATTTGATTCTGCAAAATACCAGCCACCCGTGCTGCGATTTGGCTGGATGTAAGACCTGCTGCACTTTCTCCAAATGCATTGAGGATTGCTGTGGAAACACCCTTTCCCAAGGCATTTGCAATCACCTCTGTTACAGGCTCCAGCCCAGCTTTCAGCCCCGATTTTGCCAGCTGACTGGAAATTACGTAGGTCGCAAAAACAAATCCCCCTGTTTTCAACCCATTCAATGCTGCATTTTTGGTGGCGTCTTCAAGGCTTTCCCCATTCATGGTACAGGAAATAAAGTCCAGTGCAAAGCTGATTCCCAAAGCGCTGGCGGCTATAATTGCTCCGTTTGTGGCATCGTATCGCAGCGAATCAATGTTTCCGGCTTTAACAAGATTTTTCGCCTGCTCGTATGTATATTTTCCCTTCCGCACGTAATTGACAGCTTCGGCCGGATCAGATACTCCCGGAACCTTTCCATCACGGATCTTCTGCTCCATCAATCGAAGCACGTCATCGTATTGATCCGCCGGGACTTCCAACTGCATTACAATATCACCTTGTTTATATCTATACTCTCCTGTCACGCTGTCAAAGGCAGCATTGAGCGATTCACTCGCCGTTGCACAATATTTGTCCTGAATGAACGTGGTCGTCCCATCCCGGTTCAAAATCTGTCGGTCCGGACCATTTTTGACGTTGTTGTCTCCCACAACCACCGCCTTTTCACCACGCAGCACATCAGAAAGGTTATTTGCCCGTTCTGCTGCAAAGCCATGCCCCTGAACATAGTTAAACTTTCGTTCTTCATAGGTCTTTTCAATGGTTTGCAGGGCCCCCTGCAGATAACCACCTGTCTCTCCGAGCGTTGAAGCATCCGGTGCCGCAGCAAAGCTTTTTATTCCATAAAAAGGGATCATCCCTGTCATCACGCTGAAGCAAAGTGCCATTGCTGTAATGCGTTGGGCAAAAAGTCGCATTCCCTTCATCGAATCCACTTCCTTTTATGCATGTCCCTTATTTTAACCGCTCAAAGTAACTCTCCAGCTTTTCATCACAGATCCGCTGTATTTCCTGTTTTTCTTCTTCGGTCAGCTTCTTCCAGACCGATTCATCCACCTGGACCACGCCCAGGGTCCTGGTGTGGTGGAGCATCTGCATGTCCTCGAATCGCTTGAAGGGATTGGACAGGATATTCCGCTGAGCCTGGGCGTCGGTATAGTCTCCTCTGGCATAGATGCTGTTGGCCTTCTCCACCACCAGACCCGCAGCCCGCCGGGCCTCATAGAATTTCCGGAAGTAGTCAACGATATCGCTGAGCTTCACCCGGCCTTTGTTGTCGGCAAGGGAAAGAATTGCTTTGAGCAGCACCGGCTTATAGGAGTAGCTCATATCCATCTGACGAACCATTTCCATAAACAGATCCTTGCGGTTGGAGTCATCAATGAGCGTCCAGCCATATTGCTCAGCGTACTTTTTGAGGGTCTCCTCTTTGAAGTACTTGAAGGTCCGGCGCTCGCTCATGGGGACAACCAAATCCGGCACCAGCAGACCTTCCCGCACATATCGCTCAATGGTCTCGGTCTGCACATCCACCCGGCGCACAAATTCCATCTGGGAGATCATGCCGGCAGCCTCTTCCTGCCAGTTGAAAATATCAACCAGCTCATAATCCAGGGCATCCACAGGCCAGTCGATGATCGCGTCAGGGCGTTCGCCCCGCTCATACAGACCCTGCTCTGCCATTTTCTGCTTCTTGGTGCCCAATACCAGCGCACCCGGTCTGTACTCCTTCAGACGGAACAACCGGTGCATCGAGTAAGGCATATTGTACTGGCTGGCGTTGTCCACAAAGTCAAACACCATCAGGCTTTCTTTGCCGGGCGACAGCCGCATACCGCGGCCCAGCTGCTGGGTATAAAGCACCTTGGACATGGTGGGCCGGGCCATGAACAGCACTTCGGTGGCCGGGCAGTCCCAGCCCTCGTTGAGCAGGTCACAGGCACACAGGACTTTTGCTTGTCCCTTTTCAAAACGTGCCAGAATTTCCCGCCGGTCGGCCGCTTTGATCTCACCAGATACCGCTTCCGCGGCCACCCCGACATCGTGAAGCCGCCCGGCAATTTCCTTCGCATGCCGGACAGATGCACAGAAAATCACAGTGCGTTTATCCTTCACATATTGCAGCCATGTATCCACAATCAGCTGATTCCGTTCCGGCACATAAATTTTGCTCTCTAGATCCCGGATGTTATACTGGATGCTGTTGAAACGCACTTTAGTCAAATCAATATTGGTATGGATTCGGATGCAGCGCACAGGCACCAGTTCCCCAATCTCCACGGCTGTCTGGATGTCCAGTTTATGAGCGGTATGTTTGAAGATGTCCAGAATATTCTTGTCGTCAGTCCGCTCCGGTGTGGCGGTCAGACCCAGAGTGAACTCCGGCGTAAAATAGGCCAGAACCTTCTGGTATGTATCAGCGGAGGCGTGGTGGGCCTCATCCACAATGATGTAGCCAAATTCGTCCGGCTTGAACTGTTCCAGATTCAGCGCCACACTCTGGATGCTGCCACAGACGACGAAGGCGTCCTTTTCCTTTGAGCTCTCCACATAGCGGCCCACTGTGGCCTGGGGCCACAGTTCCCGGAAGGTTCTGGCTGCCTGATCCACCAGCTCCACAGTATGAGCCAGGAACAGCGTTCGCTTGCCAAAGTGCTTGGCATCCATGACGGCGGTCACCGTTTTGCCAGTACCGGTGGCATGGTAAAGCAGGGCAATGGTCTCAAAACGGCTGCGCATCTCCTCCAGTGCAGCCAGTGCCTGCTTCTGGTGCTCCTTCAGTTCCAGACGGGAGCCATCCAGAGATTTGCCCCGCTGGGTGGGAAGGTAGTCCTCAATCTCCTTGAAGCTGGGATGCTGACCCAGAAAGACCCGCAGCTCATCCTTCACGGTTTCCGGCTGCTGCTGCATCTGCCGCACCGCCCAGCGGTACACATCCCAGCCCAGATAGATCATGCTGTTCTGCTTGAGCAGATCATCATAAAACTTGTTCTGAGAAACCAGCTTGGGGTTATGGGAGGCTTCATCGTCAATCTCAATGGCCACTTTCCGCCCGCCGTTTTCGATCATAAAATCGGCAAATCGGCTGTTCTGATAAATATCAAAGAAAGGGTACTGGGAATAGAGATAACTCGCCTTTTCAGAACCAAAGGTGTCAGAAAACAATTCAATAAACAAGTCCTCGGCACTGCTGCCAGAGATCGAACGATAAGTAGGCATAGAGGCACCTCACATGATCCGTTTCAGCCGGTCCTCTTCCGGGACCTCGGCCTGCAGGCTTCGCAGCTTCGCCAAGGAGATGGGCCGCTGGCCGTTCTTCTGCATTTTCCCGCAATGTGTCCAGGCAAGTTCGCCCGGCCCATTGTATACCTCGGAAAAGGTGCCATCCGGATGGATCTGCAGCACCAACAGCCATTCCGGTTTGCTCGAGAGTGCGACCCGGTCAATTTGGGTCGCTTTGATTTGAACCAGCCGGCCATCCGGCGCTTTGGCATCGTGGGTTTCTGCCGACGCCTCAAACAGCGTCAGCTCATAGCAGCAGGTCGCCAGCGCCTCGCCGATGCTCCCGATCATATGTCCATCGGGCGTATAGTGTCTCCCGGGAAACAGTTCTTCTAGTTCGTGTGATACACGATAAAGGGTTTTTATTTTTTCCGCGACCATTTCCTGTATCGTTGCTGCGCTCATTCCCACACTTCCTTCAGCAGAATCTTTTTTGTAAATCCGCCGCGTTCAGCGGCCTTGTCCGCCCGCACTTGCTCCAGCCCATCCAATGTCCAGCCGCGAGCCCGAACAACCGCCTGCATGACCTCCAAAAGATCGGCCAATTCCTCCAGGGATTTGCTCTCCTGGTATTCCGCCAGCTCTTCGTTCAGCTTTTGGTCCAGAAG
>ERZ1643249.4839-NODE-4839-length-11051-cov-5.122954_pt1 | contig 11051 bp, 12 predicted proteins | sample MGYA00579263_ERZ1643249 | MGnify/ENA primary metagenome ERZ1643249 (study PRJEB29033, sample SAMEA4952264) | chicken gut metagenome | biome: Broiler Chicken; feature: Gastrointestinal Tract; material: Caecum | place: Ireland | collected 2018 | study: Broiler...
ATACATATAATCACTAGGATTAGTAGAAACATCAACAACTGGAGCTAAATTCAAATTAATCCCCAAACTTTTCAAAAGTTTACTCTTATTAATAGTATCTTCCTTAATAGCATCAAATCCACCACTAGCATAAACCTCTCTAGGAGACTTAAACTTTTCACTAGCAAGATTTTTATTACTACTAACCCTAACAACCGAACCTCCTTCTTCATCAACCGCTGTTAAAATAGGAATATCACTAACACTTTGTAACTCACTAATCATATTTATTACTTCTTCCTTAGTCTTATCTCTAAAATCTTTCTCAAAAAACACATAGCCCGCAAATTTATACTCTTCGAGTATTTTAGCTTGATTAGAATCAGGATAACGCACTAACAAAATCTGCCCAATCTTCTCATCCAAAGATAAAGTTTTTAATTTATTATAAGCTAAAATATAATATTTACTAAAAATCCCATTATCCATCCAATCACTAGGAATCCCATTATTTTCTTTATTAACCATAATAGTCTTATAATCAATAATAGAACAACCTTGTATCTCTTTATTCTTATCAAGAAGTCCCGTATACTCAATCAAAACATCATCCCCAGCATTAACCTCCATATCACAATCTCTAAAAGTATAAATAACACTATCATTATCCATCAGCATTACTTCATTATCTTTAGAATACAAAACCATAGCCATAAGTTCCTTATTTCTATCAACATTCTTACTATCATTATAAGTCAAATAAACAAGTCCAATACTTACTATCAAAACAACTAAAATTCCTAAACTAATAATAACTTTCTTATTCTTAATTTTCATCATATCACCTATTAAATTATATTTAAAAACATTAATTTATATACCAAAATCTCTAATTGAAGATTTTTATCATCAATGTTATAATATCATTATATCAAAAAAATGAGGAGAATAATATGTCAATTTATAACAAACTAATAAATTTAATAAAAAAGTACAACTTAAATTATTATAACAACATCTTACCAGGACACTCCAAAGTAAAAGTAAAAAGAATAATACCCATCCCAGCAAATCCCATAGTAGACTTTAATAAAGTAACTAATTATTTTATTTACTTTACAAAATCAAGCATCATCTTATTTATAACAGACGACAAATGGAATCCAGTAAGTAATCTAGAAATACCTTGGAACACCCTAAAAAAATTCAAAATAAAAAAAGGACTATTTTTAGAAGATACTATGTATATAGAGGCAGATAATCAAAAATTAGCCATTAAATTATTCAAAAGAATGGCTAAAAACGCTTGGGTAAGAGAAAATAATCTCTATTTACATAATATAAATTTCTATTACCCAAAGATATAGAAGTAGGTGGTAAAATGCAATTATTTAACTATTTTCAATATAATTCCTTAGTAATATTATCTTATTTCTTTCTATCATTACTAGTTTTAATCCTAAATAACTTAAGTAAACAAAAATTAAACAAATATCTCTTCTCATCCTATAGAAGTTCTCTTTTAAGTCCTCTAACTTATGTAAGACTATTTACTCACATACTAGGACACAGTAATTGGCAACACTTTATGAATAATTTTCTCTATATACTTTTAATAGGACCTATGATTGAAGAAAAATATGGTAGCATTAATTTACTTATAATGATTTTAATAACTGCTGCCATAACTGGTATAGTTAATATGGTATTAGGCAAAGCCAAAATCTTAGGAGCAAGCGGTATAGTATTTATGTTAATAATATTAAGTTCTCTAGTTAATCTGGAAAGTGGAAAAATACCCTTAACACTAGTTTTAATTTTTATGTTCTATATTGTAAATGAAATAAAGGATGGTTTATTTAAAAAAGATAATATATCGCATTTAAGCCACTTAATAGGAGCTATATGTGGTTGTATATATGGAATTTTTATTTTTTAAGTATTAACATATTTTGTCCAATGAAATATAAAACTAGTAAAATATTAACATATTTATAAGATAAGTATGTTATAATTTTATAGGAGTTGATTTATTTATGATAGAAATATTAAAAGCAATTTTATTTGGAATAGTAGAAGGAATAACAGAATGGTTACCAATATCTTCTACAGGACACATGATTTTATTAAATGATTTTATAAACCTTAACGTTAGTGATGAATTTTATAAATTATTTGAAGTAGTAATTCAATTAGGAGCCATATTAGCAGTAGTTATAATGTATTTTAAAACAATATGCCCAATAGGATTTGGCAAAACAAAAAAAGAAACTAACAAAACTCTAAATCTTTGGGGAAAAATAATTGTAGCCTGCCTACCAGCTGCCGTAATTGGCATACTCTTTGACGATTGGTTAGATGAACATCTATATAACAGTATCGTTGTATCATTAATGCTAATAATTTATGGAATAATATTTATTATAGTAGAATCAAAACGAATAGGCAAAAGAACTACTAAAGATTTAGATAAAATAACATATAAACAAGCAATAGGAATAGGAGCTTTCCAATTACTATCTTTAATACCAGGAACAAGTAGAAGTGGAGCAACCATAATAGGAGGCCTAATCTTAGGCTTAGAAAGAAGTATTGCCGCTGAATTTACCTTCTTTCTAGCAATACCAGTAATGGTAGGAGCATCATTATTAAAACTATTAAAATATATCCTTGATGTAGGCTTTATTTTTCAATCAAGTGAAGTAATACTATTATTAGTAGGATGCCTAGTAGCATTCATAGTAAGTATTCTAATAATAAAATTCCTAATGAACTATATAAGAAAACATGACTTCAAAGTATTTGGATATTATCGTATAGTACTAGGAATAATCGTATTATTATATTTTGCTTTAATAAACTAAGTATTTTGTACTACTTTACAAAGTAATATAAATATGGTAAGATACTTAACGAAAGGAAGATTTTTATGTTAAACAACCAAATAAAAAAATCTATAAAGAAGAACCAAAAATCAATAATAACTATTGGTTGTTTTAGCATATCTTCAAAATAGATTTTAGATAATTTATTTATAGTAAGAAAAAAGTGGCTTAGAACAATCAAAATGTTTTAAGTCGCTTTTTTATTGAAAGGAATGATAAAAATGAATTGGGCAAAAGAAGTTGCATTAAAAATTATTGAAGAAAGACCAAATGAAGAAGTGTATACTGTTGCAAGTGGTGTAAGTCCTAGTGGATTTGTACATATAGGAAATTTTAGAGAAATAGCCACTCCTTATCTTGTAGCAAAAGAATTAAAAAATTTAGGTAAAAAAGTAAGATATATTTTATCTTTTGATGAATTTGATAGATTTAGAAAAGTACCTGGAAATATTGATCCAAGTTAAGAAAAATATATTGGTATGCCTTATACCAAAATCCCAAGCCCATTTACAGAAAATGAATCTTATGCAGCATATATGGAAAAAAGATTTTTAGGTGAATTAAAAGCTATGGATGTTGAAGTAGAATGTATTTATCAAGCAAAAGAATATCAAAGCGGAAGATATAACAAATATATTAAAATTGCTATGGATAATAGAGATAAAATTTTTAATATTATTGAAGAATTTAGAACACAAGACGCAACAGAAAAAAAAAAAAAAAACTATTATCCTATAAGTATTTATTGTCCAAATTGCCAAAAAGATTCTACAAAAATATCAAGTTATGATTCAAAAACTGGTAAAGTTAAATATCATTGCACTTGTGGACACAATGATACATTAAATATTAATACAGCTACAAATGTTAAATTACAATGGAAAGTTGATTGGCCAATGCGTTGGATGATTGAACATGTTGTTTTTGAAGCAGGGGGAATTGATCATTCGGCAGCTAATGGTAGTAAAGCAGTATCAGAAAAAGTAGCTAGAGAAATATTTAATTATGAACCACCTGTATACATACCTTATAACTTTATTGGAATTAAAGGTGGAGGAGCAAAAATGTCATCATCAACTGGAAATGTTCTTACAATTACAGATTTATTAAAAGTATATGACAAAAATATCATATGGTGGTTTTATGCTAGATTTAATAATATGCATGCTTTTGATATTGCGCTAGATAATGATGTTATTAGATATTATAGTGAGTTTGATCGTTGGGTAAAACTATATTTTAATGGAAATATTGATGATAAAAATAAAAGTATATTAGACTTAACAAACGTCAAAAAAGAATACTTAAATAATCCTAATTTTAGTTATTTAGCAACTTTTCTTCCAATTGTTAATTTTGATACCAATTTATTAAAAAAATTATTAAGTAAAGAAGGTATAAATGTTAATACTAAAATGTTTAATCAAAGATTAGAAAGAGCAACATATTGGGTAAAAAACTATGGTGCTGACTATCAAATTAACCTTTTAACTAAAAGAAACAATAAATATTATGAGTCTCTTAATAATTTAGAAAAAGAATGGTTAAAAAGAACTATATCATTATTAGATAATAAATTTGAAACAACAAATGATTTACAAACTGCCTTGTATAATGTAGTAAAAGATGATGTTTTAGCCACTAAAGAATTGAAAAAAACCCAAAAAAGATTTTTTCAAATAATCTATAATATGTTGTTAGGAACAGATCAAGGTCCAAAATTAGGATTATTCTTAATGGCAATAGATAAAGAAAAAATTAAATCTTTATTATAAGAAAATATAATTATACTGTTTCAGACTAACCATTTTTTGAATAAAAGTTGATTACTAAAAAAACTAAAATTAACAAATTAATTCAAAACTAAAGACTTTTCATAAGAAATTTGGTACAATACTAGCAACCAAAGAAATATAGAAAGAGGTATAAAAATGACAAAAGTAGTAGTAGGCATGTCAGGTGGAGTCGATAGCAGCGTAGCAGCTATAAAATTAAAAGAACAAGGTTATGAAGTAATAGGCCTATTTATGCGTAATTGGGATTCATTTATCGATGGAGAAGAAATAGGAGCCCCAACAACAGAAGAAGGAATATGTCCTCAAGAAATAGATTATTTAGATGCTAAAAAAGTATGTGAAAAATTAGATATACCCCTATATAGAAAAGACTTTGTAAAAGAATATTGGGATTATGTATTTACTTATTTTTTAGATGAACTAAAAAAAGGACGCACTCCAAATCCAGACATAATGTGTAATAAATATATAAAATTTGATATGTTTCTAAAATACGCTCAAGAATTAGGAGCAGACTATATAGCAACAGGCCACTATGCTAGATTAGAAAATGGCAAATTACTAAGAGGAATTGATCAAAATAAAGACCAAACATACTTTCTATCGCAAGTAAGTAGAAAGCAACTAGAAAAAGTCTTATTTCCCATAGGAAACATGCTAAAACCAGACGTCAGAAAAATAGCCGAACAATATGATCTAGTAACAGCCAACAAAAAAGATTCAACCGGAATATGCTTCATAGGTGAAAGACGTCTTAGCACCTTCTTAAAAAATTATTTACCAAATCAACCTGGAAAAATAGTTGATATTGATACTAAAAAAGAAGTAGGAGAACATATAGGACTAATGCACTATACAATAGGTCAAAGAAGGGGCCTAGATATAGGTGGAACTAAAGAAAGAATGTTTGTAGTAGGAAAAGATCTCGAAAAAAATATCCTTTATATAGCTATTGGTGAAGATAATGATTACTTAATAAGCAACTCTTGCATAGTAACAGATATAAACTGGATAAGCCAAAGAAAAGTAACAAAATGCACGGCTAAATTTAGATATCGTAGTAAAGATGTACCAGTAGAAATAGAAAAAATAAACGATAACGAATTATTAGTAACATATAAAACTGGAGCCAAATCAGTAACCCCAGGCCAAGCCTGTGTCTTCTATGACGAAGAAGAATGCCTAGGAGGTTCTATTATCAAAGAAGTAAGAAAAAATGGTAAAAAACTTTGGTATCTATAAGGTGATAATATGGAGAAGTACAAAGAAATAGAACGAAGTATTATAAAAAAATATCGAAAATATATTTGGAGCAAATTTATAAAAGCCATATCAGAATACGAATTAGTAAAAGAAAATGACAATATAATGGTATGTATAAGTGGCGGAAAAGACTCGTTTCTAATGGCCAAATGTTTCCAAGAACTAAAACGCCATGGTAAATATCCCTTTAATGTCCACTATGTAGTAATGGATCCAGGATATACTGAGAAGAATTTAGAACAAATAAAAGAAAATGCTAAAATTCTAAATATTGATATAGAAATTTTTAAAAGTGATATTTTTGAAGTAGTAGATAAAATAGCCGACGACAGTCCTTGCTACTTATGTGCCAGAATGCGAAGAGGATTTCTCTACAGTAAAGCTGCATCTTTAGGATGCAATAAAATAGCCCTAGGTCATCACTTCGATGATGTAATAGAAACAACTCTCTTATCAATCTTTTATGGCTCTGAAGTAAAAACAATGATGCCAAAACTAAAAAGTGATAACTTTCCTGGATTAGAATTAATAAGACCCATGTATTTAATAAAAGAAGAATCTATCATAGCCTGGGCTAAAACTAACAATCTAACATTCCTAAACTGTGCCTGCAAATTCACAGAAAATAACAATCTAGAACAAAACAGTAAAAGAAAAGAAATAAAAGAATTAATAAAAAAATTAAAAGAAATAAATCCTAATATAGATAGAAATATCTTTAAAAGCCTAGATAACATAAACCTAAATTGCATATTAGGCTACACAAAAAATAAAGAAAAACATTCATTCTTAGAAAATTATGATAATAATAATTAGAAAAAATAATAGCATTTTGTCCCCTTGAGATAAATCTTAATCCATGATATAATCAAATATATATTACGGGAGGTTCCAATGAAAAAAAGAATTATCATAGAAGAAATAAATAATCCCAAAGAAAAAAAACTAAAATATAATAAACTAATAAAGAATAAATTTTTTGAGACATTCTTATATATAGTAGGCTATGCCATAATTTTAATATTTGTCTCATGTCTATTTAAAAAAAGTCTTTATATAAATAACGACTATTTTGGCGTATATGCCCTAATAGCCTCATTAATAATATATATATTAAATCAAACAATAAAACCTATATTAATATATATAACATTACCATTAACAGCCCTTACTTATGGCTTATTTTATCCAGTAATTAATGTAATAATATTATATATAACCAGTTTTATATTAGGTAATAATTTCATAGTAAGAGGAATATTTATTCCCTTCATAATAGCAATTATTATATCATTCTTAAATATACTAATGGAAGGTATGATTATAAAACCAATTATAAATAAAGGAAAGTGATAACATGGATAAAGTTATGGTAACAATAGGACCAATATCCATATATTGGTATTCATTTTTAATGGTTGTTGCAGTCTTAATAGGAAGTAGTATTGCTACATCATATTCTAGAAAAATAGATATGCCATCTACAATTATTAGTGATATGTTATTTGGGGTAGTAGTATCAGGAATAATAGGAGCAAGAGCTTATTATGTAATATTTAACTTTGATACTTATAAAAATAATCTCTTAGATATCTTTAAAATTTGGGAAGGTGGTCTTGCTATCTATGGAGCTATCATAGCAGGAATAATTTATATATTTTACTATTGTCACAAAAAAGAAATATCCTTTATAAAAATGTTAGATGTTTGCAGTTTACCACTACTATTAGGTCAAGCTATAGGAAGATGGGGTAACTTCTTTAATCAGGAAGCTTATGGGACTATTATTACAAGATCTTCATTAGAAAATATGTATTTACCAGATTTTATAATTGATGGTATGTATATAGATGGAGCATATAGAGTACCAACATTTTTATATGAATCAGTATGGTGTTTATTAGGAGTATTAATTCTACTATATATAAGAAAGAAAAGAGCCTATATAGAAGGAAGACAGTTATCATTTTATCTAATTTGGTATGGAATAGGTAGATTTATCATAGAATCAATGAGAACTGATAGTCTCTATATAGGAAACTTTAGAGTAAGTATGATAGTATCAGCACTCCTAATAATAATAGGTATATTATTAATAATAAGAAATTATAAAAAGAAACACAAAAATGACAAACTAGCTCAGATTGGAGGCCAAGATGGAAGAATATAACACAATCATAATAGGCAGTGGCATTGCTGGTATGACCTCAGGGATATACTTAAAAAGAGCAGGAATAAATATACTAATAATAGAAAATAATATGCCAGGAGGTGAACTAAATAAAGCTAACACCATAGAAAATTATCCCGGCTATGAATCTATAAATGGTACAGACTTAGCAATGAACATCTATAACCAGCTAAATAGTTACAATCCCGACTACTTATTTGAAGATATAACTAATGTAGATTTAGATAATAATATAATTACTACAACCAGCAAAAAACTAAAATATAAAAATCTAATAATAGCAACTGGAAGAAGAAGTAAAACCTTAGGCCTAGAAAATGAAGACAAACTAATAGGCCATGGCATAAGCTTTTGTGCTAGCTGTGATGGCGCTTTATATAAAGATAAAACAGTAACAGTAGTAGGAGGTGCCAACACAGCCGTATCAGATGCCTTATACTTATCAAAAATATGTAAAAAAGTCTATATAATCTATAGAAAAGATAACTTAAGATCAGAAGAAATATTAAAAGAAAGACTAGCACAAACAACTAATGTAGAAATACTCTATAACAGAGAAATAACAGAATATATAGAAGAAAATAACAAAATAAAAGCCATAAAACTAGATAATAATCAAGAAATAAAAACAGACTGTTTATTCTTAGCCATAGGCTATATCCCTAACAGTGAACTATTCAACGTCGAAAAAATTAATGGCTATATAAAAGTAGATAATAACTATAAAACAAACAAAAAAAATGTTTACGCTTGTGGCGACGTAATAAAAAAAGATTTATATCAATTAGTAACATCAGCATCTGAAGGAGCCATAACTGCTAATAATATCATAGAAAATCAAGAGAAAGGAGTATAAATAATGGTTGAAGATTCTAAATTAAGCCTATTACTAACCAGTTTCTTATCATTAGTATTAGGAATAACCCTAATAGTCTCAACAGAAGACTTATTAATATCAATAAACTATGTTTTAGTATGCATATTTGCCATAGTAGGAGTAATCCAAATAATAGGTTTCTTTATAAGTAAACAATATAAGAAAAATACATATAACCAACTAATATTAGGAAGCGTATTCTTATGGTTAGCCTTATTTATATATATCTATTATACTATGTTAATAATAATATTACCTATAATTTTCTCACTATATTCTATAATAATGGGTATAATATTAATAATAAAATATTTTGATATAAAAGAAATAACCAAAATAAAATATAAAAGATATTTAATATTATCTATATTATCATTTATATTAGGAGTAGTATTAATATTAAAACCAACGCTATCAGTATATACATATTTTAAAATAACAGGAGTATATATCATACTAGTAGCAATATCATACTTCATAGAATATATACATAGCTTAAAACATTAAAATATAATTTAATTTTATAGATATACATTAGGTGCATATTAGGTGCATATTAGGTGCATATTGGGTGCATTTATAGTAATGGAGGTGCTTATTATGATAGGTATTATTGAAGATAGTAGAAATGAATTTAAAGAAATTTTATAAATTGTTATTAATATAGATACATAAATATAATAATCAATCTTTCTTTGTAAAGTTATTCCAATACACTGGAATAACTTTACAAAAATTATATATAATAGTATAATGTAAATGAGGTGATTTTTATGTTAATTAGAGAAAAATATTTATCTAAAATTCGAGCTTTTTATCATACTGAATCCTTGATAAAAATAATATATGGGATGAGAAGAAGTGGTAAGTCAGTTATTCTAACTCAAATAATGGATGAAATTGTTAAATCAGATGTTAATAAAGATAATATAATTTATATCAATTTTGAATCTTTAAAATATGATTTTATAAAAAATGCTAAAGATCTATATAATTACATTGAATCATTAAAAAAGAATAATAATAAATATTATGTTTTCTTAGATGAAATACAGAAGGTAGAAGATTTTGAAAAAGGAATTAACTCTTTAAGAATCACTAATAATTATAGTATTTTTATTACAGGGTCAAATAGTAGGATGACACTTCTTGAATTATCAACTGATTTGTCTGGCAGATATGTTAGTTTTAGAATTAATCCACTGTCATTTAAAGAAATTGTAAAATTGACAAAAACAAAAGAAGAAGATTACGAAAAATTATTGTTTGATGTTTTTAAATGGGGAGGTCTTCCTCAAAGATTCTTATTTGAAAACGATAATGATAAAATTAGTTATTTATCTAGTGTTTATGATTCCATCATTCTAAAAGATATTGTTGAAAGACTTGGAATTAAAGATATAGCATCTTTTAATAAAGTTTTACAATACATGTTAGATACTGAATCTAGAGAATTTTCTAGAGATAATGTAATAGAATATTTAAAAAAAGAACAGCACAAGATTGCCAATGATACTTTATATAATTATTTAGAAGCTTTTTCCTCAACGTTTATTATGAATAAAGTTTATAGATATGATATTCATGGAAAAAATATTTTAAAAACTTTAAACAAATATTATGCCAATGATTTAGGAATCAAACAAATTAAAACTAATAATGAAAATATTAATTATTCAACAGCATTAGAAAATATTGTTTATAATGATCTAGTTGGAAAAGATTATAAAGTTTTTATTGGAAAAACAAAAAAAGGAGAAATTGACTTTATTGCTTCAAAAAATAATAGTTTTAAATATATTCAAGTTTGTTTAGATTTAAGTGAAGAAAGTACTAGAATTAGAGAATTTGGGGCTTTTGATGAAATTGAAGATAATGAAAAATATATTATTACATTAACAAAGAAGGACTATTCTACTGATACTGTTAAACAAATTAATGTATTTGATTTTTTAATGAATGATAAATTTTAAACAGAAGTATATATCATACTTCATAGAAATATATACATAGTCTAAAAAGAAAATAAATACTTGCTAAAATAAAAATATAATGTTAAA
>ERZ1643249.4842-NODE-4842-length-11048-cov-16.942782_pt1 | contig 11048 bp, 8 predicted proteins | sample MGYA00579263_ERZ1643249 | MGnify/ENA primary metagenome ERZ1643249 (study PRJEB29033, sample SAMEA4952264) | chicken gut metagenome | biome: Broiler Chicken; feature: Gastrointestinal Tract; material: Caecum | place: Ireland | collected 2018 | study: Broiler...
ATAAAATTATAACGGTTTCCGCGTTTCAGCCTTCTTATTATACCATATCTGCAAAAAAAATCAACCGTTTTTGCCCGCTTTCCGCAAAAAAGTTAGAGACGCCGTTCACAGCACCGCGATGAGCACGATAACGGCGGCGAGGGCGGCAAGCCCTGCCGCGATGACGGAAAGTTTGTATACAAAGATGCGCCTCTTTACTTTGGGCAGCGGCTCCTCCCCGCGCGAGATCTCTTCCGCCCGCGCGCCTTCCACGGCATAACCGTCCGGCGAAAAGCGGATGAATATCTCGTCGCCCGCGCCAAAAAGCCGCACGCGGATGCGCGTCCGTTCGGTGCGCAGGGAAGAAAAATCGTCGAACCCGCCCCGCACGATGCCCGCGACAAAGGCGAAAAACACCCGCAGGAACCACAGTTTTCCCGCCGCGGCGTTATACTCGGTAAATTCGAGCACGGCGTCCGCAGGCAGGCCGTATTCCTCGCCGCTTTTGAGCTTTTGTCCGCCGCAGTACACGTCGAATCTCTTTTTGCAGCCGTTTTCATGCGCGATCTGAACGAGCATTTTTCTCCCTCCGTTTTTCCCGATTATACCCCATGCCGCCGCGTCTGCGCAAGCGATTTCATGTTTTTTCGCAGATTTTTGCGCCGATTTTGCAAAAACTCTTGAAAACGCGCATATTTGTGGTAAAATAGAAGGGAAAGGCCTCCGCGCCCGCTCCCGCGCCGCGGCAAAAACGGAGCGGAAAGGAAACGTCGCGCGCCTTTCGGGGAGAAAAGAATATGCAGCTCTTTGAAAACAGATCGGCGGGCGTGCTGCTGCACGTCAGTTCCCTTCCGGGGAAGTACGGCATCGGTACGATGGGGCAGGAGGCGCGGCGTTTCGCCGACTTCCTCAAACAGGCGGGCTTTTCCTGCTGGCAGGTGCTTCCCCTCGTGCAGACGGGCTACGGCGATTCGCCCTATCAGTCCGTCTACGGCGCGTCGGGCAACCCGTACCTCATCGACCCCGAACTCCTCGCCGCGGAGGGGCTTCTGCGCCCCCGCGAGCTTTCCGCCCTCCGCGCGCCGTCGGGGCAGGTCGATTTCGATCGCATCCGCGCCACGCGCATCCCCATGCTCCGCCGCGCCTTTTCCCGCTTCGATTGCGGCGACCCTGCCTTCCGTTCTTTCTGCGAGGCGGGGGAGTTTTCCGATTACGCGCTGTTCATGGCGGCGCGCGAACGTTTCGGCGAGGGCTTCGTCCGCTGGCCGAAGCCCCTCCGCCTGCGCGAACCCGCGGCGCTCTCCGCATTCCGCGCGGAGAACGGGGAGGAGTATCTCTTCTGGCAGTTCGTGCAGTACGAATTTCTGCGGCAGTGGAAGGCGCTCAAAGCGTACGTCAACGGCATCGGCATCCGCATCGTGGGGGATATCCCCCTGTACATGGCGTACGACTCCGTGGACGTCTGGGCGGCCCCGCACCTGTTCAAACTCAACAAAAACCTCACCCGCAAAAAGGTCGCGGGCGTCCCGCCCGACTATTTTTCCGCCACCGGCCAGCTGTGGGGCAACCCCGTCTACGACTGGAAGGCGCACGAGAGCGAAGGGTACCGCTGGTGGACGGAACGCATCCGCCGCGCCTTTGAACTTTACGACGCCGTGCGCATCGACCATTTCCGCGGCTTCGACCGGTACTTCGAGATAGACGCCGCCGCGCAGACGGCGGTGGGCGGGAGGTGGCGTCCGGGCCCGAAGGAGAAGCTCTTCGATGCCGTCCGCGCGCGCCTCGGCGACCTCGGTTTCATCGCCGAAGACCTCGGCACCATCGACGCGGGCGTGCGCCGTCTGATGAAAAAGACGGGCTTCCCGGGCATGAAGGTGCTGCAATTTGCCTTCGACGGCAACCCGGGCAACCCGTACCTCCCCGAAAACATAGGGGAGAACTCCGTCTGCTACACCGGCACGCACGACAACGACACCCTTCTCGGCTTCCTCTCGCAGATGCCGGCATGGGAATACGAAAATTTCTGCCGCATCGCGAAGCCCCGCCTGCGCGCGGCGGGCATCTCCGCGCGGCTCTCGGCGCCGCGCGGGGCGGCGGCGTCGCTGCGCGCGCTGGCGCTCTCCGTCCCCTCCGCGCTGTGCGTCCTGCCCGTGCAAGACGTGCTCCTGCTCGGCGGGGAGGCGCGCATGAACGTGCCGGGCACCCCTTCGGGCAACTGGCGTTTCCGCCTCGAAAATCTTCCTTCCGCCCGCACCGCACGGGAGTGCCGCGCCCTGATAGCGAGGTTCGGCAGGCTGGCGGACGGCTGAGAGAGTTTTTTCTCCGCAAAACGGCAAAAAACGGCAGGGGAGGGGAAAACCCTCCCTTTTTCCGCGCCCCTCCGTACCCGGGAGAAATTGACAAATGTCTTTCTTTTCCCTATAATAAAAGGGAACAGAGTCATTACCGGAGGTCAGGATATGGAAAGAGGTCTCCTCACGCCCTTGAAGCTCCTGCGCAGGCAGGTATTCGTCGAGCTCGCGCGCGTCGCCTACGAGAGCAGCCGCGAAACGATAAAAGACGACATAGAAGCCATCCCTTACAAAATAACGCCGGGAGACAAGCCTCTCTACCGCGAAAGCATCTGGCGCGAGCGCGCCATCTGCTCCGAGCGCGTGCGGCTGGCGATGGGCCTTTCCCTGCGTCCGGAAGACGCGCCCGTGCACGTCACCAGCGGGCTGAAAGGCAGCGACATCGCGGACAAATACTACGAACCGCCGCTGATGCAGGTCATCCCTTCGGCGTGCGCGGCATGCCCCACGAATTCCTATAAAGTGACGGACAACTGCCGCGGCTGCGTCGCGCATCCCTGCACGGCGGTCTGCCCCAAGCAGTGCATTTCGGTGGAGAGCGGCAGGGCGGTCATCGACCAGAGCAGGTGCATCAGATGCGGCAGATGCAAGAGCGTCTGCCCCTACGATGCGATCGCTCACCGCACCCGCCCCTGCGCGGAGGCGTGCGGCGTCAAGGCGATCGAGTCCGACGAGCTGGGCAGGGCGAAGATCAACCCCGACAAGTGCGTGTCCTGCGGCATGTGCATGGTCAGCTGCCCCTTCGGCGCCATTGCCGACAAATCGCAGTTCTTCCAGCTCATCCGCGCCCTGCGGCGGGGGGATAAGATCGTCGCCGAAGTCGCGCCCTCCTATCTCGGGCAGTTCGGCGAAAAGGCGACCCCCGCAAAGATCAGGGCGGCATTGCTCGAACTCGGCTTTGCCGACGTGTTCGAGGTCGCCCTCGGCGCGGATATGGGCGCGGCGACGGAAGCGGCGCATTACGCCGAGCGCGTGGCTACGGGCAAACAGCCCTTCATGCTCACCTCCTGCTGCCCGTCGTGGGCGATGCTCATCCGCCACTATTTCCCCGAATCGGCAGACAAGCTCTCCAATACGCTGACCCCGATGGTCGCCACGGCGCGCACGATCAAAAAGAAGTGCCCCGACTGCCGCGTCGTGTTTATCGGGCCGTGCGCGGCGAAAAAGCTGGAAGCGTCCCGCCGTTCGGTGCGCAGCGACGTCGATTTCGTCATCACCTTCGAAGAGCTGTCCGCCATTTTCGAGGCGAAGGGCATCGACTTTGAAAAGTTCGGCAAAGAGGCGGAGATGAACGACGCCACCGGCGCGGGCAGAGGATACGCCGTCGCGGGCGGGGTCGCGGGCGCCATCGAAAAGTGCATCCGCGCTTACTATCCCGGGGTGGAAGTGAACATGCAGCACGCCGAGGGGCTGGAAGACTGCCGCAAGATCCTCCTGCTCGCCAAGATGGGCAGGCTGAACGGCGCGCTCATCGAGGGCATGGGCTGCCCGGGCGGGTGCGTCGCGGGCGCGGGCACGAACATCCCCGTCGCGAAGGCCGCGTCGCTGGTAAAAAAGACGGCAGAAACTTCCTCCTCCCCGATCCCTCCCAAAGAACTCGCCGAAATACGGCTCGACTGACGCTGTCCGCGCTCCCGCGCGCGGCTTTCCGTTCTGAATACTCTTTTCCGCGCATACACTGAATTGTTATGCGCGGTTTTTTACGCTCTGCGGCGCGCGCGGCGCGCCTGTGTTTTGCGCTCGTCGGAACGGTGATCGGGGCGGGCTTCCTCTCGGGCGCCGAGCTTGTCCGCTTTTTCCCGCAGCGCGGCTTCTTCGCCCTCGTCTGCGTATCCGGGCTGCTGTACGCCCTCGCCTTCCTGCTGCTTTACCGCTGCGGCGCGAGGTACGGCGGTTTCGGCGGCACGCTCTCCGCCCTCTTCGGCAGGGCGGCGGGGCCGGTCCGCGCCCTCCTGCTCGCCGCCTCGCTCGTCATGTGCGGCAGTATGCTCGCGGGGCTGAACGCGGCCGCGGAAGAGGGGTTCGGCATATGCGCGTCCTTTCCCTTTGCGGGGCTGGCGGGGGCGGCGCTCCTCTTCGCCTTTTCGGGCAGGGGGATGAAGGCGGTCTATGCCGTCAACGCGGCGCTCGTGCCCGCCGTCTTTGCCTTTTTGTCCGCCTTCTGTTCCCTTCCTCCCGCGCCGTATACGGGGGAGAGCGGCTCCGCCTTCGGCTGGTTCGTCCTCTGCCTTTCCTACGTCGGCATGAACGCCTTTCTCGCCGCGCCCGTCGTCTGCGACGCGGGCGCGGCGGATGAAGCGGAAAAAGGCTCCCGCGCCGCGGGGGCGGCAGGCTGCATCTTCGCGGCGGCGCTCGTCTGCGCGGGCGCGTGCATCGTGCTCACCGCCGTCGCCGAAAGGGGGAATGCCTCCGCGCAGATTCCCTTTCTGCCCGCAGTCGGGGCGGGCACGGCCGCGGGCAAACTGTTTTCCGCCGTCTGCGTCTGCGGCATCCTCACCACGCTGTTTTCCTCCTTCTATCCGCTGCAAAAGGCGGTAAGCGGAAAGCGGCGCGCCGCGTTGCGGCGCGCCGCCCTGCTCGCTCTCGCGTTCGCGCTCTCCCTCGGCGGGCTGCGCCTGCTCGTGCGCTTCGTCTATCCCGCCGTCGGTGCGGCGGGCGTCGCCTTTCTGGCGGTCTGCGCGGCGCGTTCGCGCCTCACGATCTTCTCTTCAGAAGCGCCTTTTCCGCGAGCGCTACCAGCGCGTACATCCCCGCGGCGAGCACGCAGAGGATAAAGGTGGACGCCATCACCAGATCGAGGCGCATCACCTGCCCGCCGTACACGATCAGGTACCCGAGCCCCGCTTTGGAGGCGATGTATTCTCCCATGATCGAGCCGATCCACGCCATGCCGACGCTGATCTTCAGCATGCCGATGAACTGCGGCAGGGCGGAGGGGATCACGAGCTTTGTGAGGATCTGCACCTTTCCCGCGCCCATCGAGCGCAGCAGCAGTATCTTGTTTTTGTCCGTCGCGAGGAAGCCGCCGAGCATATGCATGATCGCCACGATGATGCCCACGAGCACGGTCATGAACACGATGGCGGAGGAGCCGGTGCCGAACCAGATGATGATCACCGGCCCCAGCGCTATCTTCGGCAGCGAGTTGAGCACCACGATATACGGCTCCAATACCCGCCGCGCGCCCTCGCTCCACCACAGCAGCAGCGCGACGCCCGTGCCGAGCACGACGGCGACGGCGAACCCCGCCAGCGTCTCCCAGAGGGTGGTGCCGATGTGATAGAACAGCGACCCGTCCGCCGCGAGGCTGCCGATCATGCGCGCGATGCGCGAGGGCGAGCTGATGATGAAGGGGTCGACCAGCCCGGCGGCCGCGATCAGTTCCCACGCCCCGAGGATGAGCACGAGCACCCCGGCGCGCGCCAGCTGCACGAAGAGCGACTTTCTTTTCAGCCCGCGCAGATACAGCGCGTGCTCCCTGGAAATTTCTCCGTTTTTCATACGTTCAGCTCCTTCCACAGTTTCTCGAACCAGCCCGAAAACCGCGGCGATTCCCTTCTTCTGAGCGGCGCGGTGTCCCCGAACCCGAGCTCGTGCGCGGCGACGACGTGCGCCGGCCTCGCGCTCAACACGAGCACGCGGTCTGCGAGCGATATCGCCTCCGAAATGTCGTGCGTCACGAGCACGGCGGTCTTTTTCTCGCCGCGGATGATGGCGTAAACGTCGTCGCAGACGGACAGCCGCGTCTGATAGTCCAGTGCGGAAAACGGCTCGTCGAGCAGCAGGATCTCCGGCTCCGCGGCGAGGGTGCGTATGAGCGCCGCGCGCTGCCGCATCCCGCCCGAAAGCTGGTCGGGCATATGTTTGAGAAATCCCCCCAGCCCGTACTTTTCCGCGAGCGAGAGCGCCTTTTTCCTGTTTTCCGCCGTATTTTTTCCCTTGATCTCGAGGGGCAGGGCGATGTTCGCCTCCACCGTCCGCCAGGGGAAGAGTTCATCCTTCTGTAACATATATCCGAAGGAATTTTCCTTCCCCGGCGGCTTTCCGTGCACGCGGATGCTCCCCGCCGTAGGGGAAAGCAGCCCCGCCGCCAGCGAGAGCACCGTCGTCTTGCCGCAGCCCGAAGGCCCGATCACGGCGACGAATTCCCCCTCGTACACGCAGAAGCTCATGCCCCGCGCCGCGGGCGTCTCGCCCGTGCGGGTGTGGTAGGTCAGGCCCACGCCCTCGAACTCGAGCACCGCTTTTTTCCCTTCCATCGTTTTTCCCTCGTTGAACGCGCGTTCAGTTCAGCGACGCATACACCGCGGAAGAATACGAAGTGTCCACGAGGTCTGCAAATTCCACCCGCCGTTCCAGTTCGCCCGCATTGTCGATGATGTCCTGCAGGCGGTCAAAGGCGTCCTCGGTCATCGTCATGTCCTCCTGCCAGGCGTCGATGGCCTTGTAGCTTTTCAGCGAAGTCTCTATGGAAGAGAGTTCCGTGCCGTCGAAGTAGGGGGCGAGCAGCTTTGCCGCCTCCGCATCGCCGCTTCCGTTGACGTAAGCGATCCCGCGCATCACCGCGCGCAGGAAGCCCTCGATGACCTCTTCGTTCTCCGCGATGTAGTTTTCCCGCGCGATGTAACAGGTGTAGGGCACTTCGCCCGACGCCTCTCCCACAGACGCCACCACATATCCCTTCCCGGCCTTCTCGTATTCGGAGGCGACCGGCTCGAACATGGTGCAGTAGTCCGCCGTGCCCGCCTCGAAGGCGGCGGTCATGTAGTTGAAGTTTATGTCGTAGTTCATGTCCGCGTTCTGCCCGTCGTACAGCCCGTTGTTGTTGAGGATGTACTCGAACGTCATCGCGGGCACGCCTCCCTTGCGCCCCGCAAGGATCTCTTTGCCTTTGAGGGAGGTCGCCCAGTCGAAGGTGTCCGCTTCGTCGGCGCGCGAAACGAGGAAAGACCCGTCCCGCTTGGTCAGCTGCCCGAACACCGTCGGAACGTTGTTCGAGCCGCCCACGAGCACATACAGCGCCGCCTCCGGCCCGCAGAACCCGATGTCCGCGCTGCCCGAAAGCACCGCCGCCATCACCGCGTCCGCGCCGCCGCCGTTGGTCAGTTCGATCTCTATGTTCTCCTCTTCGAAGTAGCCGAGCGCTTCCGCCGCGTACATGGGCGCGTAGAACACCGAATGCGTCACCTCGTTGAGGCGTATGGTTGTCCTGCCCTCCCCGCTTTCCCCGCACGCCGAAAGGGGTACGAGCGCGAAGAGGGCGCATAAAATTGCCGCAAGAATTTTTTTCATGGAAAAAATCTCCGTTTTCTGAATTTTGGGATACTTCATTGTATGCTCCCGCCGCGCAGGGCGTGCGCGGCGGGAGGGGAACGCCGTGTTCCGCCTCCGCTTCGCTCCCGCCTCCGCTTCGCTCCCGCCTCCGCCCGGCTTCCGCCTTCCCGCACCTGGCAAGGAAACAAAAACCCGTCCGTTTCGCCTTCCCTTTTTAATTGACAACTGCCCCCCGGATTTTATATAATAGAGCATAGCCGCGGCAAGGGGAAAAGGACAGAAAGGAGAGAGAAAAAGAACGCCCTGCGGCGGGCGGAGAAAAGGTATTGTCATGGAAATGCAGAAGAACTACGATCCCAGAGAGTTTGAAGACAGGCTGTACGCCGAGTGGACGGAAAAGGGCTGCTTCCGCGCGGAAGTCGACCCTTCCAAAATTCCCTTCACCATCGTCATCCCTCCCCCCAACATCACGGGGCAGCTCCACCTCGGCCACGCGCTCGACAACACCATCATCGACGCGCTCATCCGCTTCAAGCGCATGCAGGGGTATTCCGCCCTCTACCTTCCGGGCTGCGACCACGCCTCCATCGCCACCGAAGTCAAGATCGTCGACGAGATGAAAAAGGAGGGGCTGACCAAAAACGACGTCGGGCGCGAAGGTTTCCTCGAACGCGCGTGGGCGTGGAAGGAAAAGTACGGCGGCCGCATCGTCGAGCAGCTCAAAAAGATGGGCGTCTCGGCAGACTGGTCGCGCCTCGCCTTCACGATGGACGAAAACTGCTCCCGCGCCGTGCGCGAGGTGTTCGTCAACCTGTATGAAAAGGGCCTGATCTACCGCGGCGACCGCATCATCAACTGGTGCCCCGGCTGCAAAACGGCGCTCTCCGACGCCGAAGTGGAGTACAGCGAAGACGCCTCCTTCTTCTGGCACCTGAAATATCCCGTCAAAGACAGCGACGAATATATCGTCGTCGCCACCACCCGCCCCGAAACCATGCTCGGCGACACCGCCGTCGCCGTCAACCCGAAGGACAAGCGCTACGAGCACATGGTCGGCAAGACCCTCGTCCTGCCCCTCGTCGGGCGCGAGATCCCCGTCGTCGCCGACGAATATGTCGACATGGAATTCGGCTCGGGCGCGGTGAAGATCACCCCCGCGCACGACCCCAACGACTTCGAAGTGGGGCTGCGCCACGATCTCCCCGTCATCCGCGTGATGAACGACGACGGCACGATGAACGGGGAAGCGGGCAAATACGAGGGGATGGATCGTTTCGCCGCCCGCGAACGCATCGTCGAAGACCTCAAAGCCTGCGGCGCCCTGGTGAAGATCGAGCCGCACAGCCACAACGTCGGGCACTGCTACCGCTGCAAGAGCACGGTGGAGCCCATCGTCTCCAAGCAGTGGTTCGTCCGCATGCAGCCGCTCGCAAAGCCCGCCATCGACGCCGTCGCCCGCAAAAAGATCAAATTCACCCCCGAGCGCTTCTCGAAGGTCTACAACAACTGGATGGAGGGGATCAGAGATTGGTGCATCTCCCGCCAGCTCTGGTGGGGGCACCGCATCCCCGTCTGGTATTGTCAGGATTGCGGCGAGGTCATCTGCTCCAAGACGGATCCCGACGCCTGCCCGCACTGCGGCAGCCATGATTTGAAGCAGGACGAAGACGTGCTGGATACCTGGTTCTCCTCGGCGCTGTGGCCCTTCTCCACCCTCGGCTATCCCGAAAAGACGGAAGATTTCAACTACTTCTATCCCACCGACGTGCTCTCCTGCGGGTACGACATCATCTTCTTCTGGGTCGCCCGCATGATCTTCTCGGGCATCGAACATACCGGCAAAGTCCCGTTCAGAGACGTGCTGCTGCACGGCATCGTGCGCGACGAGCAGGGGAGAAAGATGTCCAAGTCCCTCGGCAACGGCATCGACCCGCTCGAAGTCATCGCCGAATACGGCGCCGACTCCCTGCGCTTCGCCCTCGTCACGGGCGTCGCGCCCGGCAACGACAGCCGTTACAGCAAGAACAAGGTCGAGGCTGCGCGCAACTTCATGAACAAGGTGTGGAACGCCTCCCGCTTCGTGCTGATGAACTGCGAGGGCATACAGGTGCCCGCGTTCGGGCAGGTGAAGCTCTCCGCGGCGGACAAATGGATCGTCTCCCGCCTCGAAAGCTGCATCCGCGAAGTCACCCTCAACATGAACAAATTCGAGCTGGGCATCGCCGCGGGCGCGCTGTACGACTTTATGTGGAGCGACTTCTGCGACTGGTACATCGAGCTTTCCAAGAGCGCCCTCTACGGCGACGACGCCGAAAAGAAGGCGGGCACGCTCTCCGTGCTCTGCTTCGTGCTGGAAAACGCCCTCAAACTGCTGCATCCCTTCGCGCCCTTCATCACCGAGGAGATCTGGCGCAACATCCCCGGCTGCGAAGGCAGCATCATGGTCTCCGATTTCCCGCGCTACAACGCCAAGCTCGCCTATAAAAAGGAGGCGAAGGCGTTCGAGGCGGTCATGGACGTCATCCGCGCCGTGCGCAACATGAAGACGTCCGTCAACTGCCCTCCTTCCAAAAAGGTGCGCGTGTTCATCGCCGCGCAGAACAAGCGCATGCTCTCCGCCAACGCGGGGGCCGTCGCCAAGCTCGCGGGCGCGAGCGCCGTCGAGTTTATCGACGGCTCCGCCGCTCCCGCAAAATCTCTTTCGCAGGTCACGGAAAGCTGCACCGTTTATGTGCCTTTGGGCGAGCTGGTCGATATTGAAAAGGAAAAGGAGCGCCTCTCCAAAGAGCTGGAGCGCATCCTCGGCGAGATCGCCCGCGCAGACGGCAAGCTGCAGAACCGCGGCTTCATCGAAAAGGCGCCGAAGAACCTCGTCGACGCCGAACGTGCCAAGCTGGATAAATTCATCGAAATGAAAGAGAAGGTGGAAAAACAGCTCAAAGAGCTGGACGCCTGACCTTTCCGGTAAAAAGAGGGCGCCGCGGTGCATACGCACCGCGGCGCCCCTTCGGAATATACCGGGCCGCTTCAAAAAAGTTTTATTCCGTTCAGAACTTTTTTCGCGCATTTATTTATAAAAATTTACTGCGCGTGCCAAAATGACACTTTTGGCAAAGCGCACTCAATTTTATAAACACTCGCGCAAGCAAAATCGCACAATCTTACAGGGCTCCCAAAAAGTATCGAAGAACTTTTTGGGAAGAGGAGAGGCGGCGGCGCATTATTGCCGCCTGCAAGCGGGCGGCTCTGCGCAAAGCCTGCCTCGACGAGCCAGCGCACACGATTTGCTGTGAAGCTCTTGCAGGAAAGGTGAATGCGGCGCGCGTAATTTAAGGTGTGCCCTATTTACAGGGCTCCCGAAAAAGATTTGCGCAAGCAAAGATTTTTTGGGAAGAGGAGGAGCCGCCGCGCGCGTCGGGCGTTTTGTGATAAGCAAAACGCTGA
>ERZ1643249.4845-NODE-4845-length-11039-cov-13.837036_pt1 | contig 11039 bp, 9 predicted proteins | sample MGYA00579263_ERZ1643249 | MGnify/ENA primary metagenome ERZ1643249 (study PRJEB29033, sample SAMEA4952264) | chicken gut metagenome | biome: Broiler Chicken; feature: Gastrointestinal Tract; material: Caecum | place: Ireland | collected 2018 | study: Broiler...
TAAAACTATTATACCATCTCTACGCTTTCGTGTCCAAAATCTATCTTAACACCAAAGTTAATCTCATTACTTCACCTCCCTTAGTCTATTATTTATATCATACCAAACACATTTTCGCAAGTGCTTTTATGATTTTTTCCAAAATATTCGATTTTTCTTATTAAATAAAAAATATCCCTGCCTGATACAATCAGTATCAGACAGGGCATTGAGAGCAATGGGTTGGTTACGGTACGGTTAGTTGAGTTGGAATCATACACCGAAGATGTATTTCATCCAATCCTGAAACCCAGGGAACAGGTTCAGCGGATTCGGCAAGTCATTGACAATGAAGTCAATAAGGCTCTTGAACACGCTAATCAGCCATTCCACCAGGCGCACTTCCGTGCTGATGAGCCACTTGAGCTGGGGCATACCATCCATGTAGCCGTTCTCGGCCAACATGTACAGGATAACCAGAGCCAAGCATCCAACAAAAGTCATCTTGGTTGCCCGAGCAAGTACCGTCATGCTCTTGCTGAAAGCAGGAGCTGCCACATTCTTGAGCCAAGGCTTTGCCTTGTCATTTGCCCAATCTTTACTCTTCTGCCAAGCACCTTTTGCCTTGCCCATAGCAGTACCCCAAAAGGTCTGCTTGTTGATGGAAATGCTGGTTTCAGGGACAGTTGCGAACTTCTTCATTTTGAGTACCTCCTCATGATGTCACGTGTTTTGCTCTCTTTCGAAACTCCTAGCAATTGCATTGAGTTTCTCAAAGAACTCGTATACATAAATTATAACATATTTTTCCGAAAAAATCAAAAAAGACCCGGTCCCAATTGGCACCAATAATTTTATGAGAGTATTGAAAAAATTATGTGAATGTGCTAGAATATCTTTGTAAATTTTTTCAATCCTGTTTTTCAGGTTTAATATATACATCACAAGTAAAATAATTATTTTAAGGAGGCAAAAAATGAAAAATTTAATCGAAAACTGGAATAATGGTTTGCATTATCTTATTACAGATGACCTCATTTCCTTTTACACTTTTTTTACAATAATTTTGGCTGAGTGCTCTTATCTTTTGGGTTTCTATGAATTTGCAGATGCTATTCCAATCACAATTATTTTGTTAGGATATATGCTAAATGTTATTGTATTTGCTAGGCTTAAGGGAAATGCTGAAGGAACAAAACTAGAGCTAGTATTTTCAATTCTTTATGTAACTGTTTTTGTTACACTTTTTGTAATTGGATGCTTCTTTAATTTGGCTATCAGCATTACAACTACTGCCATTCTTTTTGGAGTTACAGCACTTTGGATAGTAATAAGAAATCATCAAGATACTTTTTATTATCTACCAGATGGTTTGCCTAAAATAACTTATTTAATAAATAACTTATTCGGCAATAAAATTTTCTGGATATTATCACAAATTGTAATAATTGGAGGACCATTTATTGTGTTTGTGATTTTCTGTACTAAAATTCCATTTCTCCCAATAGTACTAAAGGTTATTATTCCTTTACTGTATTTAAGTCTTTCTCCGCTTATTGCAAATTATGAAGATGATTCAGCAGCACTTAATGTCTTTGAATTAGCTTATGATATAACTTGGAGTAAAGAATATGAAGATTATTGTAAGAGAATAGAAAAAATGAAAGAAGATATAAATAGCTAGAAGTGTAAGATAATACTTTCGAGAACAAAGAGGGTGTCCTAAAATAGGGCCCCCTCTTTGCTATATAAAAAATATAAAATAACTGGCACCATATGCCAAAAAAGACCCGGTCCCAATTGGCACCAATTGTCATTGTCTAAATCTTTAATTTATAAGTTAATTCTCCAAACTCACAAGTTGGAACATATCCAGGTTTTGAAGCTATAACATCAGGAATTCTATTCACAACACTAGCACAAGTAAGTTCTACTGTTGAAGGTCTTTCTACTACAATAGTAGTATTAGGCTCTCCATAAATAGTCCATTCATTTTTATCAAAATCATCTTTTGAATATACCTTACCAATGCACTCACTTTCAATTATAATTCCTTCTTCAGTTTCAGTTGTAACAACTGCACTCATACCTGTAGCATCTCCTGCTTTTACTGTCATATTTAAAGTTGATGAAAATAAATCTTCTGAATAAGTTTGTGGCACACATTTTTGTGTTTGTGATTTTATAGTTAATCCCAATTTCTCACATAACCATCCATTTACATTCCACATATATGAAGGTAAATATTCTCCACTATTTATTATTTTTTGTCTTTCTTCATTACTAATTTTATCTACTGAAGCAACTTCTTTGTCGAATTCTTCTAAAGTTAGTCCTGCTCCATGTGCTTTAGCCATTGCTATACCATATTCTTCAACATTATAGCTTGAACTTCCTTTTATTTTTGTTATTTTTTGTGTAGATCCTGCTATTGATGAAATTAATTGTCCCCAATATATATCTTGATATCCACTTCCTGTAATTGTACAGTTATTCTTTTTTGCTAATTCATCAAGTTTATTTGTTATAGTTGGATTTGAGTTTTGTGGATAAAATGCTTCTTCACATGTTGTAATTGCATTTATTCCTAATTCAGCACATAACATTAAAGGTGTTTCTGTTTCTTTAATTAAACTCATTGTTGTTACTATTGCTATATCTGGTTTTACTTGTTGCAACATCTCTCTTGCATTTTCAGCACTTGTAACAACTACTCCTTTTTTCTCTGTTTCTAAAATTTCTCCAATGTCTTTTCCGATTACTTCTGGATTAACATCTACTGCCCCTACTATTTCTCCACCTTTTTCATACACATATCTCATTGTGTATTTACTCATCTTGCCAACACCATATTGAACTACTCTTACTTTTCTTTCCATAGAAAGACCTCCTTTTTATTTCTTTTACATGATTTAATTTTAACATATTATTTCCAATTTTCATAGTTTTATAAAAATTTTTTTGATTTTCAAAAAAATCTGGCACCAATTGTTCATTTTTCCATAAAATAAAAAAAAAGCAAAACAGACCCGGTCCCAATTGGCATGTGTCAAAAAAGACCCGGTCCCAATTGACACGAAAGGAGTTTTTTATGGATTATGAATTAATGATGAATGGAAATGTAAAAATAGGTCAACATGCCCCAGACTTTACAGCAGAAACTACATATGGTCCTATATGTCTTGATGATTATAAAGGAAAATGGTTGGTCTTATTTTCACATCCAGGAGACTTTACCCCAGTCTGCACTACTGAAATGATTGCTTTTGCACAAGCAAATAAATACTTTGAGCAATTAAATACATGCCTTTTAGGTTTAAGTATAGACAGTAACTCTTCACATTTAGCTTGGATGCATAGTATTTATAATATGACTGGAATTGTATTGCCATTTCCTATAATTGCAGACAGAAATGGAGTTATTGCAAGAAAATATGGAATGATTTCTAATGATGTAAGTACAACAGAAACTGTTAGAAATGTATTCATTATTGATGATAAAGGAATTGTAAGAGTAATTTTAGTCTATCCTTTAAATGTAGGAAGATTTATTCCAGAAATTTTACGAATTGTTGAAGCATTGCAGATGGCAGACTGTAGTAAATCTTCTATTCCAGTAAATTGGTTTCCTAATCAACCTGTAATCATGCCTCCACCAAATACATATCCGCTTCTTCAAGAAAGAGAAAATTATATTGCGCAAAATAATAATGGTATGAGTTGGTATTTAGCATTTCAAGAACCAGATGAAAAATGTTCCCTAGATTCAAAATAGGGAACATTTTTAAGGTGTTACATTTAAAGTTTTATTATTTGTAAAAATAACCATTCCTGGTTTTGCTCCATTAGGCTTTTTTACATATTGTACTTTACAATAATCAACTGGTACATTAGATGAATTCTTACCTTTACTATGTTGTGCTGCAATTCTTGCACATTCAATTAATGTATGCTCATCAACATCTGCCATATTTGCTTTTAATATTACATGACTTCCATGAATGTCTTTAGTATGAAACCATGTATCATTTTTATTTGCAAATGTAAATGTTAACCAATCGTTTTCTTTATTATTTTTTCCTACATAAACTTCAAAACCATCTACATCAAATTTTAATGGTGCATATGATGTCTTTTTCTTTTTATTCGTCTTTTGAGCTTTTTTCTTTTTATTAAGTCTTTCTTTAAATAATATGTTTTCTGATATTTCTTCAAAAATTTCTTGGACCTCTTCTAGTGTTGAAGAATTCTCCAATTCATAAACTACACTACCAATATAGTCTAATTCAGTTTCAGTTTCTTTTTTCTGTTCAGTTACTATTTCAAGAGCATTTTTTAGTTTTGTGTATTTTTTGAAATATCTTTTGGCATTTTCGTTTGGAGAATATTTTATATCTAATGGTATATTAATTAGATTGTTATTATCATAGTAATTCTCAACCTCTATACTTTCTTGGTGTTTATTATTTATTCTATATAAATTTGCAGTTATTAATTCACCATATAGTTTATACTTGTCCATGTCTTGACAATCATTTAGTTTTGAATTAATACTTTTTAGTCTATTATTATATTTCTTTAACATATCTAAAATCACTTTTAATAAAGTATTTCTATAATTAGTAAATCTTTCGTCTGTTTCTTTATTAAAGTAAAAATCATCTATGAAAAAGTTTAACTCATAATTTTCTTTCTTTTCTTTATTGACTAATACATAATCTGAAAGTTTATCATCTTTATAGATTTTTTCGAATGATAGATTTTGTGCATTTAATATATTTTCAATATAAATATATAATTTCTCGAAACTATTTTTTGATAAATCTTTAATTTGACTTTTTTGAATTACTGATTTTACAAAACCTTTACTAAATCCTATGAATGTATCAGCAATAACTTTTGATAAATAGTTTTCGTCAAATTCTTTTTGTGGTATTTTTTGAGATATCGCAGAATAGAATTCTTCAAAATTTTTAAGTTTTAAAAAGTCTATTTTATCAGTTTCAGGCAAATAATACATTCTAGATGGTAATATTACTCTATATGAATTTGGCGAATCTATATGTCTAATTGCATCTATTATTTTATTGTCTTTATTTAATAATATAATATTACTGTGCTTACCCATAAGTTCTATTATTAGTGTTTTTATTTCTATTTCATTAAACTCATTAATAGTTTCTACTTCTATATTTACAAGTCTTTCAAGCCCATGTGTATTTATATTTGAAATTCTTCCGCCTATTAGGTGTTTCCTAAGTAACATACAAAAATTAGGAGCAACTAAAGGATTTATTCGTGATTTTGTAGTTAGATTTATTCTACAATTATGAGCATCTATACAAATGTTTAGAGCTAAGTTTTTTCCTTGTGCATATATTCCTAGAACTATTGTGTTTTTATCTGGTTGATGTATTTTATCTATTTTACCACCAATTAAATCATTTTTTATTTCTTTTACAATTGCATTTGTTACTATTCCATCAAAAGCCATGAAATCATCTCCTATTTATTGTTCTCAAATATTATTATAATAACACAATTTTTTACTATTGTAAATATTCCAATGGATTTAAATATTCATTATTAAGCCTAAATCCTATATGTAAATGACATCCTGTGGTTGCTCCATTAGTATGTCTTCCAGTTGAGTCTGTATACATATTTCCTGGTACATTATCTACATATTTTGGTCCAACATGTCCTATTAATTGCCCTTGCTTAATATCATCTCCTTTTTTTACTATATATGTCGGAGATACATGACAATATGAAATTTTTAAACCTTCTGGATTTGTAATTGTTATTGTGTAACCTCCTCCTCCTAAAAATCCTGTAAATGTTATTTCTCCATCACATGTTGCTATTAAATTTGTTCCTTCTGGTGCTGGTATGTCTACTCCTTTATGATATGTTGATGCTCCTGATGTTGGTGCTTCTCTTTTTCCAAAATATGATGATATTGTTGTATATCCTGGTATTGGCCATGCAAAGTTTGAGTTTCCATAGAATATTAATTCTTTTTCTTCATTGGTTTGATATAAACCTTCTGAATTAATTACAGGTATAAATAGTGTTGATATAATTATTACTAATATGATTATTGTTATGATTATTTTGTTTATGTTTTTCACCACCTTACAGAAAAAGAAGTCTAGTCAATAAAACTAAACTTCTTTTTATTTGTAATATGGCAGGGGTACTAGGATTCGAACCCAGACAAGCGGTTTTGGAGACCGATGTGCTACCATTAACACTATGCCCCTAAATCGTACTATATTATATTAACATATTTTAAAAAAATTTACAATAGTTTGTTTAAAAATTTTGTAATTTAAATTTATCTATTGCAAGCGACTTTTGCAATTTTGTTGAAATATTTAGTAAAATATGGTATAATGTAATAGATTTTAGGAAAGGAGATTATGATATATAAAATATATCATATATTAAAATTTATGGATACAATGAAAAGATTTGCAAAATATCTAATATTATTAATAGTGTTTTGGGTATTTTCAGATATATTAATAAATGTTTCAATTAATTCAATATATAAAGACATTGAACCTCAAAACCCACTTTCTAGTCAAATTTCTATTTCTAGAGCAGAAGCAACATCTGTAAATGGTAGAATTAATGGTGTCGTTACAAATAACACCGACAATAATATAAGTGGTAAATATTTAAAAGTTGATTTATATTCTTCTACTGGAAATTTATTAGGTACTAAATTTTTAGATATTGGTACTGTTGGAGATAATGAATCTAGAAGTTTTGAAACTTATTTTAAATTTCAAAATGTAAAGGCTTATGATGTTACAATTGTTGATGAGAAAGCAGATGAAGTTTCAAGCGAAAGTTTTATGACAGAAGATATGACAAACTTTGCAGTATTGTTATTATTAACATATATGATATTTGTATAAAATATATAAAGGGTGCATTCATAAAAATGCGCCCTTTTCTTTTTACTCGTCTTTTGCTGTATTTATTTTGAATAATTTCATTATTTCTACTATTACTAATGGTGCTATTACTAATAATAATGTTTCTATCATATTTCCAGTTGGTAATACTGGTATACTAAATACATGTCTTAATGCTGGAACAACAAGAATTATTCCCATTAAGAATGCTGATGCTAAAACTGCAAGTATTAATACTGAATTTCCTAAAATTCCTGTCTTAAATACTGAATTTTTATTATCACGTATACTAAATACATGTACTAATTCAGCAAATGCCAATGTTATAAATGCCATTGTTTGACCAATCTCTATTTTTACCTCTTCTTTAGATACATATTCTCCGCCATTTGCTAATACTTCCTCTAGGTTATCAATTTCATCTACTGATATTACTTCATTTTCATATCTTACCATTGTAGGTAATTTATCTTCTGGAGTTGCTAGTCCAACTATAAATGCTGCAAGTGTTAGTAATCCTATCATAACACCTTGATATATTATTCTAAAAGTACGTCCTTTTGTAAAAATTCCTTCATCTTTTTTAATTGGTTTTCTATTCATTATATCTTTGTTTGCTGGGTCAAAAGCTAGTGCTAATGCTGGGAAAGTATCTGTTACTAAGTTTATCCATAAAATATGAATTGGTAATAATACTTGTATTAATGTTACATCAGATATTCCAAACCAACTTCCTATTAATGGTGCGAATAATGTTGCTAATAGTAATACTACTACTTCACCAACATTACATGAGATTAAGAATTGTATTACTTTTAATATGTTATCATATATACGTCTTCCTTCTTCTACTGCTGATACAATTGTTGCAAAATTATCGTCTGTTAATATAACATCTGCTGCTTCTTTTGCTACTTCTGTTCCTACTTTACCCATTGCACATCCTATATCTGATGTCTTTAATGCAGGACTATCATTTACACCATCACCTGTCATTGCAACTACTTCACCATTTTTTTGCCAAGCTCTTACTATACGTACTTTGTGTTCAGGTGATACTCTTGCATATACTGAATATTTTCTTACATTTTGTTCTAACTCTTCATCAGAAATTTTATCTAATTCTAAGCCTGTTAGTGCTTCATCTTCATTTTCTAATATTCCTAGTTTTTTTGCTATAGCTACAGCTGTTACTTTGTGGTCTCCTGTAATCATAACAGTTTTTATTCCTGCTGTTTTACATTTTTCTACAGCTTTTTTAGCTTCTTCTCTTGGTGGATCTATCATTCCAACCATACCAATAAATGTTAGACCACTTTCAATTGTTTTCATTTCTTCTTTTGATGGCATATGGTCTATTTCTTTATATGCAAATGCTAAAACTCTTAATGCTTCTTTTGCCATATTTTCATTGTTTTCTCTAATCCAATTTGCATATTCGTCTAAATTTGTTTTTATTTCTCCTTTTAATAGATATGAATTACATATTTTTAATAATTCATCTACTCCACCTTTTGTGTATACTGTATATTTTCCATTGTTTTCGTTTACTGTTGTCATTAATTTTCTGTCTGAATCAAAAGGCACTTCTTCTACTCTTGGATTTTCTCTATATACAGCTTGTGTATAATCTTGTTTTAATGCCATATCTACTAATGCTGTTTCTGTTGGGTCACCAACAAGTTCATTATTTTCAAGAACTCTTGTATCATTACATAACATACAATCATATACTAATTTTTTGAAGTCTTCTGTTGTTTCTACTTGTGCAACATCTGCTGTTACATCATTACAGAATATTTTTTCTACTGTCATCTTGTTTTGTGTTAGTGTTCCTGTTTTATCAGAACATATAACTGTACTGCTTCCCAGTGTTTCAACTGCTGGTAGTTTTTTAACAATAGCATTCTTTTTTACCATCTTTTGAACACCAATTGCTAAAACTATTGTTGATACAGCTACTAGTCCTTCTGGTATTACTGCTACTGCTAGTGATACAGCAGTCATAAACATGTCTAATAATGGTTTTCCTTGTAATAATCCTATTACAAATATTACAGCACATATTGCTAATGCTGCAATTCCTAAAGTCTTTCCTAAACTATTTAATCTACGTTGTAATGGTGTTTCTTGTTTCTCTGTTTCATTTAACATATCAGCTATTTTACCAACTTCAGTATTCATTCCTGTTTCTACTACAATTGCTTTACCTCTTCCATATGTAATTAAACTTGATGAAAATAGCATATTTTTTCTGTCTCCAACACCTATATCTTCTTTATCTATTTTTTCTGTTTCTTTTTCTACTGGTACTGATTCACCTGTTAAAGATGATTCTTGAGATTTAAGGTTTATGGCTTCTATTATTCTTAAGTCAGCAGATACATAGTCTCCTGTTTCTAGAATCACTATATCTCCAGGTACTAATTCTCTTGCTGGTATAACTTGTTCTTTTCCATTTCTAATAACTTTAGCAGCATGAGCACTTAATTTTTTTAATGCTTCAAGTGATTTTTCTGCTTTACTCTCTTGTGCTACACCTATAATTGCATTTAATAATACAACTATCAATATGATTATTGTATCTGTTACTCCCTCTCCTTCAACAACTCCTACAATTCCAGAAACTATTGCTGCAATAATTAATACTATTATTGAGAAGTCTTTGAATTGTGCTAGAAATTTTTTGAAAATAGATTCTTTCTTTTTTTCTTGTAATTCATTTAGTCCAAATTTTTGAGTGTACTCTTGTACTTTCTCTGTTGCTAATCCTTTTTCTAAATCAGTTTGTAATTCTTTTTCTACTTCTTTTACTGTTTGATTAAACCAATTTTTTTTCATATACCTCTTCCTTTCTTTAGATTTATTGTAACCTTTTTAGGGCATTTTTATTATTTTTTCCAAAAAAACAAAGACTTTTAAAGAGAAAATATAAAGTCAATTATATTCTTTCTTTAAAAGTCTCGTTTACTTGCATAGCTGTATTTTTTATGAGTTAAGCTTGTTAACCAGATATCTCTATATCGCGACTGTTGATTAACAATTTAAAACTACTCCCTTTTAAATGATTACAATTTTGGTGACCCGTACGGGAATCGAACCCATGATTCCACCTTGAGAGGGTGGCGTCTTAGCCGCTTGACCAACGGGCCATTTGTGTGACATCACTATATTTTTATACCACATTTTTCTTTTTTAGTCAATCGTTTTTTTAATAAAAAATTAATGATATATTAATATTTAAAGTAAAATCCTAGAAGTTTATTTTCTACTAAGTTTTTCTATCAAATATTAATATATCAATTGTTTTAATTATTTATTATCTTTTGCATTTTTTCGGCATTAGGATCTCCTAATTGCTTTGATATTGATATATCATATCTTAGTAATATATCTAATAAGTCTTTTTTATCCTTTATTCTATTTTCTCTATATTTTTGCCATTCTAGATGGTTTTCTTTCCAAAGCTTTTTATTTTCGTCCCAAAGTTTTTTGTTTTCTTCCCAACGTTTATTATTTTCTTCCCAACGTTTATCATTTTCGTCCCAACGTTTATCATTTTCGTCCCAACGTCTTAAGTTTTCTTTCCAATGTGTATCTTCTATCTCTCTACTTTTTTGTATTTCTAGACGACATTCTTTAATTTCATCACTTAATCTATTAAAGTTTCGAGTTGTTTCTAATTGGAAGCTACACATCATCTCAAAAATTTTGTTAATTTTTTCTTCCATGACAATATTCACCTCCTTATTATAGATTTTAATTTTTTTCTAAATTAAGAATTAATTTTAAAAAGTTTGAAAAAAATAATTGAAATAAATAAAAAATAAGAAAAAACTTGCTTATATTATACTATCACATTTTGCATTTTGTCAACAATTTTCGTTAGACAAATTTCGACACATTCCAATATATAAGAAAAGAGTGAGAATATAGTAATTCTCACTCTTCTCTCACTTTATTCAAGTGACATTTGGTTCTTAGCTTAGTTTAATCATCGTCATCATCGTCATCATCTGACGAGATATACCCCATTCCCCAGCAGAAAGGACATTCCCGCTCAGAAGGAGTACCTTTAAACATTTATGTCAAACTAGTTATCTTTTTTCTTTTTAAAATTAACAACTATTG
>ERZ1643249.4848-NODE-4848-length-11036-cov-218.255988_pt1 | contig 11036 bp, 11 predicted proteins | sample MGYA00579263_ERZ1643249 | MGnify/ENA primary metagenome ERZ1643249 (study PRJEB29033, sample SAMEA4952264) | chicken gut metagenome | biome: Broiler Chicken; feature: Gastrointestinal Tract; material: Caecum | place: Ireland | collected 2018 | study: Broiler...
TAAGCTCCGACGAAGTAAATAGCTAAAGTGAGACAGTACATTATCATGTACATAATTGGTGACATAATAGCAAATTTCTTTTGATTATAAAGCTGTAAATCAGTAAGATCAGTATTTACTTTGTCAAATTTTTTCTCTTGATAACCTTCTGCATTAAAAGCCCTAACGACTCTAATGCCAGTTAAATTTTCTCTTGTAACCCCATTTAACTTATCGATAAGTTTCTGAACCTTTTTAAATCTCGGAACGACAATTATCATTAAAACAATAATTACTGAAAGTAAAATAACAACTGCAACTCCTGTTAAAGCACTCCATTGCCAGCTCTTGTTAAGAATTTTTGTAACGGCCCAAATAGCTGTAATTGGAGCTTTAATTAAAAGTTGTAAACCAATCGCAATCAGCATCTCAACTTGTGTAACATCATTAGTTGTTCTCGTAATTAAACTACTAGTTGAAAAACCTTTAACTTCTTCGGTGTCAATGTTTTCAACTTTATCAAAAATTTCTTTTCTCAAATTTCTTGAAAAATTAGAAGAAATTGTTGCCGCTAAATATCCCGCAATAACCGCAAAAGTAAAACTACCTAAGGCACATAAAACCATATAACCACCATTTATTAAAATGTCTTGCATCTTACTGCCCTCAGTTTGTACTAGAACTGTTATTTCTGACATATAATCCGGCATTTTTAAATCGAGCCAAACTTGCAATATAATAAAAATAATACATATAATCGCATATATAATATCTTTTTTATCTAGTCTTTTTAAAAGTTCAATCATATTCTCTTCCTTTCCTCTTTAATATATTCAATATTCTCGTGCATTTGTCTAATTACTTTCTTAAAAACGTCTAAATCTTCTACTTTAATATCTTTAGTCAAAGCTTTTTCAATATTTTGAAAATACATTTTCTTCTTCTCAAAAATATTTTTTGTCATCTGATTTAAAACAACTTTTTTCACCCTAGAATCTTCTTCGTAAACCTCTCTTGAAATAAGACCATTTCTCTCCATTGTCTGTAAAACTTCTGATACCGTCGCCCGGCTAAGTTTTAAAACCTCTTCCAAATCTCTTTGAAAAATATCTTTATCTTGATGATTTAACATATAGCCAATTATCCTCATTTGAGTCGGTGCCGGCATCTTCTTTTTGTCAACCTCATCTAAATTAAAAAATGTTCGAAATATATCTTGCTCAAGTGATTTAAGCTCATAAAAAATTCCGGATTCCACATCATTCACCTCTTCTCCTACCTCATCACCGTAGTACATTTTAGTACACAAAAAAATAATTGTCAATACCCTTACAATTATTTTTAAGTAAAAAATTATTTCTAAAATTATCCGGGTTAAACTTAACTATAAAATAGCATCATAAGTGAATAACCCCAAAAAAAATTATATCCCTAATCTATCCTTTCAATCTTATAATTTTGCGTTCCAACTAAATCTTCTGCATAATCAAGCGTATGAAGACCATTTCTTAATTCAATTATATTGACAAGCTTTTCACCGTCATCCGCACTATATACAAGATCTATACAAGCCTTATCTAAAGCCACAAGATCTGTTGAAGCAAGAATTCCAATATCATGCATATCCGGCTCGGCTGAATTACCATCACAATCACAGTCAACTGAAAGCCTATTCATCACATTTATATAAACGATATTCTTTCCGTTATCTAAATAATCAGAAACCGCCTTACCAGCTTCAGCCATTGCCTTTAAAAATGAATCCTGACTTCCACCATCTTTACCACCTGAATGAATTAAATTCTTCCCTTCACTAGAAACAATACCAATTGAAATATTTTTGATTGCTCCCACATATCCAGCCATCGCATGACCTTTAAAATGTGAAATAACTAAAAATGAATCATAATTCTTAAAATGCGTTCCAACTAAATCTTTTGTAAGTCTCTTTCCATCCTTAACCGGAATTTCCATAGAACCATCCGCATCCATAATATCCACATCGGCAATATCAGTAAAACCATGGTCCCTAGCTACTTGCATATGCATCTTAGTCTCACTTCTAGAGCCGCCATATGCCGTATTGCATTCTACTATTGTTCATTAACTTGATTTACAACGTCTTTAAGAAGCTGTGGATTTAAATAATTACTAGCTGGTGGTTCACCGGTAGAAACCTTAACCGCTACCTTCCCTTTAGGACTCCATCCTAAAGCATTATAAATCTTTACTAAACTATCACTATCGATATTTTTGGTCATATAAACAGTTGCCATATCTTTCATATTATCCCTTCCTTTTTTATCTTATCATATATATTTTTTTAAAACTTCATCTAATATAAAATTAACAAGTAATATTATTAAAATAATTAATATCAATATAATTATTTTCTAACCTTGTCTTATTATCACCACCTATTATAAAAATACCATATAAGCCATACTCTAAGTCAAGTATTTTTATTAATTTTAAAAATAAACTACATCATACTTTCTAATTTGGCACGATTTTACTTCCTAATTTAGATAAATATTACTTTTTACTCTTTATTTTTGTAAAACACATTTTAAATATGAAAAAATACATATATTATTTATCCATACATAAAAAGTAAAAGTCAACTTTATTTAAACTTTCACTTTTTCTTTAAAATCTTATTTTCGGTAAAATAAAATTTTCGATCTCTCCTACTTTTACTTTAACCTGTTCCATTGTTTCAATGTTTCTAATTGTAACTGTATCATTTTCTAGTGTTTCATCATCTACGGTTATACAATATGGAGTGCCCATCATATCTTCTCTTCTATATCTCTTACCGATTGACCCACTCTCATCATAGTCACATGCAAATTCTTTCCTAAGCCTTCTATATAATTCTTTAGCTTTTTCACTATGATATTTTTTTACTAAAGGAAGTACTGCCATCTTATAAGGTGCAATAAAAGGATGAAACATCATATATTCCCTAATCTCACCATTATCCATTTGTTGCACATGATATCCATTAAATAATAAAGCTAAAAATAATCTATCTGCTCCAACTGTTGATTCGATTATATAAGGAACAAATTTTTCGTTTGTCTCTGACTCTATAAACTCCATTTTCTCTCCACTGTATTCTTCATGCCTCTTTAAGTCAAAATCAGTCCGATTATGAGTACCGTTTATCTCTCCAAAACCAAAAGGAAATTTATAATCAATATCGCATGCCTCTTTCGCATAATGTGCAAGCTTCTCATGTGGATGAAATCTCATCATCTTCTCAGGTATTCCTAAATCCATAAAATACTTTTTTGCATAATCCTTAAAATACTCATATATCTCATGATCAGTTCCCTGCTTACAAAAAGTTTGATATTCCATCTGTTCAAACTCTATCGTTCTAAAAGTAAAATTACCAGGCGTAATTTCATTTCTAAAGGCCTTACCAACCTGTCCAATACTAAATGGTAAATTACTTCTAGTTGTTCTTTTTACATTCAAATAATTAACATATTCTCCTTGTGCATTTTCAGGTCTTAAATAAATTGTACTCTGTTTTTCTGAAGTAACACCCCTACTAGTTTGAAACATCAAATTAAATTCTCTAAGCGACGTAAAATCACATTTACCACATTTTGGACATGGAACTTTATTTTTTTTTATATATTCCATCATTTCCTCATCATTCATCGCATCCGCATCTACATCACTACTAAATTCTTCAATTAAATTATCTGCTCTATGACGAGTTTTACAGTTCTTACAGTCTATAAGCGGATCAGTAAAAGATGCAACATGACCTGAAGCTTCCCACACTCTCGGATGCATAAGTATTGCTGAATCTAGCTCATACGCATTATCCCTCTCTTGAATAAATCTTTTCTTCCAAGAAGCTTTTATATTATCCTTCATTAAACTTCCAAGAGGCCCATAATCCCAAGTATTAGCTAAACCCCCATATATTTCACTTCCTTGATAAATAAAACCATATTGTTTACAAATATTTACCATATCTTTCATACTAATTTCATCCATACTATTCCTCCTATTATAGCATTATAAATTTAATACATTATAAGTATATCATATATAATAATAAGTATTCAATTGATAAAAGAAAATATATAATTAGAAATATATCATAAGAATTAACTTCATTTTACTTTTGCTAAAACAAATGTCATAAAAGAATATTTTTTTCTTATATCTTTATTAAAATCTAATTCTGCTAAAGTCATACTGTTGATGTCTTTTTTATGAAAATTAATATCTGGGAATTTTTCTGCTAAACCTTTATCATATTTATATAGTTTCTCTTTTAATAAATTTATTATTTCAAAATTTTCTTTTGTTTCTTCAGATAAAAAATTTTTTTCGGACAAAAACATTTGAAAACCATCCACACAAATAATTTCCAAATTTTTTTCTTTCATAATTTTTTCTAAATCATCTGTTGAAAACTTCTTATGCTCTTCACCATATTTTTTACTATTTTTTTCGCTCCAAGATACATAATTCTTAAAAAAAATAGATTCTTGGTTAGGAATTGCAATAAAAATATATTTGTTACTTAAAGAAATACATTTTTCTACAAACTTAACCATCTTTTCATAATTATAATGCTCAATAACACCCAAACTTAAGACCAAATCATATTTACCAATAAAATCAAACAAATCTTTTTTATGATAAATAATAGGTATTCTAAGATCTTTAGCAATTTGTTTACCATATTTTACAGCCTTACTAGATTTATCAACAGCAGTAATACTTATATTATTATTATAATTATAAATAGATATAGAAAAAGCACAAGAACCAGCTCCAATCTCACATGCTGACCTAATGTCATTAATATACTTACTAATTAATGTAACTGCTGAATTGTTTCCAGCCCATCTAGCAGGTTGCCATTCATAATACTTATTATGAGGATTACATTTAATACTATTATATATCTTTATTTGCTCTAACCAATATTCCTTTTCTTCATCCATAATATAAATCTCCTATAATCTAAAAAATTTTTTTGAATTATCATGTAGTATTTTCTTTTTAGAGGTTTCATCACTTACATATTCACAAAATCTATTCAATTGGTTATAGTCGCCTGTATATGTAATTCTATCAGTATAGTTCCAATTATAATCTATATCAAAAGACAAAGTATCTTCATCATATAGGTTTAATAAATCTCTTAAATAATTATCTGTATTTTTCATTAATCTTTCAGGTTCATTATTTAATAACAAATCTGGAGAAATTCCCGCTAAAAATTGCCCTTTGTTTTGTTTCAAAATATAACTACATTCTTTTGATAACCTACAGCCATGAATCAAATATCCTCTAATATCATATTTACTAAGTAATTTAATCCAGTTTAATGGATTATTTGCAAAATACAATTTATCGATTCCTGAAGAAATATTATCACAATAATCTGTATGAACAGCTAACGGAACATTACTCTTTGAAATAACTTTCAATAAATTAGGATTAATAATATCTAAGTCATACAATCCTGTCGAAATTCCATGAACTTTTAACCCTTTTGGATTATATGATAATAATTCTTCCAAATAATCTACAGTATCAAAATATAAATTTATAGCTGGGATATATTTAAAATCAACAACAGTTTCAACATTTTTTAAATAATTCATCAACTTTTCGTTAACTTCTTTATATGGATTACTTTGTACATCTAATATCTTTATTCTCCCATTATCGACAATTTCACTATAATATTCAAACTTATTATTAACATATTTCCATAAACAAAATACTTTTGTTACACTTCTCTCTTTATCAATAATCATTGGTGAAGTACAAGGTGCAACCAAAGAAATTCCAATATTATTTTTCTTAGCTATTTTCTCATATTCATTTATGGTAGGAAGATAAGGCATCATAATATTTTTACCAACTACTTCTTCCTCGGTTTCATAACCAATATGTGAATGACCATCAATTACTTTATAATTCATTTTCAGACCTCCCTATTATTATTTTAGGTACATTAAACGCTTCTATTCTTGCATATCCCCCAATAGGAAAAGTAAAAATTGGTGTTGTATGTCCAAAATTGGCATCCACAAGAATAGGTATCTTATTTAACATCTTTTTGTTTTTTACTAAAAATTTCCATTTTTTTACATTCATATTAGAAACATTCTGACATATTCCAATAACTATTCCTTTAATAGACGAACCAATCTCAGATTGTAACAGACTTTCTAAATTTCTATCAAATTCTAAAAGAAAATTACCATCTTCGCCTCCAGAATCCTCTATAAAAAGAATAATTTTTTCTAAATGTGGCATATATTCAGTTCCCTGCAATAAATTTAGCGTGTTTAAATTACCCCCTAATATAACACCTTCTGCAACGCCTTTATTTATTATTTTTAAACCATAATTTTTTATCTTGTTAACTTCACTCTGATTCATATACCATGGATCGTCACGATAATATTGTGATGACTCTATAATTATGCTTTCACCATTTATAGCTTTTAAAAAATAATTCACAGTATAATCAATACCATAAATCATACCAAAACTAGAAAAATGTGGTCCATAATATGTTATTATTCCTGTTTTTGCATAAATAGCCACTAAAATTGCAGTAACATCAGAAAAACCGCAAATTATCTTAGGATTATTTTTTATTAAACTATAATCTATATATGGTAATAATTGATTAGAATTATAACCTCCTATAGCGCTTAAAATAACATCAACATTAGAACTAAAAGCCTCATTTAAATCCTCAACTCTATCATCAACACTGCCGCAACAATAATAAAGTTGATTTTTATAAACGTTTTTTGAAAAAATCACTTCATATCCGATAGAATTTAATTTATTAATAGCGTTTTTTTTTGTATCATTACTAATTACTGACAATGACTTTGAAGGAGCAATAACCATAATTTTTTTCATATCTTTATCTTCTCTTAACCAATTTCTTACACAAAACATTCTCAATATTATCTGCAGATATAACAAATTGATCTCTAGTATCCCTATCCCTTATAGTTACAGTATTATTATTAATTGTCTCTTCATCAACACACACAGAATAAGGAGTACCAATAGCATCACTCTTTCTATAACGTTTACCAATATTTCCCTTATCGTCATAATATACCATCAATTTTGTTCTCAAATCTTTATATATTTTAAAAGCTTTATCTCCATGTTTCTTTCTTTCTAAAGGTAATATACTAACTTTAATAGGAGCTAATTCAGAATTTATTTTAAGAATAGTTCTTTCTGCTCCATTTACATCAACCTGTTTAGTTAATGATTCACATAATATAGCTAAAGTAATTCTATCAAGGCCATATGTCGATTCAATGATATATGGAATATATTTTTCTCTATTTTTTTGATCAAAATAATTCATTTTCTTACCGCTATATTCTTGATGGCGTGAAAGATCAAAATCAGTTCTATTATGTGTTCCATTTATTTCCCCCCAACCAAAAGGAAATAAATATTCAATATCACATGCTTCTTTTGCGTAATGAGCCAATTTTTCATGATTTTTATATCTTAATTTATTTTCAGGCAAACCTAATTTTTCAAGAAATGTCATCCCATACTTCTTGAAAAATTCATATATATCATGATCAGTTCCCGGCTTACAAAAAGTCTGATACTCCATTTGTTCAAACTCGATTGTTCTAAAAGTAAAATTACCAGGCGTAATCTCATTTCTAAATGCCTTTCCAATCTGACCAATACTAAATGGTATTTGGGCATGCATACTACGAAGTATATTCAAATAATTAACATATTCTCCCTGGGCATTTTCAGGTCTCAAGTAAATAACATTCTGTTTTTGGCTAGTAACCCCTCTATTTGTTTGAAACATTAAATTAAACTCTCTAAGTGGCGTAAAATCACTTTCTCCGCATTTTGGACACGGAACTTTATTAATTTTTATATATTCCATCATTTCATCATCAGTCATTAAGTCGACATCTAATTCACTATCATAACTTTCTATTAATTTATCAACTCTATATCTAACCTTACATTTTCTACAATCAACTAATGGATCGCTAAATGATTTAACATGCCCAGAAGCTTCCCATACTTTAGGATTCATCAAAATATCGGAATCTAATTCATAAGCATTCTCTCTATTTTGAATAAAATAATATCTCCATTCATCTTTAATATTATTTTTTAATCTAGCACCTAATGGACCATAATCCCATGTATTAGCTAAACCCCCATATATTTCACTTCCTTGATAAATAAAACCATATTGTGAACAATATTGAACGATATCCTCCATCTTGATTTCTTTATTTTCTTCCATATTTATAACCTCCCCTAGATAATACTTTATTAACATTGCTATTAATTATATTCTCCTCATAATCACCATATTCGAGCAAAATATAATCTTTTATCATTTCAAAAATACGATCATTTGAAATTCCCATAATGTCACCCCATTGAAAAAGATGACGCAAATATTTTCGATAAAGATAATTAGGACTTCTATCTGACAAACTAGAAACATTTTCATAAGCTAAATTAGAAACCACTGATAAACAATCGGCAAACTTAAAATCTTCCGGCGACACCACATTATAAATATCCACAACGCTAGAAGCTTCTATACTAGTATCTAGTTCTAATTTTCTCATTAATATTGAATTTAAGCCTATAGCACATTCAGCACCATATTTTTTCTCATTAGATTCTATAACAATTATATTACCAATATCTTTATATTTATTATCTTTAACATTTCTAATAGCTATATTAAAATTTCTACCATAAATTCCCATATCTTGCAAACCATATTTATGCTTATAATAGTTTTGTGGTTTTGAATCAAATTCTATCAAAACTTTATCATTAATATTTCTCAACGATTTAATCAAATCTAAATCATCACTAGATATTCTTATCATTATATTTTCATAATCAAATCCAATAATTTTATTCAAAAACTCAATTGTATCATACACTAACTTTTCTAAATTTGCATATGGTACAAGAATACCTGAAGCATCAAAATAACTTGACCATTCATTCTTTTCAGGAATATCAATTCGCTTCAATCCTCTTGTTCTTATAGCACGTTGAATTAAAAAATCACCGGGATTATCAATATCATCGTTTAATAATTTAGGCTTTAAAACACTTATTGTTGATCCAACAAATACAACACTTTTATCTATACCAGAAGAAATTTTTACTTCTTTATTTTGCTGATAACCTACTTCTGAAAAAAAATTAATATAATCTTTTTTTAAATTTTCTATTTCCTTTTTCATACAATTTCACCACCCATCTAAGGTACAATATTCCTCCCATTAAATCTCAAACATATCTGCATATTCCTAATATCCTTACACTTTAATACCCACATTAAATATCTTTCAATTCCCATACCAAATCCCGAAGTTTGAAGTGGAAATTTTTTCTTCATCTCAATATACCATTCATATTCTTTAGAATTAACATTATGCTCATTTAACGATTTATATAACTCTAAATCTGTTTTATTTCGTTCTCCACAACCAACTGTTTCACCAATTCCCATCAGCAAATCAGCATTTTTTGCACTTCTTTTATTTTTTTCATCAACTTTTTGATAAAATGGAACCGCCATTTTATCATAATTTGTTACCCAAATAAGCCCATCATAAATTTGCATTAATGCTTTTTCACCATCACTAGTTATATTTCTAAAGCCATCATCATAAATGATAAATCTATCTATTTTATCAGGAAATTTTTCCTTTAGTTTTTTTTCTGCGTCATCAAATGTAATTCTAGGGAATTTTCCTTTATAATTAGCTACCTTTTTTATATGAGTAATATCACCAAGTTCATGTTGCAATACTTCACCAAATTCTTCGATTATTTTCCTTGATAAATGTTTTATATATTCTTCAACTAAATCCATTACGTCATTTAAATTCCCAGGTATTTCAGCTTCACTATGATAAAACTGGCATAAATGTCTTTCATCAGCTTCTTCTCCTCTAAAAGTTGGCATTATATAATAAACTCCATTTTCTGTTAATCTACAACCATATTCTAAAAAAAATTGCATTGAATCAGCGAGATAAGTATCTACACCACATATATTTACCTTTACAGGTTTTGAATCACTACCTTTTCCCATAGGACTTGATATTGACCCAGTAGTTACAGGTAAATGCATTGTTAATATATTTTTAGAATTATAAAAATAAACTGTTTCCTTAGTAATTAAATTCTCCAATTTCACAAGTAATTTGTACCAATCACTTTCTAAAACATTCAAATAATAATTACTTTCGTTTTTCCACAAATTAGGTTCTTTTAACATAAAATCCTCCTTGTCTTTTATATATTTTAAAATATTAATTAATAATATAAATAAAAATTACTTCATATTACAAATAAACTAAGCAAAAAACAATTTACTTGGAAATTCAAACATCTTAATATTTAATATTTAATATAAAAGAAAATTTATTTAAACATGCTCTTTAAAATAAAGAATAAATAAACAGAATTATTCTTCATAATATTAATTGATATGTTGTCATGAATATTACCACTATTTTTAAACAAATTCAAGTGTTTTTCAAAATAAAAAACTGAAATTAATCAGCTTCTTAAACAAGTTATAGGTACAACATACACTCCATCATCTCTTCTGTAAGCATATTTTGTAGCAGTAAGCACCATTAAAAACGAAGGTTTATTCATTTCATCAGTATCAACAACACTAACAAATTTAAGTAAATTTTTAGCAGCTGCCTCTATAGAATCTTTAGAGCCGAGTTTAATTTCTATCGCACCCCATCTACCATCGCGTAAATGAACTATTGCATCGCATTCTAAATCATTTTTATCACGATAAAAATACATCATACTTCCTAATTTGGCACAATTTTACTTTCTAATTCTGTATAAAAAAGTTCAATGTCAGTATACCAAGTATTCTTAGAAGTATCAATTGCTAATTTTAATATCTCAAGATCTTTTTTATTTAAATTTGATATATCAAATATAACTTCTTTATAATCTTCAAATTTTATTAAAGG
>ERZ1643249.4849-NODE-4849-length-11036-cov-5.166560_pt1 | contig 11036 bp, 8 predicted proteins | sample MGYA00579263_ERZ1643249 | MGnify/ENA primary metagenome ERZ1643249 (study PRJEB29033, sample SAMEA4952264) | chicken gut metagenome | biome: Broiler Chicken; feature: Gastrointestinal Tract; material: Caecum | place: Ireland | collected 2018 | study: Broiler...
TATCATCTTTAGGAGTAACATCATTATTCGTATTAAAGTTCATAAATGGATTGAAATCATTTTTTTCATCACTAACAGGTTCAATTTTTTTCTTTGGCATGTTAATTTCTTCACCCAAATCTACTAAATGATTAGGAACCACTTGTTTTTTCTGTGCTTCTTTTCGATCTAGTTCTTTAAATTTCTCATCTAAATCTTTAAGTAAAGAATCAATATCCATACCACCCATTCCTGGATTTGGACTTTGTGTTTGTCCTAAACCACCAAAAGGATTCGGAGCAACGCTTGGATTTGGCCTAAATGGATTTTGACCTCTAAATTGGTTATCACCCATATTAGCCATTCTCTTACTCTTTTCTTCAGTTACAAATTTTTTCAAATCAAATATTTCAACTTTTCTTTGAGACCGATTAGGATAAGGTTCTTCAATTCGTTCAATACCCCAATCCATTTTAAAATCAGGTTCCAATTTAGTTCTAAATGGACTCATTCTAAGTCTAATAATAATTGCTTCAAATAATTTCATCTTTTGTAAATCAGTAATTGAAATTAAAGGCCTTGTTGCATTTTTATCTTTATCATCAGTTACTTTTACTTCCCCACACATTTTTGATATTTCTTCTAGAGCCTTCATTTCAGTGGAAATTAAGTATACTATATTACCACAATTACCCTTAATGATTTCCGCAACATTATCCCCATAAACATCATTCAGTTGGGCAAAGTTTTGAATAATAAAGGTAAAACGAATATCTCTACTTCTAGCAGCAGAAACCATAGCATCAACATCTTTAAGTGGAGGCATATTGGCAAATTCATCTAGAATAAAATTAGTTCTAACAGGAAGTTTACCACCATTTTCTTGCGCCGCATCAATTAAAGTTTCATAACATTGTTTAATAAATATTGTCATTAAGCTATGATATGTTTTCTTTTCATCATGAATAATCATAAATATTGCTGTTTTGCCATCACCAATAGTTCGCATATCAAAGTCACTATAAGATAGCATTTCACTTAAAGCTTCTCCAGTTGAGAATTTTCTTATCTTTTGTCTAAATGTTGCAAGTTGTCCACCCTTAGTATCTGTTGGAGCATTAATTACTGATGATGCAAAGATATATTCATTAGAAGTTTCACCTTTCATAGTAAAATATTCTTTAATATAATTACTACCCATAGCATATCTCTCTTCACCAACAGTACTCATAGCATTAATACTATTTAAATTTACTTCTTCTTCTTTAGCGTCTTTAAATAACCCAAGTGCTAGACCTGAAAAATAGTCAGCAGATGATTTTTCCCAGAAATCAGATTCTGATTTGTTACTTGGATCATACAAAATATTTAAAGCAACATCATCCAAAAGTTCAATTGCTTTATCTTGATTACCACTTCGATAATATTTAAATGGTAAAGTTAGAGGATTCCAAGAATTACCTCGTAAAGGTTCTCTAAAGTTCAAAACAATAATTTTATAACCTTTTTTCTTTAAATAATTGGCACTATATTTATAAATTTCACCTTTAGGGTCAGTAATAATCATACTTTCACCCTTTTTGGCTAGTAAATTAACCATTGGTTTAACTATTGTTTGAGTTTTACCACTACCGGTAGAACCAATTACCAAATTATGATATTCACCATTATCAACATACATTTCTTTACCATTATTTATAAGAGGTATTCCTGCAGCATCCAAGGCATCACTTTGAGGAATTACTTTAACAACATCTGGTTGACTTTTTATATCTTTTTCGGTAGACCATTTAGAATATCCATCGCTAGATTTTCCTTTAAATAGTATACCAATACCATGACTTCCCTTTTCTCTTTTAAAAATATAAGAAGACACACTAGTAAATATTGCTACTAATGATGCAATAAACAAAATTAAAGTAAGTGGTAAATAATTACCAGTAAAAGCCTCAAAAGGAAGTAAACCATAAAAAGTTCCTTCATGAGTTAAAGAAGATATATTGAGTACAGCAATGGCACATAAATAAAGCAATAACCCACAGTAAATACAAAAAAGCAAAAAATCTTTTGGTTCTACTTTAAACTTCATAGTTTACCTCCTTTTCACAACATATTATACAACAAATTCATCAATTTTAACAACAATAACTTAATGTTTTTTACTCTTTAATACACTAAATATTATAATTACACATAATAATATTACCAAAACTCCAATATATACCACAGTTTTATTGCTATTTACCCATTCACTTACTTGACTAACTTGTTCATTATTTTGACTTGTTTCACCTTCATTTGGTGATTCCGGTTGATTAGCATCATCCATTTGCGAATCGTCTACTTCATCTATAAAACGATATGAAATATTAATATCTTTAAGATTGTTCGGAGTAATTTGCCAAGTATAAGTACTTCCATTAACAATATCAGCATTATTATTTATTACATTTATATTTTCAGGAAAAATTAAATTAATATTTAAAGCTGTAAGATTATTGTTATTATTAAATATAATAGGATTATTTAAAGATATATAATAAGAATCTTCATCTTCATAATATCCAATTCCTACTGCATCAAATGAAGATTGAATACTCCGAGCTCCTTTTATATTATCTAAATCATATGAATACTTATAATTAAATAAATAACCATTTGTCGTTTCTTGAAAACTTTTATCAAAATAATCATAATCTTCATTTCTATTATAAGGATCATAATACATAAATTCTTGATCTATAAAAACCGGATATTCTTCCAAATAAGCATTATATAAATCATCTTTAGTTGGATATACATTATCAATATTAGCATTAATAGTAAAACTTTCATTAAAAGTATTTTCAGCAATTTCTAAATTATATGTTACACTACATCCACTAATTAAAAACATAACCCCAAACAATAAAACTATAGTCTTAATCTTCATTTGAACCTCCAAATCTAGAATACAAATCATCTAATCTACGACATCTATAATTAGTATTACCATATGATTCATAATCTATTATTACTCCTCCATATCCGGTATTAAGCCTTGAACCAGTTGACTCAGCAATTATATATCTTTTATTTGCATCGTCAAGGCCAACAACTAACATGATATGCCCAGTATTTACTAAAACATCTCCAGGTTGGCAAACAGCAGAATTAGCATCTAAAGGAATTGTACCATAGTTATCCGTAATTTGATAAGCACCTACATCACGCAATTCATCATAACCATTAAATTGGAAACCATTTATTATAGCCCAATTAACAAAGCCACTACAATCAAAACTATTCCAACGATAATTAGTTGTACAAGTAGAAATATTATCATATTTAGTTGCATAATCATTACACCAATAAGATGTTGATGATGATTCTAATCCCCAATTAGGATTAGAACCAACACTATAATATTTTCCTCCCCATTGATAAGGAAGTTTATAGCCCATCTCTGCCAAAGAACCTATTAAAGAAACGGCAGAACCAACCACCGCAGCCCGAGTTCCAACACCAGCTGATGAGACAACATCAGCTAAATATGCATCAAATTCCTCTATAGTCATACCAGTACTAGCAAGCAAATCAGAAAATGAAGTATCAGTTAAAAACTGTAAGCCTTCATATGCTGCAGGATCAAGTGGATATTCTCCATTATAAGCAAATGTTTGATAGATTGACATAATCTTAGAATCTTTACCATAATAATATGATATAATTTCTTCTGTATTCCAACCCTCTGAAGCGGATAAATAATAAATTCCGTGTTGGCTCATACCTTGCCCATGAGATCGATATCTAGGAGTTGTTAAAAACCTTTCATTACCAGTAAATCGCATTACTGCTTCCTCTGCCCATTCAACAGGCATTTTGAGTGGCTCTCCTGTATCATAATTTCCCTGACACATATAATAATAATCATCATCTTTTTCATCCCAACAAAAAGAATCATACATTCCAGAAACCATAGTGTTATCCCTAGTTATAACAAGTCCTCTTGTTCTATTAACTGCAGCAATTATTTTTTCATTAGTTGGTTCCATAAAACCTTGCCATCTCTCAGATCTAATCATAGTACAATCATTTACCATAGCATTTCTAAGCCCATAAGTTCTTGCATTAATAGCCATAACTTCATAAGTAGTATCATCATCCATTGACTGAACTTCTCCAGAAATAACTCCAGCAACATATGTTTCCAAATCATATGTTCCAACAACACTACCATCTGGCTCTACTACTGTTATATCTTCACAAACATTTTCTAATTCCAAATATTCATATCCCATAAGACCTATAGTATTTGCACTATATTTTCCTTGTTCACTATCAGCACCATATATTAAAATAACTATAATTATAATAACAGCTATTATACCAACAACTCCTAAAATTATTGGCCAATGTGCAGCTACAAAAGCACCAATTTTAGCAAGTTTAGCGCTTTTTTTTGCTGCATCTGCAGCTTTAGCTGCTTTTTGAGCAACTTCAGCTGTTTTTTGAACAGCATTTACAGCTTTTTGAAGTTTTTGCGAGCCAGCTGAATCTGTAGCTTCAGAATTATTTATCTCTTCTTTAGTATTATCTTCATTTTCTAATTCATCATTCTCTTCTTCTGAATATTCTTCAGCTGCATCTTCAACTTCTTCTTCATCATCCTCCTCATCATCATAAGGATTTTGATTACGATAAATATTTTCTATTTTTTTTCTATTTATTTCTTCTGGATCATATAATAATTTATTATTTTTGTTTCCATTCACTTACCTAAAGCCCTCCACCTGTTCCAAAGGAGTCTAATTCTTCTTGAGTAAGTACTACTCTAATTTGCATTCTTTTATTACCGCAAACAAACAAACCTTCTCCTTGGTCATAATATTTAATAGCATTCTTTTCTGCTTCATTTAAATCTATTAATTTTGCTAAATCCTCTACTGCTTGCTTACGAAGTTGCATAACTAAATAATATGAGGCATTATCAAATATTGCTTTACCATGAGTAATAATATTTGGAGCAGCAAAGTCAGTAGGTTGTTGTGTAATTATAATTGTACCTGTATTATATTTTCTGCTTCTTCTTTGCATTTGAGCTAAAAATTCAGCTCCAAGTTCATTATGTCCCGCAAGTAAAACATGGGCTTCATCAACCATCATTACAGTGTTAATATTTTTATCAAGACATAAGCCCCATGCATATTTTAAGACATTAAAGAATAAAGCATTTTTAATATTATCATCACTATTCATAAGTTCTTTTATATTAAATACAATAAAATCACTTTGAATAGATAATGTTGTATGACCAGTAAAATAATATTTAAGTTCATTAACAAGTGGTCTAATCTTTAATTCCAATCTTTCCATAACATCTCTTTCATGAGTTGCATCAGTCATTGATAATAATCTTCCTCTAATTGTTGCATAAACATCTTCAAATGTTGGATAATCAGCACTTGTAAGCTTAGTAAAATCTGTATCATAGTCAATTTTATATCTTTTATAAGTATCTTGTAATACTTCACTAAACATTGCTAAAACATCTTCTTCAATACTTGGAGAATAATATTTCATAAATGCTTTAACTTGTTGTAGTGTTCTTGTTAAAACAGTATAACCTAAACCTTGAGCAATTTCTTCTTCATCAGCATCAATAACTATTTCAAGAGGATTAATCATACCAAATTCTCCACCTTTACCAAGGTCGATAAAGTCTCCTCCAAAGTTATATGCCATATCCTCAAGTTCACCTTCAGGATCAACACATACTATTTTAAAACCATTTCTAATATGAGTTCTAAGAAGTAATTTAGCAGCAGTAGATTTACCACTACCAGATGTACCAAGCAAAATCATATTAGCATTATTTCTATTATTTTCTTTTTGCATTTGATATAAAAATTGGTTAAATAATATAACACCACCAGATTCATCCATACCAAAAAGTGTAGCACTTCCAGGGTCTTTGATACTATCAAAAACAAATGGATACATTGCTGCAATAGTAACTGACGGTATTGGTGTTCCTATTCTACTTTCAATATCTTGTGGTGGGAATATTGGTAAAATTGATTTTAATGCTTTTTCTTGTTCAAACATCAAAGCTACTGCTCTCATTCCCATTGCATCTAAGTAACTACGAACTTGAATCTTTTTAAGTTCTAATTCTTCTTTATTATCAGCAGTAATCATTAAATGCATTTGAAAATCAAATATTCTTGCTTGAGTTGCTGCAAGCATTTGAATAAATTGTTCTAAAGATTCAAAATCTTGACGAATTCTTTCTTGAATAGTTTGATCTCTTTCTGTTTGATATCTTGCTTTTAAATCCGCAATTTCTTTATTAAGCATTTTTTGCAATACAGAAAATTGAATAGGAATATGCTTAATAGCAAGTTTTACTCCCCCGATATTTGTTACCCCAGATAAAAATCCCGGAGCAATACTTCTTGGAAAAGCAATAATTGTCATAATAGTTGCATATTTCCCACCAATAACAAATTCTGTAGGTTTAAACTCCATACCTTTTGGAGCTACTTCACTTTTAAGTTTTGCCATATTACATCACCGCCCCAAAATTTGTGGTTTCCCCACCATTTAAGAAATTATCTAACACAATCCGCAAATCATTATTAGAAGTTTGTGCCGATTGCAATCCAGCACTAGCTAGCCCACTAATTAAATTATGTAATTTCTTTTGAACAATTTCTAATCTCTTTTCTTTAAACAATATATAATATTCAGTATCAACAACTGCTGAATCTCTACTAGTAAAAAGATTAGCTTTATCAATATCTTGCATAATTAATTTTCTTTGAGCATTATTTGTAGCATTATTATACATAAGTTGTAATTGTGATACAAAAACATCTATATCAACTGGTCTTTCAGCTATAAGTAACCAAAATTCATAATCAATACTATTATAAAAATTTCTTAAATTATATATAATATTATTTTGATTACCAGCATCCATAATAAAGATATTACGAGGAGTAATTTTAACTCCTGTAACATATTCACCACTATCAAGCTGAATCATACCATTCATAATTTGCTTAATTGGTAACCAATCTTCAGAAAAAGTACCACTAATTTGTTTTTCATTCATCTTCTCGTTCATATCTCACACACCAACCTCTCCAATAATACCTTTTAGGATTTACTATATAATTAACAACATTTAATATAAATTGTAATACATTATGATAATGAGGAACAGGAGTAACCAAAAAACCAGTTGTTAAAGCAGGTAACATAATAATTATCATTTCACCAAGATTAGCATCTCGTATTAATATTAACAATAATAAAGTCAATGCACATCCAGTAATAAATAATCCTAAATCAATACCTGTAAAGAAACCCAATATCAATTGTGATTTCTTGGAGTTTGCAGGAATTAAATAATTATTCACAATATATCACCCTTTCTATTTATCTTTACCACCTAGGTTTTTATGTCTTGCCGCACTACCAGCAAGTTTATTAGCTTCAGTCATATGTTTAGTTGCAATATCATCAAATGCTTTAGCATAGTCATATGTACCATCTCCTCTTGAATATTCGGCACCCAAAGTTTCACCTTGCTTAGATATTTCTACACGCAATTCATCGCTTCTAGCTTTAATGTCGCCCCACTTATCACTACCAATACTACCAAAGCTTTCAAGATCATTCATAGCAGCATTAGCAACATCAGTAATAACCTGTTTTCTTAACATGTTATAAGCATTTTCCATATCAGCTGTTGCTTGATAATATTCTCTTTGAACCTTTGATATAGCATCTTGATAACCAGCGCTGTCAAATACTTTTTGAGCAGTTAGCAAATCTGTTTTTTCAAATTTGTTTTTATCTACCAAACTAGCAAAATCAGTAAAGGAAGATCGACCTTGAATTTCTTTTTGCCATGCACCTAGACTTTGACCCTTCATATTGTTATAAACATCCATAAGTTTTTGATTATTTTTAAATGTCTTTTCAGCACTAACATTTTGTATAATACCACTATCGTTAATATTTTTATCAACTAGTTTTTCAGCCTCATTAAGAACAGCATCATTTCCTTTTTTCAATGCCATAGCACTTTCGATAGCCTTAGAATATTGATCTGCTCCACCAGTAGCCCATTGTTTTAATCCAGCAACAGCCCCTAAACCAACACCAGCTACACCTGCAACATATTTTGGAACATTTACATTATGTTTCAATTCAAAATCTTCAACAGCAGCTTGTCTAGAATCTCTTTTATTCGCCCTCTGCTGCTTAGCTAATAATGCGGCAGTTATTCCAGAATTAGTTGCACCAACTGCATCTTTAATATTTTTTGCTTTTAATCCAGATTTACCACTTCTTACAGCTCCAGAAGCAGCTCCAGCAAGTGTAGATGCCGCAGTACCTGCTACACCACCAGCTAAAGCTTTAAATTTTCCAAAACCGCCATTTGCTTTCTTCATATTAGCTCGAGTCGCACTAAATCCGGATGTCAAATTTCTTGCTCCAGTAGTCAATCCACCACCAACAAAGGCACCACCAGCAAGAATACCACCCATAGCAAGTTTGTCCATTATACCAAGTTTCATGCCACCCGTATCTAAATGGAACATGTCTCCAATCAACTTTGGAGCTTGTTTAATAAATATAATTACACCAATAATTAACAAACCAACAACTATTGCTTGTTTATGCCATGACAAACCATTAATAGCTAATGAAGTTGTGCCAATTGCATCAACTACAATTTTAATTAAATATACTCCCAAATACATAATAGCGACTCGAATGAACACCTCTATATAAACGCTAATAATTTGTTTTACCCATTTACTAAAGACATCCTTCATATTTCCGCCAGGCAATATCCTACAAATAATTGGTATTGGTGCTATTAATTCATAAAAAGCCAACTTAATTACTCGAATAGCCATATCAAAACAAAAAGATGCCAATACATAAACCAAAAATCCTCCAGCAATTGTTGTAATCAACATATAATATGTAAGTCTACCATCAGCAGTAGATTCTCCATAATCACTATATGCAAAAAACGACGCTTCACCATTTAATACATTTTGATCAACTTCATAAAAAGCATCACCATTGGTAAGTCCCCACCAGCCATTACCTTTAATCTTTTCAGTACAACTACCATCATCACCAGTTCCATAAGCACTTGCATAACCATGATTTTTTTCGCTACACCAATCAGGATTAGGATAAAAAAACGATCTAAAAACATAATAAGACATCATTCTACCAGCATCATTCGTAACAGATTCATCGGCAGTTGCTGTACCTTCATAATCAACTTCAGCACTATCTCCCAAAATGAATTTTGGAATGGTATTATTATCTAAAATTGCCATTTGAAAATCCGTAGCAAATTCAAATATAGCTGGCATTACTACAATTAAAGCTAAAGATATTATTATATTTTTAATTAAATTAGGAAAAGACTTTTCACCTTTAGCAAAATCATCAGGATTCATTACTGCTCGTAATAATGAATACGATAAAACAAACATCATTATCAAGCCTAAAATAATATAAATTTTGCCAGTTATTTCTCCATATTGTTCAGAATCAAAAATATTTAATTTAGCTAAAAAATCAAATATATCATAAACATAGTCAACTAAAGAATATACTACCCCATCAAGAAATAACAAAAAATTGTAAATTACTTGCATACTACCTTATCACCCCAATCATACCTGTTAATTGGAATAAATCCAATAAGAAATTAATAACTATTGGCAAGAAAAATATCATTACACAATAAATAAATCTTTTCATAGTTGTAGTTCCAGCTTTTTTCAAAGCATCTTTATCTTCTGATACTACCGCTTTAATAAAATCTGCAATACTAAAACCTAATAAACATATTATTGCTGCATATTTTATAACATCCAAAATAATATTAATATAATGGTTCACCAGGTGTATCACTACCAAGTACACTACTATAATCATCAAAAGAATGAATTACAGCAGAAGAAATATCTGTATCTGGCATTAAAACATTTGCACTTACATTTAATTTAAATGAAAAAAGAGCCAGAAAGATAGTGCTAAACATTAAAACAAATTTATACTTATTAAACATTTACTATCACTCCTGAACTCATATTTAGTTCATAATAAAAATGGCAGGGGCGGAGAGAATCGAACTCCCATCAAAAGTTTTGGAGACTCCTATGCTACCATTATACCACGCCCCTATATATGAACTAGCAATAAAATTATAACATATTTACTAATGATTTTACAATAAATTTTAACAAACTTTTAAAATGAAAATATAAATTTTATATTATTTGACTAATAAATTTGATTTTATACCAGTTTTAGGTAAACTTTTTTGTTTTTCTTTTTTCAATTTCTTTTCTAGAATCTGCATTTTGTACTATTAAATAACAAGCATATCTAGATAACTTATAATCTATAATATTTCTTGAAGTTTTAGAACCAATATCCACCACACATTTTTTTCAATACTAAACGATATAATATTAAATTAAATTTTTGGCTAAATCACCGAAGCTTTTGCCATTTTGGTGTTTACACCAAAATGGCATTTTATTTAAATCAATCAACTTTATTTCTTATTCTTCTTTTAATATGTTCATCTAACTTTTCTTTTTGTTTGCTATATACAAATGATATAAATGCCGATATAACCGCCTCACTATCAACATACTCTCTATTATATAGACCATTAGTTAAATATCCCGTTATTCCTAAATGTTGTTTATTATTACTATTACCTAATATTTCTTCAATAACTTTATTTAAGGAACCACCACTTTTTATATAATCAAACATTGTTTTAGACAGTCTAATTCCAAGAGACTTACCAGTTGATTTTTTACCAAACTTATCTTCTGATACACAATAAGTTACCACAAAAGGAAGACCATTTTCATCAATAGAATAACCGCCTTCAATAGAACATAAGTAATCATAATCTATCTCATTTTCTAAAGCATATTCTCTTAATGCTAAATTTCTATTTTCAGCTCCTCTTATTATTTCATAACCAATTGGTTTGCTACTTGTATTTGATG
>ERZ1643249.4850-NODE-4850-length-11034-cov-10.632571_pt1 | contig 11034 bp, 9 predicted proteins | sample MGYA00579263_ERZ1643249 | MGnify/ENA primary metagenome ERZ1643249 (study PRJEB29033, sample SAMEA4952264) | chicken gut metagenome | biome: Broiler Chicken; feature: Gastrointestinal Tract; material: Caecum | place: Ireland | collected 2018 | study: Broiler...
GGATTGCCCTGGTTGGAGTGGTAGTAGGTGTACAGCAGGCCGCCATCGGGGGCGATGAGGGCCATCTTGGTGGTGGTGGAACCGGCGTCAATGCCCAGGTAGGCGTCGCCGGTGTAGGTGTGAATGTCCAGCTGGGGGGGCGTGGAGGCGTTGTGGCGGGCCACAAAGGCGTCGTACTCCTCCTGAGACTGGAACAGGGGGGGCATGGTGTCCACCACGGTGGTGGCGTCCCGGCTCTCCTCCAGCAGCTTCAACAGCTCCTCAAAGGGACGGGCGGCGTACTCCTCCGAGCACAGAGCAGCGCCAATGGCGGCAAAGCAGTCGCCGTCCTTGGGGAAGATGGCGTGCTCCTCGTCCAACTGGAGGGTCTCCACAAAGCGCTCCCGCAGGCCCTTTAAGAAGGTGAGGGGGCCGCCCAAAAAGACGATCTTGCCCTTGAGCTCTCGGCCCTGGGTGAGGCCAGCCACAGTCTGGTCCACCACCGCCTGGAAGATGGAGGCGGCCACGTCCTCTTTCCGTCCACCCTGGTTGAGGATGGGCTGGATGTCGGACTTGGCAAACACGCCGCACCGGGAGGCGATGGGGTAGATCTTTTCGTGTTTCAGGGACAGTTCATCCAGCTCATTGACCGTGACGTTCATCAGCGTGGCCATCTGGTCAATGAAGGCTCCGGTACCGCCGGCGCAGGAGCCGTTCATACGCTCCTCCAGGGCGCCGCCGAAGAAGATGATCTTGGCGTCCTCGCCGCCCAGCTCGATGACGGCGTCCGTGTCGGGAATGTAGGTGTTCACCGCGGCAGCAGTGGCATATACCTCCTGGACAAAGTCCAGTCCAGCGGCCTTGGCCACGCCCAATCCGGCAGAGCCGGTGATGACCAGCTTCACCTCTTTGCCCCGCAGCATATCCTCAATGGAGTGCAGGGTCTCACAGGCCCGTTCCCGGGTCTTGGAATAATGCCGCTCATAGGAGCGGAATAATACTTGGTTCTGTTCGTCCAGCACCACCACTTTGACGGTGGTGGAGCCGATATCAATGCCCACTCGCAAACTCATAATGGCACCTTCCTGAATCAATAAAATAAGGCAGTACTACTATTATATAAAAGAAGGGGTATGATTTCAATAGCAGGTTCTTGTAACACCGGCGGGATATGGAAAAATTCATCACAACGATAACAGTCCGCAGCGGGGGGACCGCTGCGGACTGTAGGATATGACAATAGATTATTTGGGCTGGTAGGGAGCCACGCCACACACCTCGGGGAAGTACACCTGATACCAGATGAGGAAGGACAGCACGGTGTACAGCTTGCGGTGGGTGCGCTTCTGGCCGGAGTAGTGCTGCTCCAGCAGGTCCAGCAGGTACTTCTGGTCGAAGAACTCGGCCACATAGTCCTGGTTGATGAGGTCCTTAGCCCAGTTGTAGTACTTCTCCTCCTTGAGCCAGGCGATGAAGGGGACAGGGAAGCCCACCTTGGGACGCTTGATCCAGTCGTCGGGGAGCATGGGCACGGCGGCCTGACGCAGGGGGAACTTGGTGGTGGACTTGCCACGCATCTTCTGGTTGCTGGGGATGGAGCGGGCCACCTTCCACACCTCCCGGTCCAGATAGGGCACCCGCAGCTCCAGGGAGTTGGCCATGGTCATGCGGTCGGCCTTGCGCAGAATGTCCAGGGGCTGCCACAGGTGCAAATCCAGATACTGCATCTTGGTCAGGTCGTCGGCATCCTTCACCTGGGCAAAATAGGGGGCAGTGATGTCCTTCCAGGTGCGGCTGCTGCGGTAGGCGGGGGTGAGAACCTGCTCCACCTCGTCGTTGTCAAAGATGAAGGCCTGACCCACAAAGGTGTCCTCCACAGGCTTGGCGGCCTTGGTCAAGAAGCCCTGGCCGTGGAAGGGGGGGAGCTTGGACACCACACCTGCCACTGCCTTGCGGATGGGGAGGGGCAGCTTGCGGTAGGCACGGTAGGGCTTGGTGGTGTGGTAGGTGATGTATCCGCCAAACAGCTCGTCGGAGCCCTCACCGGACAGCACCACCTTCACGTCCTGGGCTGCCAGCTTGGACAAAAAGTACAGGGGCACGGTGGACAGGTTGGCGTTGGGCTCGTCGGCGTAGTACTGGATGGTGGGGAGAATGTCGAAGAACTCCTCGGCGGTGATGGTCTTGGAGATGTTCTTCAGCCCCAGTTCCTCACACAGAGCCTTGGCCTCGCTGGTCTCGTCAAAGCCCTTGTTGGCAAAGCCCACGGAGTAGGTCTTGTCCGGGTGGGACAGAGCGGTGATGACGCTGGAGTCAATGCCGCCGGAGAGGAAGGCGCCCACTTCCACGTCACTGATCTGGTGGGCCTCCACCGACTCGGTGACCACCTCTCGAATCTCCTGGGCGTGCTCTTCCAGGCTCTTGGAGTCGGGCTCAAAGGAGAAGGTGTAATAGGCACTCATGTCCAGCTTGCCGTCCCGGTAGGTGAAGTGATGGCCGGGGAGCAGACGGAACACACCCTTAAAGAAGGACTCATCTAGAGCGGAATACTGGAAGGTGAGGTAGAACTTCAATGCCTCCCGGTTCAGCTCCTTTTTGAAGTCGGGGTGGGGGAGAAAGCTCTTGAGCTCCGAGCCGAAGAAGAAGGTGTCCCCCATGGGGGCGTAGTAGAAGGGCTTGATGCCAAAGGGGTCACGAGCGCCGTACAGGGTCTTGGTCTGGGTGTCCCAGATGACAAAGGCGAACATGCCACGCAGCTTCCCGGTGACCGCAGCGCCCCACTCCATGTAGCCGTGGAGCACTACCTCGGTGTCGGAGGTGGTCTGGAAGGTATGGCCCAGCTCCTGGAGCTGGGTGCGCAGGGTCTGGAAGTTATAAACTTCTCCGTTATAGGCCAAAATATAACGCCCGTCGGGGCTGGTCATGGGCTGGTGGCCGTGAGCCAGGTCAATGATGGACAGGCGGCGGTGGGCGATGGCGCAGTGGTCATCGGTATAGTAGCCCTCCTCGTCGGGGCCACGGTGAATAATGGAATCGCCCATGGCGTGAAGGGCAGTGACATCAGGGGTAGAGCGGGAGAGAAATCCGGTAAAACCGCACATAGAGTCATCCTCCAGAAGTGTTTTGAAAATTCAGACTAAAGCATACATCTTATATAGAAAAAAGTCAACCGTTCCCCGCAAGAATGCGGTTGAAATCCCAGAGGGAGGCATGGTAGAATACAACGAATAGACAAAATGGAAAGCAGGAGATCACCATGAGTTGGTCAAAAGTGCGATGGCAGGAAAAACTGTGTGGGATACTGGCCCTGGCGTGTCTGTTGGGGACGGTGGCGGCGGCGCTCCAACTCCAACAGGGGAGCGTGGCAGATCGCGTGTGGGTGGCAGTGTGCCTGGTGCTCATGGCAGCCCTGGGCGGATTGCTACTGAAAAAAGAGAATGTTCCAATCAACCAGATTCTGGTTCTACTTCTCCCTCTGGCGGCGGCTATGCTGGTGCGGTGCCTGCTGTTGGACCACGAGAGCGATGATTACCTCACCTTCCTCAGTCAGTGGTACGACGTGATCCGGGAGGGCGGCGGCTTGGGAGCCATTTCTCAACCCGTAGGCAATTACAATGTGCCGTACCTCTACTTTATTGCCTTGATTTCCTATCTGGATATCCCAGACCTGTACCTGTACAAGCTGTTCTCCATCTTCTTGGATGTGATTCTGACCTGGGGCGGCCTGCGCCTGGTGCGGGTACTCACCAAAGAGAAGGGAAATACCATACTGCCCCAGATCGCCTTTGGTGTGCTGCTCTTTGTGCCCACGGTGGTGCTCAACGGCAGCTACTGGGCCCAGTGTGACGCCATCTACGGGGCCCTGGTGGTCCATGCGGTGGCCTGCGTGCTGGAGGGCAAGAACAAGTGGTCCCTGGTATGGCTGGCGGTGGCCTTCTCTTTCAAGCTCCAGACGGTGTTTATCATGCCTCTGTGGGGCGTGCTGTGGCTGGCGGGGCGGGTGAAATTCCGGGAGCTGTTTGTGTTCCCCGGGGTGTATGTCCTCACGGCAATTCCAGCCCTGCTGCTGGGCAAGCCCTGGAAGGACATTTTGTCCGTCTACTTGGGGCAGATGGGGGAGTATGACCGGCTGACGCTGAATGCTCCTTCCGTCTATCAGTTCTTGCCCGCCCACGCCACCTATGACCCTGCGTTTCTGTCCCAGATGGGCATCATTGCCGCTATGATTCTGGCCTTTGCCATGCTGTTCATCGGAGCGTGGAAGGGGAAAAAGCTGGACAACCAGATGGCCATGGCGGTGGCAATGGTTCTGGTTGTGGGCATTCCGTTTTTGCTGCCTCACATGCACGAGCGATATTTCTATCTGGCCGACGTGCTGGCGGTGTGCTGGGCGGTGAGTAACTGGCGGCGCATTCCGGCAGCAGTGCTGGTGTGCGGCTCCTCTCTGGCCAGCTACAGCGTCTATTTGCGCCTGAAGTACAACTATATTCTATACATTTCGGGGGATTACCTGGTGATGTTCTGGGAGGCGGCTGCTATGGCTGCGGCTTTGATCTTCTGTATTGTCCACCTGGTCATCCTGTGCGTGAAAAAAGGAGAAACCACATGAAATTTGTATCATGGAACGTCAACGGCCTGCGGGCCTGTCTGAAAAAAGGATTTGAGGAATCGGTGCTGGGGCTGGATGCGGACTTCATCTGTCTCCAGGAGACCAAGATGGAGCAGGGCCAGGCCCATGTAGACCTGCCCGGCTACGAGGAGTTCTGGAACTCGGCAGAGAAGAAGGGGTATTCCGGTACCGCCATTTTCACCCGCCATAAGCCGCTCTCGGTGCGCTATGGCATGGGGCTGGAGCCCCACGACCACGAGGGGCGGCTCATCACCCTGGAGTACCCGGAATTCTACCTGGTCAACTGCTATACCCCAAACGCCCAGAACGAGTTGGCCCGTATCGACTACCGGATGGAGTGGGAGCGGGACCTGCGGGCCTATCTCATGGAACTGGATAAGACCAAGCCGGTGATCTACTGCGGAGACCTGAATGTGGCCCACAAGGAGATTGACCTGAAAAATCCCGGCCCCAACCGGGGCAAGGCGGGGTTCTCTGACCAGGAGCGGGAGCAGTTTGGGCTGCTGCTGGACAGCGGGTTTGTGGATACCTTCCGGTATTTGTACCCGGACCTCACCGGGGCGTATTCTTGGTGGAGCTACCGCTTCAATGCCCGGGCCAACAATGCGGGGTGGCGGATTGACTACTTTGTGGTGTCCCAGCGGTTGGCGGAGAAGGTACAGGGGGCATTCATCCACCCCGATATTTACGGCAGCGACCACTGCCCGGTGTCGCTGGATCTGGAAATTTAAAAATTTACCAATTCTGAAGAAACTGGCATAGAGAAATCCTTTGCGCTGGGCACACTATGGTTGGACCAAAGTAAAGGAGGACATGTGCGATGAAGATGAGTATGATGATTCCCGTGGCAGGATTGAGCATGTTGGCCGGCGGCGTGATGGGCATGGCCTTGAGCCCCAAGAAGAAGACCAAGATGCAGAAGACGGTGAGCAAGGCGGCCAAGGTGGCCGGCGATGCCATGGAGAACCTGTCCGGAGCATTGAAGATGTAAGAAAAAGCGGCAGCGCAGGAGAGGGGGGAGGTCCCTTCTCCTGCGCTATACACATATGACAGGTTGAGGATGTGATGTAATATGCCGATGAGCGGGATTGAACAGCCGGAGTTTATCCAAATTGATGAGACGCTCCGTCTACATAGGTATACCGATGAATGCACCTTTGCGCTGAAGTGGTATCAGGATGAACATACGTTGTGGCTGGTGGACGGGAAGACAACTCCATATACCATGGAGAAAGTATATCAGATGTACCACTACTTGCAGGCTCGTGGCGAGGTGTACTTTATTGAATACAATCCCTGTGGCAATGGGTTTGTACCAATCGGAGATGTTTCCTTTTGGAGGGAGGACATGCCCATTGTGATTGGAGAGCCCGGTTTGCGAGGGCATGGGATTGGAAAGAAGGTGATCTTGGCCCTGGTAGACCGGGCAAAGCGCCTGGGATTTTCGTCCCTGGAGGTAGCGGAAATCTATGAGTATAATGTGGGCTCTCGGAAGATGTTTGAAGCATGCGGCTTTATGCCCATCGAGAAAACTCCAAATGGATGGCGGTATCGACGCTTATTGTGATTTGTACGAACCATATTACAGGGGGAGATATGAAAGTATCGATTACCGATCCAGAGGAAAAGCGAGAAGAGCGGAAGTATTCACCTCTGTCCGGCTCACTTGGTGCAGCCCAAGGACAGTATGCGTCAGTAAGATTAACGATTGTCGCTGAGAGGGAAGATATTCCTCAGTGTGGCCAGATGGCAAGAAACGCCCCCGGAATGTCTACACCCCGACGGAAGAGGAGTGCGAGGAGAAGCTGGAAGAGCCAATCCGGGAGATGAATGCAGAGATTGAAGCTCTCAGTGATGAGGTCAGGGCGGAGTTTAGGAAGGCAGGGGTGGTGAGAGAAAACCGGGAAGACTGTGCTACGTCAAAGCACAGTGTTCCCGGTTTACAGAGTGTAGATCTGCTCTACTATTTCCTTCAGAAAATCTTTCGCTCGGGGGACAGCATACCGTTTTCCATGCGCAAAACTTGGTCGTATCGAGCCAATATCTTAGGATCAGATTTGTGAGTCACAGCAATGCAGGTTATGCCTTTTAGGCTCAGAATGCTATCTTCAATTTTAGCTGCATTCTCGGCATCAAGGGCGGATGTGGCTTCGTCCACTAAAAGCAAGGATTTTCTGTGCAGCAGAGCCCGAGCTATGGCGATACGCTGCCGTTCACCTCCAGAGAAGCGGGCTCCGTTCTCCGCAACGCTTGTGTTCAGCCCTTTCGGCAAGTCTGCCACTACTTCATCCAGGCCTGCTGCATGGACAGCGGCCTGTACTTGGGCGTCGGTGTAATCGCCGTGCAGGGTGATATTGTTGCGGATGGTGTCATCAAACAAAAACACATTTTGATGAATGACTGCGCAGTCGCACTGCATATCCGCTTGGCCGTCCACTAGGATGTTGCCGTCGAAGTCGTTATAGTATCCGGCGAGCAGCTTTAACAAGGTGCTTTTTCCGCTGCCGCTTTTCCCAATGATGGCATACTTTTTACCCTGTTCAAACTGGGCGCTAGCATGGGCCAGCACAGGGGCATTTGCATAAGAAAACGTCACATTGTCCAGAACGATGCTCCGTTTGACCTCAGACCTGGGGATGGGGGCATCAGAGGTGTTTAACAGGGTCAGCATCTGGTTCACAATGGGCTGGGTAGACTTTAGTTGTGTGATCTGCCCCGAAATGTCGAAGGCGGGAGACACCACCATGCTAGTCAAATTTACCACAGCTAAGATATTGCCCAGAGAAATCAGACCGCGCACCGCGAAAATGCCTGCTAGCAGCATAATGAATAGTTGCACTATTACCGAGGAAAAATTGGCAACGCTATACACCATGGCGTTGGTTGCGGTCATCTTCAACTTGCTGCTTTCCATGGCGTCGGCCTGATCTTGGCAGATTGCTTCGTTTTGTAGCTCAGCATGGTACGTTTTTAGCACCTCGTAGCCGGTCAGTGCATCCTTTACTTTGCCGGTATAATCGGTGGTTTTCTTTACAACCGTCTCTTGACAGTGAGCCATTTTTTTGCCGAACAGCTGGGGCAGCAGCGTTGGAATGCACATGGACACGATGGAGATTATGGCTACCATGGGATTGATAGTGAACAGCAACACCACCGCCATCACAATGCTAAAGGCCGACTCGAAAATCTTGATACTATTTTTCAGATAGTTTTCCTCAAAAGTTCCCACGGACTGGGTCAGTAGAGTCAGGTTTACAGCGCTATTACAGTTTTGATAGGTATCCATAGGTTGGTGTAGCATGCCATGGAGCAAAGAGTTTTTCAGCTTCAGCATGATCTTTTTTATCCAAAGGCCCTGGAGATACATAGATGAAAATACTACAATCCCCACAAACACGGCAAACACAACACAAAGGATTGCAATGCTGGCGATCGGACTGGTGTCGCCGGTAAAAATAATCTCGTTAATTGTGTCAATGATCCAGCTGATCATCAGGGCCACCATCGCCTGTGCTGCCGTGTGCATGACGGTCACAACCGCCATGGTGGCAGTGAGTAGCTTGTTTTTGCCAAAAATATAGCGTCGCATGGTCATTCCTCCTGGTTTTTCGAATGGATTACTCCGTTTTTATGCCATCTGAAAGCATTTTACCTCAAAACCAGAAAAAGACCATAACAAGCCGTGTTCACAATAATCTTACACGATTTGTTATGGTCATATAACATCATTTGTTAAGCGGTGGTTTTTTACAAGTCAAGGCCCAGTTTGTCGTGGGCAAGGCGTTGAATAGACGAAAGATATGTTTTTTGTTTTGTCAATGCCGTATAGGCTGCTAACGTTTTCAAAATATCGGCGCACTCCTCTTTGCGGTCTATCAGACAGTAAATCTCTGCCCGGGTCAATTCGATCATCACCAATAGACTGTGCTCGTTGTTCTTCAGACTCAAGGCCTCTGCCTCATCGATATATTGCAGCGCATCTTGGTACATCTTCATTTTTGCCAAAATGGCGCCCAGGTTTCGCACCACATTGATTTTGGCTCGTTGATAGCTGACTACATCACTTTCGTGCTTTTTCAGTGATGCATACAGGCGCTCGCCCAGGCGCAAAGCATCCATGTTGCGATCCATGCCGGCCCAAATGGCTACTATGATATGGAGCAGGTCCACCTCGAAGATGGTCAGCACGGAGCTGGGGAAGTTTTCATAGTCGAAGTTGGGGCGGGTTAGGTCCAGCGCCTTTTGGGCCAGATCCATGGTTTCTTGGAGTGGATAGCTCTCAGGGGCTGTGTCGTGGCATTGCAGCCGTAGCGTGGCCTCCACCAACCAGCAAAGTTGTCGGCTGCGAGTATCGTCGGGGCAGTTTTGTTGTAGATGCTCAAGCTCATTCCATGCCTGGTCAATGTTTTCCTCATCTCCCAGGTTGATGATTGCCTGGGCTTTTTCCTCAAAAGCCTGCTGCTGCTCACTGCGGTAGTAGACGTTGCAAATTTGGTAAAGCCCAGTGCCCAGTTTTTCCAGCAGTGCCTCCAATACTGGTTGAGAGGGGATTTGGTTCCCGTTTTCAATGCGTGAGATAGACACCGGAGAGCAGATTCCCTCGGCTAGATCCTCCTGGGAAAGTCTCTTTTGCTTGCGTAGTTCTCGCAAGGTATCCCCCAATGAATTTTTCTGCATGGATGTGACCTCTCATTTCCGGGCAGCTGTACCCAATATTCGAGGTATAGTATAACACATTGCCTACGAAAAAAGCAAAGCGGGAAAATGGTGGTGTTTGAGCACATTTTGAAATTTGTAATATTCCTGTTAATGACTCTGGGAGGGTAGATCCTCCACCACCGGTGGGAGGGTCGGAACTGGAATACGACAGGGCTTTATGAGGCGGTTCGTAGCCGTCTCTCAAAATCCTGCGCCACAGAAAACAAAGAAGTGAGAAAAGGCTTTTTGCACAATTTTTAATCGTTTTGTGCCGTTTCTGCTCCGTTCCACTTGCTTTCCGTCACTCTCTAAAGCCACTGTTTCCATGTACTCCACGCCGCACTGTGGCTGAAAATGTGGTCAAAAACGCTCCCTGCCCTTTGCCGGAAACGGTTTCCCGGTTTGGGCAGGGAGCATTTTTCATACCTCTGACTGTCTGCATGGTAACTCTGAGGGCGGGATTCAGCAAGTCTTTTCTGCGCTGTCCACACCTCAGGAATTGCGGAGCTGTAAACAATGAGAGTGCTTACCTATCACTATGTTCCAAAAGTGTCCCTCAAATCTCTTACAACGAGCTGTTCTCATACACAGAGGATGCAATCTTTCAGTTCCATGTCATTGAGAGCAAGCACCGTGCTTTTCTGACCCAGGGGCAGTTCGTCCCCGTCCACTGTGAAGGTCGCGCCGCCGGCCTCCTCCAGGATGATCCGCGCAGCGTTGTGATCCCATGGAGAGGATCGCATGGTTACAAACAGATCTGCCCGGCCTGCGGCCACTTCACACAATTCCAAGGCCACGGAACCCAGACAGCGGACGCCCCGAACCTTCCGGGAGAGCCGGATCATCCGCTCCTGGTAGGGATGGGGTTCCAAAAAGGTGTATTGCAGGCCCGGCGTTGTCAGCAACAATTCCGAAAGCTCCCGCCGGCCGGAGGTGTGGATCAGCGTCTGATTCTGCCATGCGCCGCCACCGTGCCTGGCCCAGTACAGCGTCTTGCGTTCTACATCCAGCACCAGGCCGAACAGCGGTAAGCTTCCCTCCCAGCACCCCACGGAGATGGCGTAGTTCTGATGCTGATTGATGAAATTTGTGGTCCCGTCGATGGGATCAATATACCAAGTCACCGACCCGGTGCAATGCGCCTCCGGCGGATACTCCTCACCCACGATGGAGTCCTGGGGGAAGGCTGTCAGTATTTCATTTCGCAATAACTGCTCGATTTTCCGGTCCCAATGAGTAACCAGATCTTGGTGCCCCGTCTTCTGGCAGATCTCTGACTCTTCCAGACGGCACTGCCGCAGAAGATCTCCGGCATTTTGAACAACATCCACAGCAACATTGAATCTGTCCATCCTCCACCTTCTTTCCTCTGTTTGATTTATAAAACCACATTCCTTGTGGCTTGTCAAGAACGCTTCACCAGATCACCCGCATCTCCACGTTATGCAACTGAGGCATCGGGCTGTGGGCCTGGATGTAGCGGGCGGTGAGATCCGGCATTTCTGTGCCCCCGCGCCACAGGACGGGACACTTCCGCAGGATCTCATACCCGCCGGTGCCCGTGGCCCGGTAGTTGCTGGTACACAAGCGGAATTTCCCGCTCCCCAGAGGAGATCCATCCAGTTTTGTCAGGTGGATTACTCGGCTACCAACCGGCCGCCGCAGGTCAAACGTGTAGGAGAGCCCGGCATAGAAGTCGTAGTTGTAGTGCTCCACCTTGGGGAGCA
>ERZ1643249.4851-NODE-4851-length-11034-cov-6.760179_pt1 | contig 11034 bp, 8 predicted proteins | sample MGYA00579263_ERZ1643249 | MGnify/ENA primary metagenome ERZ1643249 (study PRJEB29033, sample SAMEA4952264) | chicken gut metagenome | biome: Broiler Chicken; feature: Gastrointestinal Tract; material: Caecum | place: Ireland | collected 2018 | study: Broiler...
ACCACAATCTTCTCCTCTCCCTTCCAACGGCAACTTTATAGTTATGACCAGGTTTAAAGAACCTAGAAGTTGTCATATCAATTGTTATTTCCCATTTGTTACTACAGTAGCAGCAGCAACCGTATCAGTATTTGTTGAATCAGTTAAATCTTCTACTTTTCTTCCAACAATTTCATCATACTTATAGTTGTTTTGTTTGTTGTCCCAAACGTAGCCTTGGCCCTTCATGTAGTCACCTAGTTCTTGTACTGATATGAATCCGTTTTTGAGTGCAATTTGACCGATATTTACATTTTGGCAACTCAATTGGCGTACTAATGTGACCAGCTTTGTTGTTCTGGAATTGCGCATCATGTATTGCCTTTGGATCTTCTTCTTTTTCAATAAATGTTGTATCATTCCAACAAAAGCCTTTTCTTCTGAGATACATACCAACCCCTGTCCAGCCATGTCCAAAATAGTTAGCTATGTCTTCCTTTGACTGTCCTTGCCCTAGTAGTTCGAGTACCTTGTTTACTTTCTCATCATATATACATTCGCACATGTTTGTTTTCCTCCCTTTGATATTTAATGTGATTGAGAGCATCCCTCAAATCTTCCTGCTTTGTGTGCAAATAGATAGAAGTAGTTTTAATATTGGCATGTCCAAGTAACTTTTGAATGATAACTACATTCACATCTTCCTTCACCAAGTAACTAGCAAAAGAGTGACAAAGAATGTGGCTAGATACATGCTTTTTGATTCCTGCCTTGATACACACATCTTTCAAAATTCGATTGATGTACTGTGTACTGATTGTTCCTGTTTTCTTCAGTGCAAAGAAGAACTATGATTCCGTCATAGGACGGTGATTGGCTAGGTAGTCTTTCATCTGACGAATCAAAGCATCATTCATAAGAACATTGCGATCTTTTCCACCTTTGCCTCGTATAGTGAGCCAGTCAATTTCACTTTGTTTGATGCCTATCAGCTCGGATATCCTTACACCTATATATAGCAATAGATAGATGATGAGCTTGTTTCGAATGCTTACTTTGCGTATATCTTCGATATAGAACAATAATCGCTCTACCTCGTTTTCATTGAGTGCGGTCACAACGTGTTCACTTTCACTGGCGATTGGTACCCTATCCTTCTTAAGCTGAATGTAGCTCTCTGATAGTTCTCCAATCAAAATAAGATAGTCATTGAATACCTTTAGGCTGTTGATTTTCTTGTTGATTGTTGTACTTTTGTAGTTGTCGTCTATCAGGTGTTGCTTGTAGCGAACAAAAGAAAAACGAGGAAGGAACATAGAATCTGTCCCTTTCTCGCTCATATAGTTCAAGTATTGTTTTATGTCACCTAAATAGGATTGGATTGTCGTGTTAGCTTTGCCCTCCTCAATCAACCACTGTTCAAATCCTATGATGGTTTTATCTTTGTTCTCCATTTTTGTTTTTCCTTTCCAAAAACGTGCATCAGCCTTTTATCGCCGCTTCTTTGTGCATATCCTCATTTTCCTACGCATATAGGGATTGAAACTGTTTTTTGATGCCAATAGGTAGCTTTTTGAGGATATATATTCTTCCCTGACAAGAGATTTTTTCTTGTTTTTTCATCTGCCCATTTTTGTAGTACAATTTCTATTCCTTGCATTGGTTGGTCACACATAGAGAATCTCCCATAGGCATTCCCTATCCCTACAAATGGTTTCTACTACTATTTTGCCTGTGTCTATCTCGTTGCCAATGCAGCCTAGCCAATCCGATTCAGTATCATCTACATAGGACATGACATAGAAAAGAATTTCTTCTGGCAACAGCTCAATTTCGCTTTCTAAAAAATACTCACCATCTGCATCTAGTTCATCTCTGCATAGGATATACGATTCATTTGCGACTTTCTTCTCATCAACCTCCACATTGAAGTAGGGCGCTATTCGCCCTAGAAACCATTCAAATTCTCTACTCTTTTTTTCCATCAACTATTCCTCCTTGAAATGAAAATAGCTCAAAACTCTGTGAATGGAGTTTGGACTGATTGTGATTCAAGATGGAAATGACGACAGTTCTATAATTATGGCGTGAGAGAGATTGTGGGAAAAAGTGAAGGATTGTTGGGAAATATAAATTTATAAATTGAGGTAGAATAAATAGTTACTTTTGTCGGGAGTTTGAAGGAAGAAATGTCATGAGAATATACTGAGCGATCATAGCTTGGAAACATAACTGAGTGCCGGTGGCATCCTGGAATTATATATAGATATTCCTTGTATAAACTGTTACAATAGTAGAAAAGCGATATATGCATGGTGGGCGGTGACCAGCTCTCTTTCCTGTCTTTCTTAGGCAGAGAAAGGAGGTGGGATGCATGACTACATATGAGGCAATGAGTTTAGTCGCACAATTTGGTATTGTGATTCTAACACTTGTTGGAATCATGGTAGATCTGCAAAACAAAAAGAAATAACCGTCCCACATTGACAGATGATATGACGGTATATTTCTTTTGAAGTATTAGTTTTATCAGCTGGTCATCCGCTCTTTATGCGGACATATTGCTGTAGTCAGACTCGGGTGTTAGCGCACTCGGGTCTTTCTTTTATTGTATCTGATTTAATTATAAAATATGCATGGTGAGAAATGCAATAGAGATGGAAAATTCTTTCAACGAGAAGTTTAATTTTATTGATTCTTTATCAAATATAGTTGTGCCTCTCATACTATCATAATCCATTACGCAGAAGTAAATGCTGTCTAAATCTCATTTACTTCTTTTATGTTTACTTTGAATGCGTTCTTTCTTATCCATTTCATTTTGAGTTTTACGTCTAACTTTATCAAAAACCCAGTAGGCTTGACGCATATAATGAAATCGAAGTGAATTATTGGTGTTTTCATACACACCACATGATTTTCTTTTTATAACCAAGAAAATCTCCACCGACTATGTTTATTTTTTATTCAGTTGAATGCTTCACCAACACAATTTGACAAAGAGCCAAAACCCCTCCTCTAAAAGTGATATATTTCATCAAATTTTAGAGGAGACCGATTGTTAATCAATTAATGATTTTAAAGCCTTATTTAGTATAGAGTCAAAGATTCACAGTTGCTTATTTAGTTGTAATTGATATATCTTTAACCTCTGATGCTGGAAGAGTGGTAGTTGCTTTTACACGAATATGGATGTATGTTTTCCCATTCACAACAAAGTCATCTTTAACGGTAGATACATCTCCTGTTAAAGTACTTGCTGTAGACCAAGAAGGATCGTCTCCTCCTAAAGTTGAAATATCATCAAGTACATATTCATAAACTACATTTTCTTCTAAACCAGTAAGTTTTGTAGCACCACTAGTATTAGTAGCTGCTTCACTAGCAATATTTGGAGCTGCTGCTGCTTTAATATCTACTGCTCCAATTGAGTGTTTGTAAACTGCACCTTCTGGTACTTCACTACCTGGAGTATCTACAGCCTTCACACGTACTTCGATGATATCGCCTATTACTACAGTTTCCACTGAATCTTCTGCAGATCCAGTACCTGTAGTCCAAATTTGTTTTTCAATTCGACCAGTAGAATCAGTTATACGATATTCTAATGTACTAGCAACATTTACTGATGTTTTACCAGCTGTCGTAAGGCTTGGTGCTACTGTTATAGCTGACTTCTCAGGTGCTGCTGGTGCTTGATTCCCAAGAATATCTACATTGATTGTACCAACAAATACGATATTGCCTGCATTGTTTGTAATACGAACTGCTACTGTACCAGTAACTGCTTTAGCAGCATTCACAGGCGCTACAGTAACTGCTAATTACCACTGCTATCAACACCAGGTGTAGCAGAATCGTTTGTTAATGCATTTAGTACTTCTACTTTACCGTATGTTGTACTAGAACCATCAGTGATTGTGATAGGAGAAGCATCATTAAACTTAACAGTACTTAATGTGCTATCAAATGTTAATCCTTTAATTCTAACACAGGAGTAGCAGTTTTAGTAGTAATTTTTACATCTTTGATAAGGGTTGCCCCAGTAACTGTTGGGGTAGAATCATTTGCCGTTGGAAGGGAGATGAGAAGATTGTGGTAGCATCAAGGATTAGAGAAGGATTTTAGGAGAAACAGGTGTTGTGTGAATACAAAAACATGACAATTTTAACAAAAATAGAGGGTCAAAATTTGATAGAAACACACGATTTGTTATAAAGATTTATGCCCGAAAAATGAATGAAATCAAAGAATAAATATATAATATTTTTTTAAAATAATAATTAGAATATATGTGTAAATAATGGATTTTTACATATAGCCATATCAACCATTTGTTAAAATTGTAGACTATATTTATAAAGATAGATGACTATGTTTGTCAATTCATCAGTTGAAAAGAAAAGCATAGCCGCTGTGTTTTTTTCACTTCTTACAGACCAGGGAAAACTTGCTTCAGAGGTTTCTAAGAATGATGGCTCCAATTTACTTGTATCCATAATTGTTCGGATCATTTCTTTCAAATATTTCTTGCGTGAAAATTTTTCATAATGCCATTCGATGTCTTTTGAATGCGCGTATATATGAATAAAAATTCGAATGGTTCATCCGTTCAATCCATGAAATGGGCGCAGCATATTCAATTCAATTTTAAAATAAGCCAATCGTTTAGCAATTTTTTCAACACAATCCCAGCATGGTTTTTGTTGGAATTTCAGGATAACTTTTTTACATAATCATGCAGAAATTAAACTTGGCAAAAGGTTCCATTCTTCATAGGCTTGATATCACGAAATTGTCCAGCAAATGGGTATACATCTTGAAATAAATATCTATGTAACTCTTGAACATCCTCGAATCCAAAATGAGATGAAGTCTAGTGCATTTGCAACTCAGCAACGCACATAGAAAAAACAGTGTCTCTTCTTTTCTCAATTCTGCTTTGAATTGAATATCTAGAAGATTACACTGTAGTAAATATATGTCATTTTGCTTATCTTTCTCCATATTCCAACATATTTTTAATCATTATTGATGTAATTAGGGTTTCCAAATTTACAAGATCGACAACTTTTTTTGTAAAACAGAAGAAATGGTAAGAGCTTCTAAATATAAATTTTTCAGTACATGCAAAACTCATTTGAATCTATACTTAACTTTTTCATTTGACTGCTTTTTTTCGATCTATGCCTATAGCATATTGTTTTTTATACATTTTTCCAACTTAGAAGGAGCTGGTCATAGCTTTTTCATTCAAATAAACATAAAACAAAAAGAATGAAAGGAGTGAAACAAAAATGGTTCAAATGAAAAATCGTATATAAACATGTCCTTTTTTCTTGAGGAAGGCCGCAAGCCTTTTGTCTTGCGGCCTATATAATTTTTTCTTCTAGGTGTGTCAACATTTTTATGTGCTTGTTTTTGTATCACCTGATATTTCCTGGCATGATAAATAATCAAAAGTTTTTGTTATCCATTACTTTAACTTCCAGTTTTGTCTCAGTCTTCTTGTTCATTATTACATTTGAGCACCATGAACACATAATTCCGTTTAATCTTTATCAAATTTAAGATGGAGAAATACCAATCGTTACCAAAGTCGGTGCGCTCGCTGGTGTAAAAGAACCTGGCTTGGCTGCAATCCGTATATAATAAGTTCCGGCAGGTAAATTTTTGATTTCATTATTATTTACAACTGCAGAATTCCAGTTTATGCCATTGGTTGAGTATTCGTATGTTATACCTTGAATGAAACCTGTAATTGCTCCGTTTGCTTGGCCTGTTGAGGCATTTCGTCCACTGAGACCAGTCGGTGCAGCAGGCTCCGGATTCATAAGGGTTATTTGCGCTGCATTCCCAGCAGGTGTTGAGTTCATAGCTTTCACTCGTATCCAATAGTTTCCAGCAAGTAAACCATTAATGGTGTATTGTCCGACCGGAATGTCTAACCAATTGCTTCCGTTTGTTGAATATTGATAAATATAATTATTCAATGGCGACACAATTGTAATGCTTCCGGTTCCTCCAATGGTTTGTATATGGTTTGTAATTAATGTTGGAGCAGAAGGAGTTGGCAGCGAAACGGCAAATGTATTTTGAATCGTTTGCGCTGATCCATTTGCTGTTTGGGTATCCACATAGCTTACTGTTACATTAGATGTTGTTAGTGAAGATAAGTCAATTGTGGCTTGATTTTTAAACACGCCCGTATTGACACCAGTTTCAACCAAGGTAATTTCCCTAGAGATACCTGCAATCGAAATACTGACCATATCAGGCGTACTTGGGTTGACATTCCGATCTGCATCATTTACTGTAATAAATCCGATTGGTAAAATTGTACTATTAACCATTTGAGAGGCAAAAACGATATTTCCAGTTTCTACCATTCCAACAACTACATTTGGAGCTACAGAAATTGTTGCCGCTGTCCCGATCTTTTTAATAGACGAATTATTTTGCATAACAGTAGCTTGATATGCATTGGTACCACTTAATATAATCGGGGCAGATGTATGAATCAACACAGTACCATAAAGGGTTCCGTCATTTGAAAAGGTCATTCCGTCTTTGTCTGTGATATTGATATTTCCTTGAATGGATCCAGCGTTTACAAATGAAGCTTTGGATACATCTTCAATATTGACACCGCCCAAAATGGTTGCGTTATTTTTAACATGTGCACTTGGCGTATTCACGGTTAGAACTCCGTTGATTCGTCCTTTTACTGTAAGATTTTGAGCATAATAGCTTGATAAATATAAATTTCCATTTATATTTACATTCAGCTCGGCTGTTGTAGGATTTTGTGTCAAATAGTAGTTTACTTCTTCTTGTGTTGTTAATACATCTGAAGCATTCACTGTAATCATTTGAGAAGTTTTTAGTGAATTGTCTTTATCATATACATAAATGGTTGCTGTACCTGCACTTAAACCGGTTGCAATAATATTGGAAGTTCCAGATGTTGTAACTTTAACTACAGCAGGATTGGACGAATAAATATTATAATCGGTCACTTTGGCTATACCTGTATACGCACCAGATGTATTATAATAATTCAATTGATAAGTTACAGAAACATCAGATGCGTTATTTAAGTATAAAATATCATCTTTACTGGCAGAAACGGATGAAATATCTAACCGCAGATTCGCTTGATTTTTTGTATCTCGAATATAAATTGTAGCCAAATTAGACGTTAATGTTTTTCCAGATTTAGAAATTGTTACACTCACTTGATAATTTGTATTGTTTGTAATGGTATTATCTAGCATACCTGTAACTGAAGTCGCAGTATTTCCGACAAATAATCCAGTATCTAAAATTTTACCTGTTTCATTATAGGATGAAAACTGCACCGTATAGCCTAGTGCTTGCAATGAAGCAATATCTTTTTCCTGACCATTTACAACCAGCGTTAGTCTCTGATTTGCAGTATTATAATCATATGTACCCGGTTTTATGGCAATGCTGGTAATCTCAGCTGTATTTGTTACTTCAAATTTTTTCGTTTCGTTGTTTATATTGATGTAGATAGGAAAAGAAGCACTTAAATTCAGTAGATTTTTATTTAATTTAATTGTCATTAAAGTACCTGTGGCATTTACTGTAGCTGAAGTAACTGTGGCGATGTCCATAGTTATATCTTGAGCAGTAAGTTGCGATAAGCGTTGCCCTGAAATAATCAACTCGTTGCTGCTATTTTGTGAAACCGTAATCGCTTCGATTTCAGGTGCACCGAATGCCTTGCATTGTTCATTTAAGTTTTCTAATGTTTCCAAGGCGTTGCGATATGTATTTGGAGACATATAAGTGATTTTAATTAATTTTAGATGACGCTCTGCCGCTGCAGTTGCTTCTTGTGCTGTTACCAAATCTTCGTTTTCTAAAGCTTCTTTTGCCTTTGCAACTTGTCTACCATAAGATACATAATTTGGATTGAGAAACTTTTTCTCCATTTTAAAAGTGTATTTTTTTCCTTCTAATTGAAAATTGACCAATCTTGCTTGATGTTTTACAGGGGTCGAAGGTTCTATTATTCTGGTATAGGTTTTGTTTGCTTTCATATATGTTACTTGAAGTTTCTCAGCCTTTTGAACTTTCACATTCATAATTTTCACATTTGATTGTACTGCAGCCTCTATTACAATTGGTGTCGCAATAGATGTGAGTAAAGCAGCAGAAGTCAAAACAGCAATAGATTTTTTCTTTTTCATCATAAATCCTCCCTATGTTTGATTCAATGTACAAATGATCAAAACATCCTATCTAGAATCATTTGACACTATGTATTTCAATAACTAGCTTAATCATATCAAAATTGGTTATAAAAATATATCTAGTTAACTAAATTTTCCAGCTCAAAACAGAAATTTATACAGTTAGATATGATGAAGTAATAGGATAAATTTCCTGGTTAAAATCTTTCTGTTTTTGTACAAATATTCCTCTATTCTCTCCAAGAAATTGCTCAAATTTTTGATAGCATGACCTCCTTCCGTTTTTACAGAATTTATTTTACTTGGTAAAAAGAGGTATTCCAAAGTTGAGGGGGCTCTTCTAGCAAAGAAACGCGATATTCTTCTATAAATCAAATCGGGAAGTAATTTGACTAGATCAACACAACTTGACTACTTTGATATATATAGTATTTAACAGAATATTCTGATATAATTGTAACCATAAAACTGGCTTCGAATAAATCTGCCGTTTTTTAAAGTCCGATCGTTTATTACATAAATGGCATATGCTCTGTTTAATGTATTGGCTACATTCAAGAGCAACTTGTCTTTTTGTATCTACTCCTGTATAAAAATCGTTTAAGCTCGGAATAATTAGCAATTTATTGATATGCTAAAGCTCCATTTTTTCTAATTCTATTTTCATCGCAGCTATAATTTCTTATTTCTTCATTTATTTTCAGTAATTGCAGACCATCTGTTTCAATATGTTCCCATCAAAATAGCAGGTTTAAATATAGTTTATGGAGAATTTTTTTTGCATTATACCTTACCGAAATGGTAACTTTCCTTTTTATAATTTATGAATGATTTGAAAATCCCTGCTCTGCATATGCTATAATTAAGAAAAAACAGGTGATGCATATTTATAAAACTGCAAAATCCGCATGATAGAGTATTTAAAGAAGTGTTTTCTGATATTTCAATCACCAAAGATTTTATTCAAAATTATCTCCCAAAAGAAATGGTAAAGCTGCTGGATTTAGATTCCATCCAGTTGCAAAAAGACAGCTATGTAGATGAAAAACTCAAAAAAAGCTTTTCAGATTTGGTTTTCCAAATCCAGACAAAAGAAAGTGTGGGTTATATTTCCATTCTGTTTGAACATAAAAGCTATCCAACTGAAGAAATCTCCTTACAGCTTCTTCGGTATATATGTAATATTTGGGAGGAAAAATATAAAAAAGAAAAAGTAAAGAAGTTACCTTTGATTCTTCCAATTGTTATTTATCATGGAACAAAAAGTTGGGAAACCGAACAATCACTTGCAGAAATCTTGGATGGTTATAATAAGCTACCAGTTGAATACCAAGCATATATACCAAATTTTAAATATTTATTGTATGACCTGACACGTTATTCAGATGAAGATCTGAAAGGAAATGAACAATTGCGTTTCTTTTTCCGAGTACTCAAAACGATTCAATCCTTGTCAGCAGAGGATTTTTTGCAAAATTTTTTAAACCAGATTGCACAGCTTTATCATTTGGAAAATCAAGTATTTGTGCCATTTATCAACACCATTTTATTTTATATTTCAACAACAAAACAAAATTTAAACAAACAACATTACGAGCAAATGATTCAAATTATAGAACAAAACTATCCGAAAGGGGATGAGCAAATTATGACATGGGCAGAATTGTTTAGAGAAGAAGGGATACAAGAAGGACTGCAAAGAGGGCTACAAAAAGGAATTCAAGAGGGACTGCAAAAGGGAGTACAAGAAGGAAAATCAGAAGTTTTAATCAACTTACTCACAAAAAGATTTGGCATTCTTCCTCAAGAGATGCGAAAAAACATTCAATCTTTAGATATTTATAGGATTGACATCATTACCAATGAAATCTTTCACTTTGAAACGCTGGATGATGTGCAAAAATATTTAAAATAACCAAATAAAAAGCAGATATTCCGACTTAGAAAAGGAATATCTGCTTTTTAGAATCTATAATATTTTAATTTAAAACTCCGAAATTTTTATATAATGCTTAAATGAGGAAATAAAAAACTACAATCTTTTTCCTTGTCGCCTAATCAAATATATTGATGGAATATAAAGAATAGTTTTTTGGTGTGATTGAAAATCTCAACATATATATCATTTTGACAGTATTGAATGCATTTATACTGATTTTGCGCTATTAGCAAATATTTAAGAAAGTGATTTTGACAATATTTCTATAACAAAATTCGCTATATCCAAGTTGATGTGAAAAAATTTTACAAATATTTGATTCTTGAAATGACATGGAAAAAATCTTCTCATTATTAGATATTTGATTCACTACGTATCAATTATTTAATTATCCTAACAGCTGCTGTGGTGCTCTGAAAAATATCTCGAATGCTTTTTGAATGGAACAATTAAATAATCTGACTTGGTAGAAAAATTTATTTGGCAAAATATAAAAAGTTGAATGATATGGACAAAATTTTATATCAATACATAAAGGGAGAAATAGGGCTGAAATTTTTTAGAATATTTTATGTGTATAAATAAATCAAAATCATTACACACGCATGTGTTTAAACAAAATTTTTTATACTTTTATTTCATAATATCCCTATAATTGTTTCTACTCCTCATAATGACCATGACAAGGAATTACCATAAGATTTTCTTTCTTGTCACCAATATACTTCAATTGACAGATCTATATTATATTTCTTAATTTTATGTAAAATAGATAGTAAAATATTTAATTCTGAGTTATATTTATAATATTTTTTTAAATCTTAAGGAAAAAACTATGATTTTCTCTCTAACTCTCCTTCCTTATTTTTGTTAAAATTGTCATGTTTTTGTATT
>ERZ1643249.4852-NODE-4852-length-11032-cov-10.190763_pt1 | contig 11032 bp, 12 predicted proteins | sample MGYA00579263_ERZ1643249 | MGnify/ENA primary metagenome ERZ1643249 (study PRJEB29033, sample SAMEA4952264) | chicken gut metagenome | biome: Broiler Chicken; feature: Gastrointestinal Tract; material: Caecum | place: Ireland | collected 2018 | study: Broiler...
AAAAAAATAATGGTAAGCGATTAAACTTACCATTATTTTACGTTTATAGACATATTTCTATATCGTTTTTTTCATTAGTTATATAATCATTATCAATAGTATTTTTTTCTTTTTCTCTTTCTCTTTTAGCTAGTAAAATACTATTGTTTTTATTTATGAGCTTAACTATATCTTCAAGTTTATTTTGATACATATGAGAGTAGGTATTTAGTGTTTCATCAATTTTAGTATGACCTAAATACTTGGCAACTAGAGTAATACTAGCACCATAATTTATTAAGAAAGAAGCACAGGAGTGTCTAAAGTCGTGTATTCTTATTTGCTTTACCTGTGCTAATTTACAATTTCTATTTTTTCTACTTCTAATAGAGTCTTTTGTAAGAGGTAAGTCATTACCAAAAACAAACCACTCTTGAGAAAAGTTTTTAAACTCTTTTTTATAATTGTATAACCTTTTTAAATCAGCTAGTAGTAAATCATTGATAGGTAAGTCACGATTACTATTTTGTGTTTTTAATGGACTTAATTTGTAGTTATCCATACTATAAATTGATGGTATTTGTTTATATATTCTCATTATCTTATTTTTAAAATCTATATCTTTCCATTGTAAACCTCTTAATTCTCCTTTACGAAGTCCCATATAATAAAGAGTTTCAAACAAAGGTCTAAACATTATATCATCTTCAACTGATATAAATTGATTAAACTCATCAATAGTAAAAAATAGCATTTCTTTCTTCAATTCATTAGGATTAGTAAAGTTAGTCATTTTATTATATACTGGAGTAAAATTAAAATCATACCATTTACTACCATAATTTAATATTGCTTTTATAAACTTAAATAAATCATTTTTATAAGAAGTAGCTAGAGGTAATTTATTAATTTCTTTCTTCCATAATTCAAAATGATTAATATTAAAATCTTTTAATTTTATATTATCGAAATACTGTAAATATTTAACTCTATCTCTATAAGTTTTTATTGTACTTTCTCTAACTTTATCACTTTGATAATCATAAAAAGATAAATATAAATCTTTAAAAGTCATATCTTTATGATTTATATTCTGATCTAGTGATAAGAGAAATTGTCTTTCAGCTTCTTGTGCCTCTTTCTTTGTCATATATTTTTTGGAACGATATTTTTTATTTAACCCATCTAATCCTTTATAATAAACTTGAAAAATCCATTTTCTACCATCTTTAGTTTGGTCTTTAGGTTTTACTTGTAATACAGCTATAATAATCACGTCCTTTCTTAAAATCTTTTTATTTTAATATTTCTATAAACCAATTTCATAATCATCTTTGTCTTTGTCTTTCTCTTTTCTATTGTCATAATCATAGTAATCATAATTAATAGCATCAGCTAGATTTTCATAATCTTCAACATAATCTTTAGGCTCTCTATCTAGTAGCTTATCAATAGCTTTACACATTTTTTTAAATAGTTTTTTCCATTTATTAACTTCAACTTCAAGTTTTTCTTTTAGATTATCAATACTATTATTTAAAATATTAACAATACCTTTTAATTTATTAATCTCTTTACTTTGTTCTTTAATAGTAGCCTTTTGCTCGGTAATAATTTTATCTCGCTTAATAATTTCTTCATTGTTTTTAAAACTGGTATTTTCTTTAGATAATTTCATTATAGTTAAATCTTTATTCTTAATTTCACTTTGCTGAAAGATATTAACTTGCTCTAAACCTTTAGAATATTCTACGATTTTTTGAACGTCATTAGAGTTATAACCAACAATAGTTTTTTTAGGATTTAATATATCTTTATTAATGGCTTTATTGGACTCTATAAGGGCATTTTTAGAGTTTTCTATCACTTTTAAGGTATTTTCCTTTTCTTGATTTAAAAGCTCTAATTCAGCCTTATTTTCCTCTATTTGGAACTCTAATTTAGTCTTGTGTTCTACATTAGCTCCAATATTACCTCTATCTAAATTAAAACCTCGTTCTGTAATAAACTTATGAAAAGAGTTTTGTAATTTAGCATAAGAGTTTTGAGCTCCTCGTTGTTTCCAAAACTGGTCGTTATTTAAAAAGTTACCTTTAACTTTCTCATAAACGATTTTACCTTTTTCATCTCTTAATATTTTAGGAACTAGTGTAGTATTACCATTTTTATTTTTAACTTCTTCTTTAATGACGTTTCCATTTTTATCTTTGACGTAACATTTTCTTTTTACTTCGTTTACAATTGGTAGAAAATATGCTTGTAGGTGAGGAGTATCTTCATCATAATGTATTTGAGCTAATATAATATTTTCTTCTCCAACATAATCTTTAAGAAACTCCATACAAGAGTCAAAGAAATAACTAACAGTTTGTGGTATATCTTCTTTAGATTTTATATAAGGAACTTTTACACTTTGTCCTTTTTTATTTCCTGTTTTATAAGTTCTACCACTATCTATAAACTTCATACCTAGAGCTTCAAAAAACTCTGTTCCACTTGTAAAGGTAATTCCATTTAATAGGTTAGTGGAAGCTTTATTTAGATATTCTATATTTCTTTTCTTTAAGGTTTGTTTTACTTCTTGATACAGGTTTCTTTCGCTCATAGATATATATTCTACATTGAACTCACGCCTTTCAATATCATAATTACCTGTACCTTTTCTATCTTTCATTTCAATACCAATGTTATATAAATCTTTTTGTTTGAACTTTGTTTCTACTCGTACTACTTGTTTTCCATCATACAATAAATGTTCCTCCTTTCTCTTAAAAGGTCATTTATGACCTATCTCACTAGGGCATAGCCCACTCGTGAGTTTAGGGAGCTCCCTAAAAACCCCATGTCTTGTTCTTCGCAGAATACCTAAACTTATGTAAAGGTATTCGCTACAAACAAGATTAAAGAATAACTATCTACAAGATACTTATTCTTTAAATAATTTTTTAAAGTAACTTTAAAAAATGTAAAAATATTCACTATCGCTACTTTCATTGAAACTCACGTTTCAACAAAACGTACCTCGTTCATTTTTTACTAACTTTTTAGAAAAAAGTTACAAAAACTTTATGAAAACTATTCGTTTTCATAAGTAGGTTCTTTATATATTGCAGTATATGTTCTTTCATTAGAAGTTCTTTTTTGCTCTATATAAAGTCCTTCTTTTTCTAAATTATCAATATTATTATTTAATAATTTACCAAATACAGATGGGGTAATAGGTAAGTTCAACTTACTTGTTATGTCCGAAGCAGTAAAGGTAAATTTTTTTTGTTTTATTGCATAATTTAGAAAGGTTAATATATTGTAATTTAAGTCCTCACTTTCAACTTCTGATAACTCAAATATTAGATTATCATTTCTTTTTAGAACTAGATCTAATCCCTCATAATCTCTACTTTCATAAGCGAATATAATTTTATTTTTAATATTAATATCTTGCTTTAAGGTTATCTTCCCATCAACAGAGCCATCAATAGCTGTGCTACCAAGAGAAGTATTGTTTTTATTTAAGTGATGAATAAGCAAGATAGTAAAATTATATTTTTTACAAATCTCTCTAAACTTTGGAATTACGTATTGTCCCATATCTTGATAATTATTTAAGTCATAGCCATTATTCATATCAATACCACTAAACATATCAATGATTACAAATCTACCATTGTAGTCAGTAGCAAAGGTTTGAAAATCTAATTGTAAGTCCATAAGGTTTAGTTTCCTTTCGTTAGGACTTTGTTCTATTAAAGCAAAATTACTATCATCAAATTGTAGTTGCATTTTATCAATTCGACTCATAATTTGCGTGTAATCCATTTCTGTGCTAATATATAAGACAGGAGATGGAGTAGTTCTAAATCCTAGAAATGGTTGTCCTGTTGCAATAGAGTTGGCAAGTTGTAGTGCTAATAGTGACTTACCAACTTTAGGTCTTGCAACAAGACAATATAACCCTTTGGACTTCATTAAGTTATCAACGATGAAGTCTTTTTTTGTGAAACTTTTTCTCATCTCACTTATAGTTTTCATTTCTTACACCTCTCATCAGCTAACAACCTCTTTAGCCATTTTTTGAAGATATGCAATATTGATTTTTAAATAGCTTACAACTTCGTTCATTGGAAGTAGTTTACTAGGTAATTGATAACCTTTATCTTCTAGCGAGGTTTTAATCTCTTTTTTTAATTTAATAGCATTATTTTTACCTAGTCCTGTAAGTTTTCTTAAATCTTCTAAATCACACCATTGTTTTGATATTAAAGTTAATGTTTCTTTTGCAGTCATTAATTCGCCTCTCTTTCTGTTTTATAGTGATGGTTTTAGTGTTACCAACAACTCCCTTTTAGGATGTATATATAGTTATTAGCCATATATCTAAGGAGGATTTTAGATTACCCACAACTCCCGTACCAATAGGGTTAAGCCTTGTACTTATTTAACGAGTCGGCATATCGGCGATTTCCAACTCTATGTAATTGTCAAAGAGCAATTAATAAGTTGTAAAATGTTTTAAAATGCAACTTATAAGTTGAATATACACTATAAATATATTATTGTCAACCTAAAAGTTGCAAAATAATCTGTTTTTAAACAAAAAGGTTGAAATAATGATTAAAATATGTTATATTTATACACAAGAAAGGAGTTTTACTATGCAGGAAACAGTAGGGCAAATGATAGCAAGAGCGAGAGAAGAAAAAGGTTTGTCTAAAAGAGAACTATCAAGGATGGCTAATATTAGTGATACAGAACTTGCTAGAATTGAGTCTGGAGAAAGAGAAATTCCTAACCCTAAAACTTTAAGAAAAATCAGTAAATATATAGGAATTAATTATAATGATTTAATGTATGCAGCAGGACTTGGTTTTCAAGTTAGTCCTTTAAATCCATTTTTAAAAAAATATTATTCTAACTTAAAGGGAGAAGAATTAGAAGAAGCATTAGTTAATACATTAGGTAGTATTGAAAACTGGGAAGCTTTAGTAAAGTCTTTAAAAAGCAGATTAGAAGATAATACTTTGATGGATGAAGAAAAAGAAATGATACAACAAACAATAGAAGATACTGAATATCAAATTAATTCAGCTAATGAAATTGTTAAATTATTACATAGTGCAAAAACAAAGGAGAGGATCGATAATGAAAGAAAAGATTAAATACTTTAATGTCGTTCAAATTATAGGTAATATTTTATTATTAATATCAGTCATAGGTAGTTTTGTAGCAACTGGAAAAACACAGAACACAATGATAGGTCTATTTTGGTTTGCATTAACAATTAATATGTTAGGAATTACTTATTTCTTTGCTACTTGGACAAAGGGTGGTATAAATGCAGATATAAAAAAATCAAAACAGATATTTAGTGATTTAGATAATGTATCAGTAACTTTAATTATTATTTATATGTTATTTTACTTGGGAATTATGTTTGCATATAATACATCTAGTGATATTAGAAATAACTTTTATCTAATTGGTATTTCTTATGCTATTACAGTTTTTGTAGAAGTTATATTATTTACAGTAGTAGAAAAGGCATATAAAGAAACAATAAAATTAGTGAAGAAAAATAATATAGGTAAAAATGACAGGAGTGACAGAAAAAAATAGGAGATACCCTCCCAAAATGTGCTGTCATAGTGTCATTTGTAATATTAAAAATAAACACCATAAGCTATGAACTTGTGGTGTTTTTATATTGAAATTATTTCAAGAGGGTTTTCATTTGTTATTTTTAGTTTATATTTAGTTTCTAATAATTGCTTTATTTTATCGTAATCACAGTCGGCTACATAAAATTGAGATAAATCATTTAAAGCAGAGAAAACAATGTCATCCATTTGTTCTCTAAAAAGAAAATTGTGTTTTATTCTTTCTGCAATATAATAACTAACATATTCCTCTAAAATATTATTATCTTTAAAGTGTTTAGTAAAAGCATTATCAAAGGTTTCGACTAATTTATCAAATTCTTCATTAGTTACTTGGTTTATATCATCTCTTATCATTTGTTGTTCCTCCTAAAAAATTAATTAGATTTATTTTTCATATTTTGTATAAAATCATCAATTAATTGTTCTAACTTTCTTACATCTTCTTTTGTTACTAGATAATTGTAATCTTTTTTTGATTTTAATACGTTATAGATTATTTCTTCATAGTCTATACTGGTATTTTGTTTTTTTAAAACTAACTTATTGTTATTTAAAGTAATATTAATTAAATCATAATCTTTTATATTTAATATTTTTCTATACTCTCTAGGAATAACAATTCTTCCTAGATTATCAATTTTTCTAGTAAATCCAACATTTTCCATTTTCTACACCCTCTACGTTATTAATTTTATGCGAATATCACATAAAAGTCAATATGCGACAAACGCATAATATAAAATGTTCTTGGTGGTAGATATGGAACGATTAAGAGATTTAAGAGAAGATAAAGATTTAACACAACAAGAAGTAGCTGATATGTTAGGTTGTTCTCAAACTACATACTCAAGATACGAAACTGGCGACTTAAATGTACCTATAGATATATTAAAAAAGTTAGCAAAGTTTTATAAAGTTAGTATTGATTATATTGTAGGAATAACTAATAAAAAGAATTGATCAATCTATGCGAATATCGCATAGATTTTAACTTATATAACTCGCTTAATCTAAAATTACTTTAGAGAAAGTAGATGTTAATATGGAAAGAATTAGAAACTTAAGAGAAGATAAAGATTTAAGTCAAAATGAAATTGCTAAAATATTAAATTGCTCGCAAACAACTTATTCAAGATATGAAACAGGTGATCTAAATATACCAGTTGACTCTTTAATAAAGTTAGCAATATATTTTAATACTAGTATTGACTATTTAACTGGACTTACTGATGAAAAAAAGCCTTATAAAAGGTCAGTAAGAACAGATAAATAAAATCACATATTAAATAGTAGGTTGTAATCTACTATTTTTATTTTTTAACTTTAATATAGTGGTGGTTACAAAATAATGTATTATTTTAAATAAAGATGGCTTAAAAAATTAAATTGTTCTTTGAAATATGATATAATTATGTCGAATAAGAATTATATTTTCTAAGGAGGCAATTATGGGGTTATTGAAATTACTCGGACAACTAACAATGATGAATGCTGAAACACCTGGAGAACTTGCTACAGGTGCAATGGTAGTTGAATCAGAAAATGAGAAAGAAAAAAGGAAAAATATCGAATCAGAACCTAAAGAAACTAAATTTGAATGGTTGCAATGTTCTAACTGTGGTGCAAAAGTTTTACCCAATGATTCTTATTGCAAAAATTGTGGTAGTGTATTTAATAAAGATGCTCCAAAAAGCAATTCAAATGAACATATAAATTTTACTTTTTTTGATTTTAATGGTAATGTAATTGACTATGATAATCTTAAAATGTATAAATCAGGATTTTACACAGTAGGTAAGCATGGTTTAATTGAAGGTGAATATATGTTTTTTTCACCTAATTGTAATGGATTTTTATGTATAGGGGCAGGAATGGTTAAAAAAAGTGACTTACTACCAACAGATGACGAAGATGAATCTATAAATAATATGTTTTTAAAATTAAAACAAGGAGATTCGATTTATTTCAATAATGGTTTTTTAATTAATACAAAGCTTTTCTATAAATTTTCTTCCAATTGTAAAGATGGATGTTCAACATATAGGGTAGGTATAGACATTTTACCAGGTGATTACGTAATATATCCAATAAATAGTGAATATTATTCAGGTTATAGATTAAGTTATAATTTTATGGAAAGTAATTCACATTTACCTAATATTGTAAGTTTGGATAAAAAATCGAATATTGTATTAAAAAAAGGAATGGTTTTAACTTTATTTGGTAATTGTAATTTTGAAAAAACAGAAAAGGTAGTTGCTAAAAATGATACCAACGGAGAAATTGCAATGGATATTAATGACTTTTTTAAAGAACAAACGATTAATTTTGAAGTGTTGGAAACTAAAACAGATATATATACTGATGCTAGTAAAGGAACTACTTTATACTTTAAAATTTCAAATCGAACTACTAAAAATATGAAAATACAATTTGATAATATGTCTATTGTAAATAAAAATAGAGAAGAATATGATTACAGTTGCTGGTTAGATGGATATAATATTTATAATACTAATATTGGAGCAGGAAATAGTAAAAAAGGTGCAGTGATTTTCAAAGATATTAATAATTTAGATATTTTTCAATTTAATGTATATATAAATGATATTACAAATAATAGAAGTTACAGTTTGTTATTTTCACGTAAAAATAATAACTGGGAATTTAAAAATGGAGAAGTACAAGAATTAGATAATCAAAATAAAGAAAATAAGATAGTTGAGAAAAAAATAAAAGATAATATTGAAAGAATTGAACCGTTTGAGGAAGAAATCGGTATTACCTTAGAAAATATTTCTATTAATATTACTGATGATTTTGATAGAATTACTGTTTTAGGAGAGATTATTAGTATTAATCAAGAAAAGAATAAAGAAAATTTCACAATATATGTAAATTATTATAATAAAGATAATGAGATTATAAAAAAAGACTCGGAGTTTATAGAACAATTTAAGGGATATGATTCATTTGAAATATTAACATGGAGTGATTCTTTAAACATTAAAGAAGTTGAAAAAATAAGAATTTTTGTAAAGGAATAAGATAATATGAACCCTATAGTAAGAGAAATAAGAGATAATTTTATTAGTGAAGCAATAAATTCGCCTACATTAATTAGTGATTTGGCTAGTATGGAAAAATATATTTCAGAAAGCTATGATGGAAGATCGCTAATAGAATTGTTGCAAAATGCAGATGATGCTATGGCAACGAGTTTTTATTTAGAAAAATTAGATGAAACAACTTTTTTAGTTGCAAATAATGGGAGAAAGTTTACAAAAGAGGATTTATTATCGTTATGTCGAAGTGGTGCTTCTACGAAAAAAAGAAAAAGTGGTACTATTGGATTTAGAGGAATTGGATTCAAGTCGGTAGTAAATTTTTCGGATACAGTTCATTTAATTAGTGGCGATATAAAGATAACATTTTCGAGAGAACGAACTAAAGAAATAATTGGAAAAAATATAAATGTTCCTTTAATAAGAATACCTCATGATTTTTTGGAAAACAGATATGATACTATCATTAAAAGAATTTTAAATGATAATTATAATACAATATTTATTTTTGAAATAAATAAGTCAACTTTAAAATCTGAAATTGATTTATTTGATAATACATGTATGCTTTTTTTGAAATATGTAAATCAAATTAAATTTATCTATGATGGAGTTAAAGTAAATAATATTTCAAGAAATGAATTGGCTAAAGATACTATAATTGCAAATATATTTACTGAAAATAATATAAAAAAATGGCTTATTTTTAATAACAAGAATTACAATACCAGCATTGCATTCCAATTTGAAAACGGACAAGCTATACCAACAAAAGATGAAAATTATATTCATTCTTTTATGCCAACAAAGGATAAATTTTCAATTCCATGTAAAATAAATGGCGATTTTTCAACTGATCCTTCAAGAACTAGAATTATACTTGATGACGAAACTAAAGATACAATTAATAATGTTGCAAAACAAATGTATTTTTTAATCATGAATATTATTAAAAATGAAAATGATAAATTCAGCATTTTAAATGTAATATCAAAAATTGAGCTTAATCAATTGAGCAATATAATAGGAAAAAATATAAATGATTATTTTTATGACGATTTGCAAGAAAAATTTGTTAGTCACTTGAAAGAATATTATGGATACAATAAGATATGTCTTCAACCAATATGGTTATCTGATGATGATTTAGATTTGTTGAATATAAAAGATAAATATATCATCAAAAGAGAATTGCTTGAGAAAATAGATGGATTAGAGAAAATATTTTCTGTTTTTAAAATAAAACAAATAGATATAACAGATTTTTTAAACGAAATTTCTAGCAAAAAGTTTAGTCATTATACTAGAATTAATATTTTAAAAAATCTTATTGAAAAATATGAATTTAATATGCCAAACGAAATAAAGGAAATAATAAAAAAAGGCTACTTGTTTAAAGACAAACAAAATAATATTATAACATTAGAAAATGTTAATACTATAGATGATATTGATGAAAACTTTATAAGTGAATTAATTAGCATTGTAAATAATATACAAAGAGTAGAGCATTTTTTTATTAAGTTTGGTATAAAATTCAATAGTAGTAATAATAGTGGTTTTGATAATAGTATTGATAATAAAGCAGTTAATAGTGTATTTAATAATGTTGATAAAAACTTCAATACTATACAACAGAATAATATTAGTAATATGCATATTTTTAGCAAAAAAAATGTTATTCCAAAATGGAGAAGTGTTGAAGAAAATGTTAAACTTGTATTAGAAGAAGATAAAGATATTTTAGAAGTAATAGACGTTTCTAAAAGAAATATTGGTTATGATTTAGAAGCTATTTATAAAGATGGTACAAAAAGATACTATGAGGTTAAAAGTGTTAATGATTTAGGAGATATGTTTGTTATGACAAACAATGAACTGTTAACAGCTAGTCAACATCCAAAACAATATTATTTATGTGTGGTTAAGCAAACTGACAAAAAAATTGAGATGTGCATTATAAATGATCCTGCAAATACTTTAACTTTAGAGAAACGAGCTAGAGTATGGGAATATATTTGTGAGTCTTATGAGGGAGTAAAAATAGAACATGAATTAAATTAAATTATTTAAGTAGTTGGTTTTACTATTCTATTTATTCTATAGTTGTAGTTGAGATTTAAATATCTCAAAAACAAATAGTAATATGAAGGTGAAAGTTGACTATGATGTTAATATAAATTATTTTAAGTTTGTTAGAGATTTGAAATTATAATAAATTTTGTAAGAAAAAAGCAGGTGTATTTTGTGAAAAATGATGTAATATTAAGTCACTACTGTTAATGTCAATATAAAAATGCACAAAAAAGGGAAAATAAGCGTGTACAAAAA
>ERZ1643249.4856-NODE-4856-length-11027-cov-4.414236_pt1 | contig 11027 bp, 10 predicted proteins | sample MGYA00579263_ERZ1643249 | MGnify/ENA primary metagenome ERZ1643249 (study PRJEB29033, sample SAMEA4952264) | chicken gut metagenome | biome: Broiler Chicken; feature: Gastrointestinal Tract; material: Caecum | place: Ireland | collected 2018 | study: Broiler...
CTGTAATCTCCGGAATCGCACTGATCTTCGCATCTCCTACAATGATTGCATCACATTCAGAATGTCCGTTACATTTTGCATTTCCATGAATCTTAGAGATAAAAATCTGGCTGGAAGCATCTCTTGCGACTGATCTGGATACAATATGCGCTCCGGAGCCTTCTCCGTTTAAGTCTACTTCGAATTCACTCTCTGCGTACTGTTTTCCATGCGTCATCAAACGTTCCATGACCGTCAGAGTCGCTCCTTCTGCCAGCTTTGCCGTGGTCAGACGCTTCGTAGAATCCACGCCTTTGATCTGGGCTGTATCCATCTCCATATAGCTATTCTTATCCATCTCAATGATCGTCTGAGGGTTCATGATTCTCTCACCGGTTCCCTCCCCACTTCCATAATGTTTCTCCACATAACGAATCCTTGCATTTTCACCGATAAAAAATCGATGAATTCCATCATGCTGGCTGTCCTTGCTTCCCCCATTATGAATTCCGCATCCGGCAATGATGGTCACATCTGCATCTTCTCCGATGTAAAAGTCATTGTAGACAACATCTGTAAGACCTGCCTCACTCATCACAACCGGAATATGCACGCTCTCATGCTTCGTTCCCGGTTTGATCCGAATCGTGATTCCTTTTCCGTCATCCCGTGGTTCAATCTCAATATTGGCAGAACTTCCGCGAGCAATCCCTTTTCCGTTTGATCTGATATTATAAGCCCCTGCCGGTATCTCATGGAGACCTGTCAGTTCCTCCAGCAGGTGCATCTGAATCGGATCGATCTTTAAATCCATCTTAACATCCCCCTTTCTTCCAACATCTGCATGCCGGTTCTTCTGCATCATTTAAAAGTTTTGGAAGGAATTCTTCCGCCTGCTCATGCTCCAGGACTTCACCATCTGCGATAACAATGATCTCATCTGCAATCCGCAGGATCCTCTCCTGATGGGAAATGATCAGAATCGATCCCTTGATATCTTTCCGCATCTTTTCAAATACCTGAATCAGGTTCTGAAAACTCCACAGATCGATTCCAGCTTCCGGCTCATCAAAAATAGAAAGTTTCGTTCCTCTGGCAAGGATCGTCGCGATCTCAATCCTCTTGATCTCTCCCCCGGAAAGACTTGCGTCCACTTCACGGTTCACATAATCTTTCGCGCAAAGACCAACTTCTGATAGATATTCACATGCTTCCGATCTGGTGATGGAATGCCCGGTCGCCAGTTTGATCAAATCAAATACCGTAATCCCTTTAAAACGAACCGGCTGCTGGAACGCGAAACTGATTCCAAGATCCGCTCTATCAGAAATACTAAGATCGGTAATATCCTTTCCATTCCAGATGATCTGTCCTGACGTCGGCTGCTCGATTCCTACGATGATCTTTGCCAATGTAGACTTTCCTCCGCCGTTTGGTCCTGTGATGGCGATAAACTTATCATCATCCAGTGTCAAGCTGATATCCTTAATAATCTCTTTGTCTCTATCTTCCTCATCAGAGACGGTAAATGATATATTTTTTAATTCTAACATATTTCCTCCATCTCTAGAATGATGACACATCATTCCTCGTATTCAATCTTTTTTATGCTACTACAAATAGTCCAGAAAGAAAAGGCTTTGCTTATGGATTTTTCACTTTTTTTGTAATTCAGCCATGCATGGCTGAATCGTTTCTATTTTCCTTTTCTTGCGAAAATCCTCTTTCCATGTTATGATTTTATCACTAAATATCAATATTGCAAGAATGCACTTAAAAGATATTTAGTATCTAAAAGATACTAAGGAGGTCATCCATGAAACATCCTACAACATCCCCATCCTGTTTCTGTCCGGTAGAGACTACTCTGGAATTGATTGGAGGCAAATATAAAGCCTTAATTCTCTGGCATTTGATTCACCAGACCCTTCGTTTTAGCGAGTTAAAACGCTGTATTCCCGCTGCCACTCCAAAAATGCTGACACAGCAGCTGCGGGAGCTAGAGGCCAGTGAACTGATCCATCGCGAAGTTTATCCAGTCGTACCGCCAAGAGTTGAATATTCTTTGACGGAATTAGGCGAAAGTATCGTTCCCTTGCTTCACGCCATGTTTGACTGGGGGGATGATTATCTGACAAAAAGAGGATTCGAGAGCAATTGCAGTCTTCATAACCTTCATGCAAAAGAAAGACCTGCCCGCACGGATTAAATTCCGCGCGGCAGGTCTTTTTATAAAATATGGGACCATGTATCGCTTTATATTTTCATACGATTTCTTCTTTGCTTACAGTTCTTCTCCATCAGAAGCAATGACTTTCTTATACCAATCAAAAGATTTCTTTTTCTTTCTTTCCATTGTTCCGTTTCCTTCATTGTCACGGTCTACATAGATCATGCCGTAGCGTTTTTTCATCTCTCCGGTTGTAAAGGATACCAAATCGATGATTCCCCATGGAGTGTATCCCATCAGATCGACTCCGTCATGAAGTACGGCTTCCTTAACTGCCTCAATATGACTCTTTAAGTAATCAATTCTTGGCTGATCGTCAATTGTTCCGTCTTCTTCTATTTTATCGATGGCTCCAAATCCGTTTTCCACAACAAATAGTGGTTTTTCATATCTCTCTGCCAGCATATTCAAAGAGTAGCGCAGTCCTTCCGGATCAATCTGCCATCCCCAGTCACTGGCTTTTACATATGGATTATCCACAGAATTCGGAAGTCCTCCGTTTACAACGCCTTCCAGATCATCATTCTTCACATCTGCCTTAACGACTGTAGACATATAATAGCTTAATGCAAGGAAATCGGCAGTTCCTTCTGCCAGGATCTTAGCATCGCCTTCTTCCATCTTAATATTATATCCTTCACGTTCAAATTCTTTTAATGCATAAGATGGATAATGTCCTCTCATGAATACATCCGGGAAGAAAAATCTTTGATGCATTGCTTCCTCTGCCGCCATAATATCTGCAGGATTGCAGGAATATGGATAAATCGGCACACAAGAAATCATACATCCAATCTGAGCGTCCGGACAAATCTCATGACATTTTTTCACAGATAAAGCACTTGCCAGCAGCTCATGATGTCCTGTCTGGAACATCACTTCTCTTGGATTATCTTCCGGTTTTAATGTGACACCGGAGTTTGTCCAAAGGAAAATAGGATTATTTGTATCCATCTGATTATTGATCTCATTAAATGTAATCCAATATTTTACTTTATCTTTATAACGCTTAAAACACGTCTCAGCAAACTTAACGAAAAAGTCCACTACCTTTCGGTTATAAAAACCGCCGTATTCTCTTGCCAGATGAAGCGGCATTTCAAAATGAGACAATGTGATTACCGGCTCGATTCCGTATTTGTGAAGTTCATCAAATACATGATCGTAAAACAAAAGACCTTCTTCATTCGGCTCCTCCTCATCCCCATTTGGGAAAATACGGCTCCAGCCGATGGAAGTACGGAAGCATTTTAATCCCATTTCTGCAAACAATGCAATATCCTCTTTGTAATGATGATAAAAATCGATTGCCTCGTGATTTGGATAAAATTCCCCTTCTTCGATTGTATCTGTGATCCTTCTTGCTACTCCATTGGCACCTGCTGTCATAACATCGACAACACTCGGTCCTTTTCCTCCGGCGTTCCATCCGCCTTCAAACTGGTGCGCTGCAACAGCGCCTCCCCATAAAAATCCTTTTGGCAATTTGCTCATTTTTGTCCCTCCTGACTGATTTTTCTCTATTCAATAACAGAAACCAAAGCATCTCCGACTTCTACATGATCTGCAGGATACATCAATACATCGGTATAATCATCTGTATTGGAAACAATGACCGGTGTTACCAGTGAATATCCTGCATCCTGAATCTGCTTCATATCAAATTCCAGCAGCAGATCTCCTTTTGAAACCTTTTTGCCTGCCTCTGTTTTTAAAGTAAATGGTTTTCCTTCTAATTTCACTGTATCCATTCCCACATGGATCAGCACTTCCACTCCATCATCTGATTTTAAACCGATTGCGTGCTTCGTGTCAAAAACACTTTCCACGGTGCCGTCAAATGGTGCATATACCTTTCCTTCAGCCGGTTTGATTGCTGCTCCTTTTCCCATCAGCTGACTGCTGAACACTTCATCTTCTACATCTGTCAGTGGGATTGCTTCTCCTTTGATTGGAGCAAAAATATCTTTGTGAATCTGTGATGCATCGCCTGCTTTTGCTTCTTTCTTAGGCAATGCTTCTGTCTCTTCTTCCTGTGTCTCTTCTTTCGGATCATCAAAACCTACAATCTGAACTAAGACGATAGCTCCTACGATTGCAATCAGACATCCAACCACTTCTCCGATAAAGGAGGCCGGATTGTCCGGATTGATCGCATTTACAATGGTAAGCAGTCCAGGAAGTCCTGCATAAGCATAATAGTAAGATCTGAAGAAACTTGCTGCCACAGCTGCAGCAGCACCTGCAATACATCCGCATGCAAATGGTTTTTTCAAACGAAGAGTAACTCCGTAAATGGCCGGTTCTGTGATTCCGAAGATTCCTGTGATGCCGGAAGAAAGTGCTACGCCTTTAAACTCCTTATTTCTTGATTTAAGGAATACTCCAAACGCTGCTGCCATCTGTGCAACTACGGCCATTGTCTGGAATGCCTGGAAGGAATCTCTTCCATACATATCGAAGTTTGCCAGTACCACCGGCGTAATTCCCCAGTGAACGCCGAAGATAACGATAACCTGCCAGATACCCCCGATTGCTGCAGCTGCCAATGCAGGAACTGCCTCAAATAGAGTATTATATCCATTTGCGATTCCTGTTGCCAAAAGACTTGATAAAGGTCCGATCAAAAGAATCGTAAGCGGTACCATAATGACAAGACAGATCAGCGGTGTAAATAATGATCTGATATTTTCATTCAGTTTCTTTTCTACAAAATGCTCTAAGTATGAAAGAATCCATACTAAGAATAACGGCGGCAAAACAGAAGATGTATAAGTTGTCTCTGACAATTTAAAGAATAAGAATTTGATCGTCTCACCGTCTGCAATTCTGGCTGCCATAGTTGTCCAGTCCGGATTTACCAAAGCACAGCAGCAAAGAACCGCGATATATATGTTGCACTGAAAATGCTTAGAGGCCGTAATCGCAATGAAGATCGGCAGGAATGTAAACGGAGTCCATGACATAAAGCTCAAAACGGCATATGTTCCTGTATCCGCAAAAGACGGCATTGCTAAATTAATAAGAATCAAGATACCTTGTAAGATACCTGCTGCTGCCAACACATAAATAAATGGTGCAAATACTGCTGACATTGTAGCAATTACCCGGTTTAATACACTTTGTTTTGGTTCTTCCACTACACGATCTGTATTGTCAAGATCCAATTCCTTTGCTACCTGCGTATATACTTCACCTACGTGATTGCCAATAACAACCTGGAACTGTCCGCTGTTTTCAACAACTGTAATGACTCCAGGAAGCTTTCCGACACGTGCTTTTGCATCATCTGCTGTTTCTTTTAATACAAGTCTTAATCTGGTGGCACATCTTGTCGCATTGATAATATTATCTTTTCCGCCGACTTCCTCTATGATCTGGCCGGCAAGTTTTGTGTAATCTCTGACTTTCGTCGCCATATTTTCTCTCCCTTCTTCTCTTGAACACTTAATCATCCATTAGTTCTTTCTTCAACGCGCGCCATTGAAAAAATATGATATTTAAAAGAAACGTTTTGTTTCCTTCGGGAAGCTTTTTCCCGGAAAACAAAAAAACCTGAACCAATAATGAACACAGATAAATATACAATATCTCTGTTCCCCATTGGCTCAGGTATCGCCTTCTTCAGTAACAATCCTGACTTCGAAGAAGTCCCCTTCTTCTGTAAATATTTTCCTTTTATGTAAATTATTATATTATCGTCTCGTCTATTTGTCAAGCCCTTTTTTATTGGAAATTGAATTTGTAATTCTTTGAATATGAATCGTCAGGTAAACCAGCTCATCATCATTTACATCCATTCCATACTGTTCCGTTACAAGCTGTCCGATCCTGGAAGCACATTCAAACGCTTTATGATACTGTTTTTTTATCATATCAATGAATATCGGATCATTTTGCTGCAACAGTTTTTTCTTCATCAGCCGTCCGACAAAATATTTCATATGAACTACAAATCTTCCGTAGTCCAAAGAATCTTCATTTAACTCTATTTGATAAAATAATGTAATGATTTTTAATGCTGCCTTTAAAATCTTTGCCGTAATCTCCACTTCCACAATATCACCGTCTGATCTTGCGTTTGCGATATGAAGCGCAATAAAACCGGCTTCATCTTCTGCCATTTTAATACCCGTCTTTTTCTCAATCACTTCGAGTGCATACTGACCGATTTCAAATTCCTGAGGGTAAAACTGTTTGATCTCCCAAAGCAGAGCATTTCGAAAAACAATCCCTTTTTTCGCTCGTTCCATGGCAAATACCATATGATCCGTCAGCGTCACATAAATATTTTCATTGAGTGATACCCCCCCCAATGCGGTTTTTGCATACTGTATAATGTGATCTGCCAGCTTAAAATCTTCAGATGATATCTTCGATAATAATTCTGCCAGCCTTTTTTGCTCTGCTTTCATTCCCGGCTTCATCTTGAATCCGATACCGCTTCCAACGAGAATGAGTTCATCTTTCTTTTCGTCTTCCACAAACACTACATTGTTATTCATGATTTTTTTAATAATCATAGAACACTCCTCTTTCTCATCTCTCACACAGATTTTTCCGTTCTTTGGGAGGCAGATTCCGGGAATCGGGATCCGCCTGCGGCGGGTCGCTTCAGCGACACTTTCCACACCGTCGCAGTGCAGATCCTCGCGGAGCGTTTTTTATTTCATAGGATAGAAGTTTCCTATGAAATAAAAAACCTGGATTCTGTAAAAAAGCATAATGAATTATGCATTTTACAAAACCCAGGTATCGCCTTCCTCAGTAACAATCCTGTTCTCTTTATTTCTCTACTTTTATTTATATAACATAAAGCAGGGGAAAAATCAAGAATTTTCTGACATTTCCCCTGTATACATGCTGTCAACAGCCCATTTTCGTCATTTCTTTTTTTAATCTTTTGATGATTTTCTTTTCTAATCTGGAGATATAGGATTGAGAAATCCCCATCATATCCGCAACCTCTTTCTGCGTTTTCTCTTCGCCATTTTTCTGATTGATTCCAAAACGCAGTTCTATAATCTTTTTTTCACGGTCTGTCAGGATCATCATGGCTTTCATCAAAAGTTTTCTGTCTACTTCATGCTCTAAATCCCGGTAGATAATATCCTCATCGGTACCAAGAATATCCGACAGTAAAAGCTCATTGCCGTCCCAATCCACATTCAGCGGTTCATCAATGGAGACTTCCATCCGGGTCTTATTATTTCGTCTCAGATACATTAAAATCTCATTTTCAATGCATCTGGACGCATAAGTCGCCAGCTTGATATTCTTGGCTGGGTTAAAGGTGTTGATCGCCTTAATTAGTCCAATGGTTCCGATCGAAATCAAATCCTCCACGCCAATTCCTGTATTATCAAACTTCTTTGCAATATAAACCACCAGCCTTAAATTCCTCTCAATCAGCATCGCCCGAGCTTCCGGCTCATCCGCTGTTCCAAGCATATGTATCATCTTCTGTTCTTCTTTCGCTTCCAGAGGCGCCGGCAAGATTTCTGCCCCTCCGATATAATGGATCTCGTTGCCTTTCGCGAAAAATGTCCTTCGTCCGTTCATTAGTTTCAGTTTCAGCACACTATAACCTCCCATATTGAATTAAATCCGGATGAAGCAAAAGCTGATATGCCCCTTTTTCCGACAACGGCTCTTCTGAAATTCCTATGACCCCTTTCTCTATCTGGATCTTCCCTTCCTTGCCGGAAATCAGAATATTTCGGACAATGATTCCCATCATAACGCCTCGCTTTCTTCCCACAGAATGATAAGGAATCATCCGGATTCCGTTTTCATCATGTTTTTCTATCAGATCTTTGAAAGATCCTTTATAATATTTCTGCAGCACGCTCTTATCCATGACAGAGACCGGCATACGCCCCATCGGTTCATATAGAAAATTTCCGGTGTCGGCAAAACCACAAACATGAATCGTCTTTCCTGCCCAGGAAAACTCCACTTGATAAAGAAAATCTTTCTGTCTCCTTACATCCCTCCAAACCAGTCTGTAAAAAAAGCAGATTCCCGCCATCGCCAGGAACCATCCGGTGATCCAGGAAGAAAACGGCAGCCACTCCGTCAGCACAGTCCAAACACCTCCATAAAAAACAGCGGCCGCTGCCAGGCATCCGCCAAGATAGAGCTGCCTTTTCCAATTCCCTCCAAATGCAATTTGTACTGTCAGCCAAAAAGCCAACAGAAAACAAAATATTTTTCCGGGCAAAAAAAGGGCTGCGCACCCCATGGCGCTTCCAACAGCCGAAGCTGACAAAATGCGCCTGATCCGACATTTTTGCTTGAAAGTTGCACTGATCAGCGCCAAAAGAAATCCAAGCGCCAAGTACTGCCTCAGAAATATAATGATCAAAAACATATTGTCATTATAGAAAAGCTGCCTGGAATTCTTTGTCAGAAAATGTTATAGGCACATACGTTGTTTCTACAAATTCTGCATGATATCTGCTACAATAAAGAAAACAATTTGAAGGAGCAAATATTATGGAACATGTTATTCATCAGATCCCACCGATCTTTAATCATCAATCAGAAATCTTGATCCTTGGTTCCTTCCCTTCTGTAAAATCCAGGGAAGCCAAGTTTTTTTATCATCATCCTCAGAACCGATTTTGGAAGGTTCTTGCCGCTTTGTACCAGGAATCGGTTCCTCAGACGATCAATGAGAAAAAACTATTTTTATTAAAGAATCATATTGCTGTCTGGGACGTCATTGCCTCCTGCGACATTAAAGGTTCCAGTGACAGCAGTATCAAAAACGCAGTTCCCAATGATTTTTCGCGCATATTAAAAGCGGCGCCCATTCGTCAAATCTATACGAACGGAGGCACCGCCTTCAAACTTTATAAAAAATATTGTGAACCATTGACCAAACGTCCCGCAATCAAACTTCCATCTACAAGTCCTGCCAACGCAGCCTTTTCCCTTGAACGGCTTTTAGACGCTTGGAATATCATTCAAAACTCATAAAAGGAATTCTTCGGAAGGCTTCGTAATTTCAAAAACGATGTCCTTCCATTTCTGTCCATCCTTACAGTGCAGGTAATGTTTTGTAATGCGATAAGATCCAAAGCAATGCATTGGAAATACTTTCTTTGGATGAATCTTTTCCAGGAAATCATTCATTCCCCAGCAGTATTTATCTTCCTGACGAGGATCCAGCAGCAGGAACGCTACATCGATATCCGTTCCTTTCAGACGCTCTATCTCCTCTTGAAACGTCTTTTTGTAATACAGATTCTCCTCTTCGGGTTCCCCATTCCAATGCCACCAATTGAGATCTCCCGCATGATAGATCGTCTTTCCTTCTGCCCGCACGAGAAAGGCCACTCCAAGATCATTGGAACGCAGTGTATCAACCTGAATCCCACCAATCGCTTTCGACTCATGAGCTCCCATCAAAATCGCCTTTTCTTCGGTCTTGATATCATCCGATAAAATATAGGTTATATTTTGATATTTCTCTCGAAGTTTCCATATTGCAGGGTTATAATGATCTCCATGTCCATGAGAAACAAATACAAAAATCTGTTTATCTCCTGAAAACTTTGGAATCTCCCCTTTGTAATAATCAAAGAGCAGCACTGTACGTTTCATTTCCACGGAAAAACCACTATGCTCGATAAACGTTACCTTCATCCCAATTCTCCTTTTTTATTTTGTGCCTGTCATCTCCTCCAGAATCTTTTCTTTCATTTTCTCGTCGAATTTTTCTCGCCGCAGCATTTCAATCTCATAACGATAAGGAGGGTAAGATTTCTTTCCATCCGGCTCTTTGATATATGGAGTTTCTAAAATCTTCGGAATATTCTCAAAATCTTTGTGATGGACGATGTAATTAAGCGCATCAAACCCGATTGTGCCAAATCCCAGATTTTCGTGCCGATCTTTTGCAGCTCCCATCGGATTTTTGCTGTCATTGATATGAAAAACCGCAATTTGATCCTTGCCGATCACCTGATCAAAAGATTCTATGATCTCGTCAAATGCCTCTTTCACATCCAACCCGCTGTCACTGACATGGCACGTGTCAAAGCAGACCCGAAGTTTTTCCGGATGGTCCACGCTTTCATAGATCTGTTTAAGTTCTTCAAATGTCCGTCCAATCTCACTTCCCTTTCCCGCCATCGTCTCCAGCGCAATGTTTACCGGAGTCTCGGCTGTCAAAACCTGATTCAGCCCATGAATGATCTGTGCAATTCCTGCTTCACTTCCTGCGCCTACATGGGAGCCTGGATGAAGCACCAGAATATCACTTCCCATTGCCGCAGTTCGTTCAATTTCCACCTTCAGGAAATCTACCGCAAGTTCGAATGTCTCTTTCTTTACTGTATTAGCAAGATTGATAATATAAGGAGCATGCACGATAAAACGATCGATCCCTTCTTCCTTCATCAATTGCTGTCCTTCCTCGATTCTCAATTCTTCTATTTTCTTGCGTCTGGTGTTTTGCGGTGCTCCCGTATATACCATAAATGTATTGGCTCCATAAGAAAGCGCCTCTTTTACAGAACCAAGAAACATATCCTTTCCTTTCATACCTACATGGGATCCTATCAACATCATATCTATCCTTTCTTCTTATTTATTTTTTATTCATTATACGTTATGAAAAGGCAAAATCCAACGTTTTTATAATTATTTATCCGCACAAACAGCGGCGGAGCTGCATCAGCTGCGGGAATCCGAGATGTAATGGCTGAATAATTGCATTTTTTAAAATTTTTTTCACTTTTTTGTGTCAAGCATTTTTGATTATGTCCCATAAAATTAAATTTATTAGCACCGGTGATCGATCGGTGCT
>ERZ1643249.4857-NODE-4857-length-11026-cov-3.687266_pt1 | contig 11026 bp, 9 predicted proteins | sample MGYA00579263_ERZ1643249 | MGnify/ENA primary metagenome ERZ1643249 (study PRJEB29033, sample SAMEA4952264) | chicken gut metagenome | biome: Broiler Chicken; feature: Gastrointestinal Tract; material: Caecum | place: Ireland | collected 2018 | study: Broiler...
TTCCCAATAATTGCGTTTCATATAATTCAAACGATCGTCAAAAACATATTGTTTCCCGTCAATCTCCGCAGCGCCGCGGCTTTTAGCGCCATTTTCATCATAATAATAGTCATGCCCTCTGTCAGTGACCCACTGGTTTTTATATTCTGCAGACTGACGCTTTTTTCCCAAAGGACGAACAGTTCGCCCCACCATTGCCGTCGACGGGTACAGACTCACTGCCGCATAAACAAACGCTGCAAGCAGCGCCGCTGTAATAAAAAATATCATAAGTATCTTTTTCATAAATCACCATAATTATTAAAGTATAATCCCTGCACGATGTGCAATCATTATATCATACATACCTTTGTTTTTCCTAGCCATTTATTACAAAATTATGACATTTTCCAGTAGATTTGTTAATATTTTCCAGTCAATTATATTTCACCGGCAGCTGTGCATATTTTTCAGCCTGATATTTCGCAGATTCGCTCTGACAGAGATGAATAACGCTTCTGCTCGCTGCCGTTTTCGATCATTGCCTGCACCGTTGCATCACTGCCCACAATCGCCACACAAGTTTTGGCCCGCGTCACAGCGGTATACAAAATATTTCTGTTAAACAACATTCGCGGACCGGAAAGCAACGGTATAATAACCGCCGGATACTCACTGCCTTGAGATTTATGTATTGTAATGGCATAAGCCAGTTCCAGTTCATCCAACTGTGCAAACGGATAAACAATCTTTCGGCCTTCATCGAATTCAACTGTCATCTGCTCCGAAAAAAGATTCACAGACTGAATAATCCCCATATCTCCGTTAAATACGCCGACGCCTTTATCAATTGTCACACCGTAATTGCCTGTAATTTCCCATTCAAGCTGATAATTATTTTTTATCTGCATCACTTTATCGCCTTCGCGGAAAGTACAGCCGTGGGCTTCTTTTTCCCGCTTATTTTCTGAAGGCGGATTCAAAAAATTCTGAAGTACCTGATTCAGTTTTTCAACACCCAGCTCTCCTTTGCGCATCGGTGTCAGCACTTGAATCTCATATGGCACCGCATGTACATTCGGCGGAAGCTTGTCTCTGATCAGCGCCCCCATGACACCCAGAATACTCTGGGTATCGTAACGCTTAAGGCAGAAAAAATCTGTTGTTTTATGCTCCAAATCCAGCTGTTGTCCGGCATTAATTTTATGTGCGTTTGTAATAATCGCACTTTCCATAGCCTGACGAAAAATTTTAGTTAACATAACTACATTAAAGCAATGGGAACGGATCATGTCTTTCAGCACATTGCCCGGCCCGACACTTGGCAGCTGATTCACATCACCGACAAGAATCAGACGCGTTCCCGGGAGAATTGCTTTCAGCAAAAAATTCAGCAGATTAATGTCAACCATAGACATCTCATCAATAATGACCGCATCAGCCTCCAGCGGATTATTTTCATTGCGTTCAAACCGTGCCGCCGTGCTGTCCGAAGGCGCCCCCGAAAGTTCCAGCATACGGTGGATTGTCTGCGCCTCATACCCCGTCGCCTCTGACATCCTTTTGGCAGCCCGCCCCGTCGGCGCCGCCAGACGGATCTCCAAACCTTCATATTCAAAATACTTGATAATAGCGTTGATTGTCGTTGTCTTTCCGGTACCCGGTCCGCCGGTAATAATGAGCACGCCGTTTCCTGATGCTTCCGCCACGGCCATTTTCTGCATTTCATCAAGACTCAGCCCTTCATCAGCTTCAATTCTTGTAATCATACGCCTGACAGCAGGCATATCCACGTCGTATTTTAAATTCAGCTGACATAGCATCCTCGCCGCATTTAATTCCTGATAGTAATAAGCAGCGGCATATACAGCTCTCTGCCCATCTGTTTCTTTAATAATGATTTTCTTATCCATGCTCAAATCCGTCAGATGCTTTTTTATATATTCGGCGTCAATCTCCAAAAGCTTGGCTGCCGAAGCAATCAGTGCATCTTCGGGCAGATATGTATGTCCGTTTAGGGAGGCCTGCTGCAAAGCATAAATAATGCCGCTTCGTATACGGTAATCAGAATTAGATCCGATACCGGCCCTGACGGCAATCTCATCAGCCAGCTTAAATCCGATGCCAGAAATATCCTCGGCCAGCCGATACGGATTTTCTTTGATAATATCATATAGTTTCTCATGATATTCATTGTAAATTTTAACAGCAAACGTGGTAGAAATACCATATTTTTCCAAAAACATCATTGCCTGACGCATATCCTGTTTTTCGTGGAACTGCACATAAATATCCTGCGCTTTCCGTTCACTGATCCCTTTAATTTCTGACAAACGCTCCGGTTCTTCCTCAATGATTCTGAATGTATCCTCTTTAAATTTTTTTACAATCTTTCCGGCCAGCGCTGGGCCGATACCCTTAATGACGCCGGAACCTAAATAGCGCTCCACTGAATAAATATCCTCGGGCATCTCCACCACATAGCTGTCGATTCTGAACTGGCGGCCGTAAACCGGATGTTCCACATACTGCCCTTCTGCCTTAATATACTCGCCCTCGCTGATTGCCGGGAGCATACCGACACAGGCAATTTCCCTGCCCTGAGCCATCAGATTCAGTACCGTATAGCCATTGGTTTCATTTTGAAAAATAATATGTTCAATCAATCCCTGTATTTCTTCCACCGTTTTTATCACTCTCCAAAAAATGTACTGCCAAATATTCGGCAGTACATTGAAATTTTCCTTTACATTTCTTTGCTCTCCGGCATTTTCTTTCCCATTTTACAGGCAGCGGCTGACTGTGCGTAACATCCCGTGCCTATAGCCACAACAGACATCGGGTCTTGGGCGATTGTCGTTTGTATACCGACCGTATTTTCAATCAGCCGGTCGAAACCATACAAAAGACTGCCTCCTCCTGTCATCACAATGCCTCTTCGCGCAATATCCGCAGCCAATTCAGGCGGTGTACGCTCCAGCACCTGCCGGATTCCAGAAACAATGATCTGCGCCGGAGCCATGAAAGCTTCCATGGCATCTTCTGACGTAAATTGTATTGTCTTTGGCAATCCTGTCAGCTGATTTCTTCCATGGACTTTTATGATTTTTGCTTCAATAAAAGGACATACGCATCCTGCCTGCTTTTTTATTTCTTCCGCGGTACATTTACCGATCAACATATTATGCTTTTTCTTAATATAGCGTATCAGAGCCTCATCAAAATTATCCCCGGCCACTCGAACGGAGGTGCTGATCACTGTCTCATTCATAGAAATTACCGCAATATCTGTTGTTCCTCCGCCGATATCTACGATCAAACTGCCGACCGGCCGTGAAATATCGATGCCTGCACCGATAGCGCCCGCCACAGGTTCCTCAACAATCTGTACTTCTCTGGCTCCGGCGCGGACTGCAGCCTCAACAACCGCTCTTTTTTCCACTTCTGTCGCACCGCTGGGCACGCATATACTTAATCTCGGTTTTTTAAAATGTTTTTTGTTTAGCGCTTTCTCTATAAAATACTTCAGCATCTGGCCGGCTGCCTTATCATCAGAAATCACACCCCGGCTCAGCGGACGGATGGCTGCAATATTTCCCGGAGTCCGCCCGATCATCATCTGTGCTTCCTCGCCAATGGCCTGAATTTCCTGAGTGTCTTTGTCATATGCGACAACCGACGGCTCATTGACCACTATGCCTCTGCCGCGTACATAAACAAGCACACTGGCTGTTCCCAAGTCAATACCGATATCGGAGACAAGCATTGCTCCTCCTCCTTCCAAAACTATAGAATCTATTACAGTATGCCCGGGAAATGCCAATTTAAACCCATCATAGCATTAGCCTTTAATTTGGTCAAGTGAATGGGCCCGCCCGCTGAATAAGTTTTTAAATTCTGTTCCTGTCCGGTATCCCTTTTCCGGGCTTATTGCACAAAAAAAATGGGGAACACCAATTCTCAATTTAATTAGTGCTCCCCACTTAGGCTATTTCCTCACTGTGCATTGGACTATACCTCTTTTTCAAATTCTCTGTATTTCGTCCTTTGTTTATATCCCTTCCCCGGGATCAGGTCCTGTTATCCATTCGGATAAAAAATTACGTTGCTGGCGGTTTGTACCTCCTTCTTTAAGATTTCTTTTTTAGAAAAGCTTTAACGTTTTCTAAGACTTTTTTGTACCTCATCTTTCTTATAAAACCTTTCCTCTTTGATGGTTCTATTATATCCTCTCGCCTTTTAATTGTCAATACTATTTTTAATTTTTTTCTATGTTTTTCTGATTATTTTATAATTATTATCAGAATTTTCAGATTAATATTTTTTTAAATTTACAGTCACCATAATAGAAATCAGCAAATCTTTTCACGCTCCATGGAATATTTGTAAAGAAAAACATAAGGGTACTTCCCTGTATACAGGGCGTATCCTTATGTTTCCTGCATCATGTCAATTCATTATTTTTAAGCCGCAAAAAATCAATACGCTTTTCCCCAGTAAACCATAGCTTTTGCCGGTTTTCCGCAGCATACGCACACGTCAGAAATCTTCTCCTGTTCAAACGGCATGCATCTTGCGGTTGCTGTCGTTTCTTCTTTAATCTTATCCTCACATGCCTGATCACCGCACCACATCGCTTTAACAAAGCCCGGTTTATGAGCAACTGTTTCTTTAAACTCTTCATAATTCTTTGCAATATACGTATGTTTATCGCGATGTGCTCTTGCACGCTCCAGCATATCTTTTTGCATTGTTTCCAATGTATTTGCAACCTGCGCTTTAAGTTCATCCAGTGATACAATCTGTTTTTCTCTCGTGTCACGGCGCACTATAACTGCCTGATTTGCTTCGATATCTTTTGGTCCGATTTCAATTCTCACCGGAATACCGCGCATTTCAGCTTCAGAGAATTTCCAGCCCGGACTCTTTTCGGAATCATCGACTTTAACTCTGAAATCAGCAAGCGCTTCTTTTAACTTGGCAGCGGTTTCAAGCACACCTTCTTTATGCTGTGCGATCGGAATGATCATGACCTGAACCGGAGCAATTCTCGGCGGAAGCACAAGGCCGCTGTTATCGCCGTGAACCATGATAATGCCGCCGATCAGACGGGTTGAAATTCCCCATGATGTCTGATGTACATACTGCAGTTTATTGTCTTTATCTGTATACTGGATATTAAACGCCTTCGCAAAACCATCTCCGAAGTTATGGCTCGTACCTGACTGAAGCGCCTTCCCGTCATGCATCAGCGCTTCGATTGTGTATGTTGCCTCGGCGCCCGCAAATTTTTCTTTTTCTGTCTTGCGTCCTCTGATCACCGGAATTGCCAGCACTTCTTCGCAGAAATCCGCATAAAGGTTAAGCATTAATTCTGTTCTTTCTTCTGCTTCTTCTGCCGTTGCATGAGCTGTATGACCTTCCTGCCATAAAAACTCTCTGGAACGAAGGAACGGACGTGTTTCTTTTTCCCAGCGCACAACCGAACACCATTGATTATAAACTTTCGGCAGATCTCTGTATGACTGAATTTCTTTTGCATAAAAATCACAGAATAATGTTTCTGATGTCGGTCTGACACACAGTCTTTCCTGAAGCGGCTCCAGACCGCCGTGTGTTACCCATGCCACTTCCGGCGCAAATCCTTCAACATGGTCTTTCTCTTTCTGAAGCAGGCTTTCCGGAATAAACATCGGCAAATAGACATTTTCTACACCGGTCGCTTTAAAACGGGCGTCTGCTTCCTTCTGAATATTTTCCCAAAGCGCGTATCCCGCAGGTTTAAGCACCATACAGCCTTTAACGCTTGTATAATCCATTAAATCTGCTTTTTTCACAACATCCGTATACCATTGTGCAAAATCGTCTTCCATTGAAGTAATTGCTTCAACTAATTTTTTGTCCTTAGCCATGATATTCTCCCTTTCTCAATAAAAAAATTAAAAAGCCCTTTGATCCCTGCCGGATATACTCCGAACCCAAGGGACCAAAAGGCTGTCATATACATCTCTTTCGGCGGTACCACCCTGATTAACTGTACTTACAGTTCACTCGTCTGCCGATAACGCCGGGCTGCGCCGCGCTTTCACACGGAGGCTCCAAGGCAGGTTCCAAAACTTCCGCGTAAAAACTCTCAGCATATGTTTTCTCTCTGTACCGCTTCCGACTTTGTACTATTCCTCTTCATTGCCGTATTATTTACTTATCTTAGGCTAAAATTTGTCATTTGTCAACCCAGATATTCACAAGCTGCCAATGCAGCCGTCGCTCCGTCAGAAGCTGCTGTTGTCAGCTGGCGCACTGTCTTTGTCCGACAGTCGCCCGCCGTAAAAATACCTTCCACATTTGTCCTGCAATCCTCATTAGCAACAATGTACCCGCTGCCGTCCAACTTAACCAAACCGGAAAAAGAATCATTCTGAGGCATCTGTCCGATTGCCACAAATAGACCGCTGACCGGAATGTGTCTGATCTCACCTGAGAATTTATTTTTAACATCGACACCATCCACAAAATCGCTGCCGGTAATCTCCTCAACTGTACTGTTTAATACAAATTCCACATTATCTTTTTCTTTTAATCGATCCACATATTTTTGTTCCCCCCGGAAAGCATCCCGGCGATGGATCAAATAAACTTTTTGACAATAACCGGATAAAAACAGAGCATCTTCCAGCGCCGTACTGCCGCCGCCGACCACGGCCACATCTTTGCCTTTAAAAAATGCGCCGTCACAGGTTGCGCAGTACGAAACGCCCGCGCCGATAAAATCTTCCTCTCTGTCTACGCCAAGCGGACGGTTCACCGCCCCTGTCGCCAAAATGACCGAACGGCCCGTGTATTCTTGGTCTTCTGTCACCACATACTTTTCTTTGCCGTCGGCCCGGATTTCCACAACATTTTCAAACTCAATCTTGGCGCCCAGCCCTGTCGCCTGCGCATAAAGGTTTTCTGCAAATTCGTAACCTGAAATATGGGCAATACCCGGATAATTTTCTACCTCCGGAGAACGGATAATCTGTCCGCCATAGCTGTTTGCCTCCAATACAAGCACACTTTTTCCGGCTCTCGCACCGTAAATCGCTGCAGACAACCCTGCCGTTCCGGCACCGACTATAATAATATCATATACCATAAAATCGCCTCCATCTACTTGCCATCACCCGTTAATTTCCGTATATTATAATATATAGAATCATCGGGGAGGACTGATTATGACTTTAAATTCTGAAATCAGCCGTTTTGTCACAGAAAGCCTTCCGTTTTGGGGAAAGCTTTCGGAAAAACAGCAGCATATTCTTTTAAATTATACAACACAGCATCATTACTGCAAAGGCGAAGCCATATTAAGCAATGCCTTTGAGTGCATCGGACTTCTGCTGATCCGCTCAGGAACAATGCGCATTTACATCTTATCAGAAGAAGGCAGAGAAGTGACGCTTTACAGACTTTCTAAAGGAGACATCTGTATTCTCTCAGCTGCCTGCGTCTTAAAATCTATTACATTTGATGTATGCATAGAAGCGGAAAATGACTGCGATGTGATTCAAATCGCATCTTCTGCCATTTCTCTGCTTTCCTCTGAAAACATTTATATGGAATGTTTTATTTACAAATTAGCCGCCGAACGTTTCTCTGATGTCATGTGGACTATGCAGGACATTCTTTTTACAAGCTTTGATAAAAGACTGGCGGCATTTCTGCTTGATGAAACCGAAAAAGCACACAGCGATACGCTGAAAATGACTCACGAACAAATCGCCAAATACATGGGATCTGCCCGTGAGGTCGTTTCGCGAATGCTCAAATACTTTGCCAATGAAGGCTATGTTTCACTTTTTCGAGGCGGTATCCGCATTATCAATAAAGAAAAACTCCGGGCGCTGCTTATGCCAGCAGTTTCTTAACGGCAGCCTTTGGCTTTGCGCCTACAGATGTAGTGACAACCTTACCCTGATCCATAACAACAAGCATCGGGATGGTCATCGCCTTAAACTGCACCGCCAGCTGCGGCTCTTCATCCACATTGATTTTGCACACTTTAATTTCCGGCATCTCTTCCGCAATTTCCTCAATAACCGGAGAGAGCATACGGCAAGGGCCGCACCAGTCTGCATAAAAATCAATTAACACTTTCTTATCGGATTTTAAAACTTCCTGCTCAAAATTTTGTGATGTTATCTTTAATGGACTCATAATCATACCTCCTGTAATTCACTGTGATAAGTTTATTATAACCGATTTTTTCTAAACTTCTGTGACAAAGTCACATAAAATCATTTTTCAGGTCATTTCAGCAGCATAATATCTTCCGGGCTGACTTTAAGGTATACCGGCATATTTTGCTGCGCCGATTCATTGACCGCAAACTTAGGCACTTTCCACCAAACCGGCGCTTTATCCGAAGCGTCTGTATTCTGCATAAAATAATGAATTTCAAAAGGCGATTCTTCTATTTCCAACAGTCTGACAGGAAAACAGTTGATCTGATCTTCGTGTTCATGTTCGTAAACCGGTATGAAATGATGTGCCCGAATACCGATATGGGTCACATCATCCGTTACTTTTCGCCCTGTCACAAGCTTTAATCCCCAGTCTGATGCTATCACTTCATAGGCGCCCAGCTTTTCAATCTTCGATATATTTTTACACCCGGTCAGCCGCGCGGCCTGGACATATTCCGGCCTGTCAAATACGGCTTTTGTCTCATCCATATGTAAAATACGGCCGTCGCCCATAACCGCCATTGAATGACACAGACGGTACAGTTCATCCCTGCTGTGGGAAACGATAATCACATGGCCCTTAAACTGATCCGTCATCCGCTTCATTTCTCTCTGAAGCGCATCCCGCAGGTAGGTATCCAGCGCTGAAAAAGGTTCATCCAGCAAAATCATCTCCGGCTCCGAAGCCAACATACGTGCCAGAGCCGCCCGCTGCTGCTGACCTCCGGACAGCTGACCCGGCAAACGTCCTTCCAATCCTTCAAGCCCCATCATGGCAATAAATTGATGGGCCTTTTCCTGCCGCTGCCGCCGGTCTTTAACCTGAATACCGGCTTCCACATTTTTTTGTACAGTCATGGTCGGAAAAAGGGCATAATTTTGGAAAAGATATCCCGTCTTTCTCATCTGCGGCGGCAGATTGATTTTCTGCCGGGCATCAAAAAGCACCTTGCCGTCTAAGACAATGCGTCCTTCATCCGGCTTCTCAATACCGGCTATACATTTAAGAGTCATACTTTTTCCGCATCCGGAAGCGCCTAAAATACCCAGACTGTGATCTTCCGTCTTAAAATTTACATCAAGACAGAATCCTTTAAATTTCTTTTTTATATCGACTTCAAGACTCATCTTCTGTCTCCCTTAACAATGTTCATCAGAAAAATAATGATAAAAGCAATCAGTATAACAACTACTGTCCAAAAACCGGCTGTCGCATAATCGCCGTCCTGAATGACCATTGCGATTTTCTGCGCGATTGTCCCCGTCTTTCCCGGAATATTTCCGGCCAGCATCGAAGTGGCCCCGTATTCTCCCAAGGCTCTGGCGAATGTCAGCACAGTGCCTGAAAGAATGCCCGGCCTTGCGGCGGGAACGGCCACTCTCCAAAAAATTTCTGACTCTCTCATACCAAGTGTTCTTCCTGCATAGATCAAATTTTGATCAATCTGCTCAAACGCTGCCCGGGCATTTCTGTACATGAGCGGAAAAGCAATAACGACTGCCGCAATGACACATCCCGCAAAGCTTTGGACAACAGCTGTATTAAAAGTTGTATCCAAAAAACGGCCGACAAGCCGGCGTCTGCTGAAAATCATCAAAAGAAAAAAGCCGCATGCTGTCGGCGGCAGCACCATCGGCAGTGTCAGAATACCGTCAATAACCACACGCCATCGATTTTTCATGCGTGCTATTTTCCACGCCGCAAAAATACCTAAAAAAAATGAAATTACTGTCGCTATAATTCCTGTTTTTAAAGAAATAAACAGAGGCCGCCAGTCCAGCGCTGCCAGCCATGCACCCAATTCTTCCATTGCTTCCTCCGAAAACAGCCGGAGCCAAATGCTCCGGCTGTTTATAATCATACGTTAGTATCAAATAAATATTGGTCAAAAATTGCTTTTGCTTCGTCCGAAATAATAAATTCATAAAATGCGTCGGCAGCTGCATTCACCGTCTCATCTGCCTGATCATTTTGGATTCTGCATACCGGGTAGATCACATTGCCGGTCAGATCAAGAATATCCAGATCATCCTCAAATCCATATGTATCTGAATAATAAACGGTTCCAACCTCGCATGAACCTTCAATAACTGCTGTCCGAACTTTACTTACGTTTCCCTGTTCGCTGATTTCCACACCGCCGAGGGCGTCGGAAATTTCCTGCGTCGTAATTGCTGCCGGATCGTCTGTCTCAGGAAGCATACCGGCATTGACCATAGCCTGCCGTGTATATCTGCCTACAGGGACACTGCCGTCAGCCAGCGCAATGCTTTTGGCATTTCCGATATCTTCCAGTCCTGTCACTGCTGTATCACTGTCTTTATAAGTTACCACACATACCTGATTATTGACAACATCCTTTCTTGTGCCATCCACGATAAATCCTTTTTCTTCAAGTTCGTTCATCTGTGTCTGCGCTGCAGAGAAGAAAATGTCACACTCAAATCCTTCTTCGATCTGCGTCATCAATGTGCCTGAACTATCTGCGTTAAAAAGAATTTCCACATTCGGATAAGTTTCATTAAACGCTGAGGCAACTTCTTCCATGACGTCGCTGAGACTTGCGGCAATAAATACGTTGATTTCCCCTGCCACTTCACTGCCGTCCTCACTTTCGGCCGCTGTCTGAGCAGTCGTTTCGGTATCCTCTGCCGCCGGAGTTTCAGTGCTGCTTTGACCTTGTGCATTGTTGCCGCATCCGGCCAGCATCGTCAATGTAAGCGCCGCGGTCAGACATGCATTTAAAATTTTTGCCTTTTTCATCCTTTTCCTCTTTCCTGACGCACCTGCTGCGTCAATAATGGCAGATTTGGAAGTTTAC
>ERZ1643249.4859-NODE-4859-length-11023-cov-4.942287_pt1 | contig 11023 bp, 5 predicted proteins | sample MGYA00579263_ERZ1643249 | MGnify/ENA primary metagenome ERZ1643249 (study PRJEB29033, sample SAMEA4952264) | chicken gut metagenome | biome: Broiler Chicken; feature: Gastrointestinal Tract; material: Caecum | place: Ireland | collected 2018 | study: Broiler...
TGCTGACCGGTCTGACAGATGCGCTTCCCCGTACGGGGGAGGATACTTCCGTCATTACCGATGCAGAGATGGACAGGCTGGCCGCGCTTTCCGTACATGTAGAACCGGCGATCTCTGTCGTCAATGCCCGTGCCAGAGAAAGTTTTGCGCTCAACGCATGTGCTTTTTCGGATGAATTGTATGTGAGCCGTCCCGTAAAAGTGCGCGGCGAAGAACGTGCGGCGGGGGAAGCGTATTCCTATTTGAGCCGCTTGTTTGCATCTGCTCCGCTGCCTGATTTGTTTCCCTATGACTGTTCGGAACGCGTACCTGCGTTGTTAAAGCTGCTTGCGGCAAAAGCGGATTTTGAAGAGGGAAGGGAGCACGATCCGAAGCTGTTTTCCTCCGTCTGGGCGGCGCTCGCCGAGCGCGTGGGGGAGGATACGCTGCGCAATCTCACCGAGGGAGGCGAGAAAGAGCCCGTCCCGGAGGCAGCGCAGCTTTATTTCGCCGGGGAGACGTCACCCACCCTTCTCGAAGGATATTTCGCTTGCCCGTATGCGGGATTCATGAAGCATGTTCTGCGTGTCAAAGAGAGAGAGGAGGGAGCCGTGCTTGCCCGGGACGCGGGGGATTTCGTGCATAAAGTGCTTGAACGCATGGGGAGCGCGCTGGGAGAACTTTCGTCTGAAGCGGACTGTCGTGCGCTGGCACGCAATACGGCGATCTCGCTCATGAACGAAGCAAGGTATGCCGTTTATGACGATACGGGCGCGAGTCGTTATGCGGGCGAACGGCTGATCGCCGAATGCGAACGGGTTTCCTGTGCGGTGTATGCCTCCGTACACGGTTCGGCGTTCCGTATCCGCGATCGGGAAGAGGAACTGTCTCTTCCCGCGCTTCGGATGAAGGGAAAAGCGGACCGTGTGGATACGGCGGGCGATTATGTGCGCGTCGTGGATTACAAAACGGGACATTTTGATGCTTCTGCCACAGCATATTATACGGGAAGGAGTCTTCAGCTGGAATTGTATCTTTTGGCAGCCTCTGTCGGAGGACGGCCTGCGGGCGCATTTTATTTCCCGGCCGAGGACAGGTTTACTGCGCCCGAAGACGCTAAATTTCGCATGCAGGGATTTTATAATTCCGATGTCGCCGACCTGCTTGACAGCGTGGCGGGAGCCAAGGGGGGGCTTTTTGACGGGGCGCCTTCCCGCGGGCTTGCGGAAGCGGAGTTTAAGGATTTTCTCACCTACGGCACATTGGTCGCGGATCGGGCGCGGCGGGAAATGCAGGCGGGGAATGTACGGCCTTCTCCCTATGAAGGTAGCTGCGATTATTGCGCGTTCCGCGGTGCATGCGGTTTTACGGGTGAGCCGCGCAAAGAAAAAGGAGTGCAAGCTGCGGAAATTGCCGCGGTGGTGCGCGGAGCCAAGGAGGACATATGAGTGTTACGCTGACAGAGGAACAGCGCGCAGCCATTGATACGCGCGGAGAGGTCATTGTCTCCGCGTCGGCGGGGAGCGGCAAGACCTTTGTGATGATCGAGCGGCTCGTTTCTCTGATATTGGGCGGAGAGGATGTCCGGAATATCCTTGCCGTTACATTTACCAACAAGGCGGCGGCGCAGATGCGCGACCGCCTGCGGCTTGCGCTTCTGAAAGGGATCGGGGAAAGTTCGGGTGCCGAACGGGAAAGGCTGAAAGCGCAGCTTGCGGCGCTTCCGCTCGCCGAGATCAGTACCATTCATGCCTTTTGCGGGCGGCTCATCCGTACTTATTTTTATGCGGCAGGCGTCGATCCGTCATTTCGGATTGTCGGCGGCGAGGATGCCGAGAGCGCGGGACTCCGTACGCGCGCGCTGGATGACGTGTTCGAGCAGGCATATGCGGCAGCCGATCCTTCTTTTCGCCTCCTTCTGAGTGTTTATTTTCGTAAGAAAAAGGATACGGCGCTGCGCAGTCTGGTTGTCGAACTTTATCAGAAAGCGCGGGGGTTGGCCGGGTATGAGCAGATCCTTGCAGACATGGGGGCGTCGGACGGTTTTGATGAGATCTGTTCCGTGCTTGTCTCCGATCTTCACACACGCGCGGACATGGTCATACGCGGGCTGGAAGAGCGGGGGCATATCTATGCTGCGCTCGGAGAGAAATTTACGGCTCTTGCCGACATGGTCATTTCAGTCTGCCGAAACATAGCGGCGCGGGAAGACTTGTTCGCCATGACGGGCGTGCTGTCGGAATGCGCGGCAATGGGACGCATGCCTGTCAAACGCAGCGCTTCGGATGAGGAGCGTGCTGCGATCGGGTTTTTGTCAGGTGCCAAGAAGGAGACTTCGGGTATGCTTTCGGAAATTTCATCTTATGCGGACCGTGAAACGGAATATGCGCGTTATCGGCAGGCAAACGAACTTGCACAAGCGCTCGGACAGCTTGCTCTCGCCTATGACGCCGCTTATGCCCGAGAAAAACGGGAGGCGGGCGTGCTCGATTACAACGATCTTGAACAGCTCGCGCTTCGTTTGCTGGACAATGCGACGGTGCGGAGCGATCTTACGGCAAGATATCATGCGGTGTTCGTGGATGAATATCAGGACGTCAATCCCGTACAAGAGGCGATCCTGTCCCGCTTGGGCAGCGGCGAGATATTTCTGGTCGGCGACGCCAAACAGGCGATCTATGGTTTTCGTGGCAGCCGTTCGGAGTTTTTTGAGGAAAAGGAACGCAGCCTTGCGCGGTCATTGCGGCTTTCTGCGAATTTTCGTTCCGCGCCTGCCGTACTTGAGGCAGTCAATTTTGTTTTCTCGGATATAGCAGAGGGATATGTCCCCATGCGCGGCGGCGAACGATACGGCGAGCATCGGGGCGAAGTGAAATATTATTTGCTTCCCAAGCGAAAGACGGCGGAAGGGGAGACGCGCGGCGTTTACTCCGTTTTGGGGCATGCGGGCGCGGAACGCGAGGATGCGCTTGCGGAGGAAGTCGCCCGGCTTGTGGAAACGGAATTGGGCACGGAATGGTTCGATGCCGATACGCAGACCGTGCGAAAAGTGACTTTCGGCGATATTGCCGTTCTCACCCGCCGCCGGGAAGGTGAAGCGGCGCACATTGCCCGCGCATTGCTTGCGCGCGGCGTTCCGGTCACGGCTGCGGCTGAGGTCAATGTGTGCGATTTTTTTGAAGCACGTCTGCTTATCGACTGGCTCTCTTATTTGGACAATCCCGAGCAGGATATCCCTTACTGTACGGCGCTTCTCTCGTCGGTGGGCGGGATGACCGAGCGGGATCTCACGCAGGTACGCCTTTATTTCCGGGAAAAAGGCGTTTTGCAGGACAGCTTCCGTGAGGCATGCGCTGCGTTTGAGAAGGAACAGCCTGTACATCCTGTGGCGCGCAGGCTTACTGCTTTTCGTGTGCTTACGGAAGAGTTGAGGGCGCATACACAGACGGAAACTGCAGCAGAGATCATGAACGAATTGCTTGCGCTCGGTTTGGAAGCCCAGATCGCCGCCAAGGAGGGAGGGCGCAGCCGCCTGGCGCGGGTCCGGCGTCTCGTAGCGGAAGGGGAGAGCGCGGACGTCAATACCTTTCTTGCCCGCCTTCGCGCATGCAATTATCAGATCGGATATGCTGAGAGCGGCGGCGAAGATTCCGTCCGCATTGTCACCATGCATTCTTCCAAAGGGCTGGAGTACCCGGTCGTCATACTTGCGGGGACGGATGTTCGGTTCCGCGGCGGCAGCGAGCGGGATGAGGTCATGTTCGCACAGCCCGTGCCCCGGGCGCAGCCGGTTGCGGCGCCCAAGGCGTACGATACGAAAAACAAACTGGTGTATACGACTGTCCTGCGTCGGGCATGTGCGGTCGCGGAAGAGACGGCAGAGCGGAAGGAGGAGCGGAACCTGCTCTATGTCGGGATGACGCGTGCCAAGTACCGTCTGCACATCATCTTCCGGGAGCAGGCGGAACGCGCTCTTACTCCCGCCCGAGCAAAGCGGTTTTCCGATTTCTTTGATTTCCGTGCCTGTGCGCGGTGGTTTGTGCCGGAGGCGCACCAAGAACAGATGGCGCCTGCTCGTCGCTCTCTTGTGCATCGGCCCGACGCGCATCTGCGCGATGCCGTGCTTGCGGCGTATGAACGGCCCTACGCGTGGGAGGAGAGCGTCCGTATCCCTGTTAAAAGTTCTGCAACGGCGCTTTTGTCGCGGCAGTCGGCAATGGATGGAGACAAATTCCGTTTTCTTGATGAGGCGGAACCGTTTGACGGTGAGACGAGCAAGGAAGCCGGCATTGCATATCATGCTTTTTTGCAGCATGTGCGCTATGGGAGCGAGGTCGGTCCCGAACTCGCGCGCATGCAGCGGGAGGGGCTGCTCTCTGCAGAACAGGCGGCGCTACTGGACGTCGGACAGCTTGAAAAAATACTTGCGCTTCCCGTCCTTGCTTCGCTTCAGGGGAGACGTTATCGCCGAGAGCAGTCCTTTCTCGTGCGGCTGCAGGCGGACGAAATCCTGGATACGGAAGCTACGGACGAGATCGTATTTCAGGGAGCGGTGGATTTGCTCGCGGAGGATGAAGCGGGGTATATCGTTATCGATTATAAATATTCCGTTCTCCCCGATGCGGCGCTGCGGGAAAAGTACGCGGTGCAGATTCTGTTGTACAGAAAGGCGGTTGCGCGGGTACTTAGGATCGATGAGAATACCGTGCGCGCATATATAGTGAATATCGCGCGCTGCCGGGAACTCTCGATGTGAGTTTTTTCGCGTGGATCCGGCACAAATTTTTATATTTTTCCTTATATTTTTCTAGTGGATTGGATATCCTTGAACGGAGGTCATTACATGGAAATTTTCAGACAGGTTTTGGAAGTATTTGCGGCGGTACCCGCGTGGGTCCCGCTCATCCTCTGTCCGGCGCTCACCGTGGCGTCGGCGGTTGCATTCGCCGTTTTCGGCGGACGCAGGGCATATCCCGTGCTCGCGGGGATTTTGGGGGCGGCAGGCGTTGCGATTATGAGTGCGGCGGCAACCGTCGGCGAAACCCTTTGTTATGCCGCGCTGTTTTCGCTCATCGCATGCGCAGCAGGGTTGCTCCTGCTTTTGCCAAAACATGCAAAGAAGCTGCGCCGCACCTCGCGCGATGAGCGCATCTATCAGCGATTCCGTGCGGAATTGTCCAATGCGCCCGCGCAGGCATCCGCTCAACCGGCTTCGCCTGCAAAGGTATGTTGTTTTGAAGAGGAAACACCCGTGCAGGAAGCGCCCGAACTTTCGTATGCGTTGTCGCTTCTCGATAAGCTTCGCCGCGAGGAACTTGCGGCAACAGATCGTCTGGAGGCGGACATGCTCGGAAAAACGCTGCTTGCGATGCGGGGACGGCTGCTGACCATGGATGAAAAAAATACGCTCAACGACTGTCTTGCTTCCGTACTCAAACTGACGGCAAAGTATAAACTCTGACGCGGATGCAGATACGATGAATTGTGTAAATCAATGAGACGCGCCCGCAGGCATAATGCCTGCGGGCGCGTCATGCTGTTATTTCAGGTGCGCCATGCCCTCATCCAGAAGGAAACGGACATGATCGCGCACGGTCTCTTCAAGGGGACGCGGGGTGTATCCAAATGTACGCTGCGTCTTTCCGAGCGGGAAATCCGCACGCGCTCTGAGCGCTTTGAGCGCGGCGTTTGTGTAAAGCGGTCGTGTGCCGTTGCATTTTGCCGCCAAGAGCAGAAAGGGTGCGCCCAGCTTGGCCACCCACAGCGGGAGCGTACGGGGAACGCGCCGTCCCGTCATTTCGGCAATGACGGAAAGTACGTCGTTTATCTCGTCGGGACGGTTGGCAAAGATGTAACACTCGCCGGCCTTCGCCCGTTCGACGATGGCGGGAAGAACGTCGGCAACGTCGCGGATATCAAAATCGTTGTATCCGCCCTTGACGGAAGCAGGCAGCCTTCCTTCGATAAATTCGATCATCATCTGTGTCATATGGCTGTAGGAATAATCTCCGGGGCCAAGGACGCTTGCGAGAAGCAAAATGCTGGCGTTCAGTCCGCGCTCGCGGACGGCATCGAGTACGATCCTGTCTGCTTCCGCTTTGGCGCGGGCATAATCCGTCTCACAACGTGCGGGATCAGGGACATAGGTCGCGTCCTCGTCGAAAATGCCGCCCAATGCTTCAGTAGAGGAGATGTGGAGCAACCTGGCGTGATGCGTGATGCACCGTGCGGTCACCTCACGCGTTCCTTCCACGGTCACGTTGTATAGTTCCCGTCTGCTGCCTTCGCCGATGGTCACCTTTGCTATGGTGTGAATGACGACAAAAGGTCCGTCTCCCGCAAAGAGCGCGTCGAGCGCATTGCCGTCCGAGATATCGCCGTATACAAGCGTGGGGGCGTGCTCCCCAAAGATCCTCTGTGCTTTTTCCCTGCTGCGCGCAAGCCCGACGACGCGGCAGCCTTCGTCAAGCAATTTTTTTGTAAGCACGTTTCCGACGTAACCCGTACAGCCCGTTACAATGTAAGTGATCGTCTTATCCATACAAATATTATACGGCAAAATCTGCACCGACGCAAGCGTTTGGGGGCATTGCAATTTTTTGAGAAATCTGATATAATAAAACAAGCAAACATCTTTTTTTGCGAACTGGTTGAATTCGATCGGTCGGAAACGCTGTATGGAGCTTGTATATGAAAGAACTGCTCGAACGTTTCAAACAACCGCGCGGTGCGTGGCTGATCGTTGCATGGCTGTTGGGACTTGGCGGGGCGGCGTGCAGTATCGCAGTCGTTGCGATTGAGGCAGAAGGCTGGTGGGTATACCTCGTATATACGCTTGCCGCTCTCTTTTTGGCATATGCGATCTACGCGCTCGTAAAATTTGTGCCTCGGGCGTCGGGCAGCATCGCCGCGCTCGGGAAAAAATATCCCGCACTCGGCAAATGGCTGGGGACATATGAGCACCGCACGCTGCTCTTTTCGGCATGTTCATTTGTCGTCAACGTCGGGTATGTCGTATTAAATCTGGTCATCGCGGTGCTTACGGCGTCTCTTTGGTACGGCGCGCTCGCGGCTTACTATTTTGCTTTGGGCGCACTTCGGTACGATGTCCTCGGCGGAACGCGGGTGGCGAAAAAGCGCATCAAAGACGAGCGGTCGCTTACGGCGGAAAAGCTCAGGATCTATCGGAACTGCGGTATTGCGCTCCTTATTCTGGAAGGGCTGTTCATGCTGGCGATGGTACAGTTTCTTCTCTCTTCCGGCGGTCGGCTGGAAGAGATCGCGATGCAAAATCTGCATACATATACAATGATCACCATGATTGCATCGGCGGCATATACCTTTTATAAAGTAGCGTTTGCGATTTATAACGTTGTGAAGGTGCATAAGATGGACGATCCCGAGCTGTGGGCGTTGCGTAACATCAATCTGACGGCCGCGCTCGTTTCGTTGATCGCGCTTCAGACGACGATGACGCTTTTTCTTGAACAGACGCTCTCTTCTGCCATGCGGATCTTGAACGGTATTGCGGGGACAGCGGTCGGTTTGTTTGTTGCGGGACTTGCGGTCGTGATGATCGTGCGCGCGAACGGAAAACTGCGGCAGCTTCGGATCGATGTCCCGTCCGGACAAAATGATTCGGAAAAAAGAAACGGATAAAGGTTATTGAATCCGTATACGAACGCGCCCGCCTATCGGCGGGCGCGTTCGTATAATTTTGTGTTTTGTTCAGTCGTTCGGGCTTAAAAAGTCACCCAACCGAACCAGCCAGCCCGAGACGGGAAAGGCGGCAAGAATGATACAGCATAAGTACAGGGTCTGCGTGAGATCCAGTTCGATGATCGACCATCCCGTATAGATGAGTTCGCCCAAAACGGGTATACACAGCACGAGGATACATACGCCCACGGAAACGACGTAGATCGCGGCGCGCAGCCAGTTGAAGGGCTTCAAAATATGAGAGAGCATCACCAGTCCGCCAAATGTAACGGCAAGGACAAAGAGCGGATTGATGGCGTCCAATGTCCGGCCGTTGTCTACAGGGATGGCGATATTGAGCGCGCCGAATTCTTCCGGGAAGAGTTGAATGCCTGCATATACGGCAAGGACGCACAAAAACAGTGTAAGGGCGCCCGGAATGGCGCGGGCAAGGACAAATGGAATAAATTTACCCTTGACCCGCTCACCGTTGGGCTGTAATGCGAGCACGACTGACGGGAGGGCCGTCACCATCGTTTCAAAGAGCAGCATATTGTTGGTCGTAAAGAAGTACTGTGCGCGCAGGAAAAAGCAGAAAACCGCAAGGAACACCGTAAAAAGCGTTTTCATGATGTACAGAGATGCGCTTGACTTGATGTTGTTGATGACTCGTCTGCCCTCATACACGACGCTGGGAAGGGAAAGGAAGTTGTTGTCCGTAAGGACAAGGTGAGAGACGTTTCTTGCCGCTTCGCTGCCCGCTGCAACGGAGATCGCGCAGTCCGCTTCCTTCAGGGCGAGAATGTCGTTGACGCCGTCGCCCGTCATGGCGACCGTATCGCCGCGCTGTTTGAGCGCGCGCACCAAAATCGCCTTCTGCTCGGGCGTGACCCGCCCGAATACCGTGTATTTGTCGGCAAGATTTTCCACTTCCGGCTCGGTCAGTCCGTCCAGCGATACGTATTGCTCGGCGTTGGACACGCCCACGCGGCGGGCGACCTCGGAGACCGTGACCGGGTTGTCGCCCGATATAATCTTAATGTCGACGTCGTTTTCCCGAAACCAGGCAATGGTTTTGGCGGCGTCTTCGCGGATGTTGTCTGCAAGCGTGATGATTGCCGCAGGCCGCAGGACGGAAGGGGTTTTGTCGCCGGCGATCGCGCCGGGAGAATAGGCAAGCACAAGAACGCGCAGTCCTGCCGCGGCATATTGTTTGACGATCTTATCGATTTTGGGCGGCATGGGGCGCAGTACGAATTCGGGCGCACCCATGACAAAGGTGCCTTCTTCGCCAAACGTAACGGCGGAAAGCTTCCGCTTGCTGGAGAAGGGGATCGCCGCCGTTGCATTCATGACGGGAGTATGCCCGAAACGCTCGTGCAGCGCCATGGACGTCTGATTATTGTCATCCAGGGCGGCGAGCATGCTGCTCATGATCTCATCCAGCGTGTGATCGACAAAATTGTTGAGGATCATGCAGTCGCTCACGGTCATTCTTCCGTCGGTGATGGTGCCGGTCTTGTCGAGACAGAGTACGTTGACGCGTGCGAGCATCTCCAGGGAATACAGATCCTGTACGAGGGTATGTTTCTTTGCCAGCCGCCGCACGCCGACCGCCATCGCAAAAGAGGTGAGGAGCAACAGTCCGGAAGGGATCATTCCGACAATGACGGCACAAGTAAACTGAATGGTCTGGCTGACGTCTCCGCCCGTTGCTTTCCAGTTGATCCAGATCATCGCCGCTGCAACGAGCGGAATGAGGATGCTGATCGCGCGGATAAACAGACGGATGGAGTTCATGATCTCCGAACGCGGCTTTTTGTATTTTTTTGCCTTGGAAGTCAGACTGTTGAGATAGGTTGCCTTGCCCACCTTATCGGCGCGTACGCGGCAGGCGCCGCTTGCGACGAAAGACCCGGCATAGAGCATCTCGCCTGCGGCTTTTTTGACGGGGACAGATTCTCCCGTCAGGAGCGATTCATTGACTTCGGCATTGCCGTCCAGAAGGATGCAATCTGCCGGGATCTGCTGTCCGGCTTCCAACAGCAGGATATCGTCGAGTACGATGTCCCGCACGTTCACTTCGCGTCTGACGCCGCCGCGAACCACTTTGGCGGTGGAAGTAACAAGCACGGCAAGTTTGTCGATCTGTTTTTTTGCAAGGATCTCCTGGATGATGCCGATCAGAAGGTTTGCGGCAAAGATGGCTACAAAGAGAAACTGCGAAAGCTCCGCTCCGGCATATGCCAAGGCAAGGGCGACGATCAGACAAAGGAAATTGAATACCGTACAGAGATTGCCGACGAAAATGCTCGTGTAGGATTTGCTGAATTTTTTATTGACGTCGTTGAAGAGCATCTGCGAGAATCGCAGATCGACCTGTTCTTCCGTGAGTCCTTTTTCGGGATCGGGCGAAAAACGCTCGACGTCCTCCGCTTCGGGAATATGCTTGGCACGGCGGAATTGCTTCATGAGTTTCTTGCGTGAAACCTGTTCCGTGCGTGCGCTGCGTCCCGGGGATGCGTCGGCCGCATTTTGTTCGACGTGCGGGTTTTGCCGTTCGTACACCGATACACCTCCTCCTGCATGAATGGTCTTTTCAGCATTATACACCCTATGCGCGCAAATGTCAAAAGAAGACGGAAACTTTCTCTTTTTTTCGGCATGACGCACGGGGAAGGTTGCAATTCCCGCAAAAAGGGTGTATAATTAAAGAAAAATCTTTTGAGGCAATCATGATCGATATCGCTGCTCTGCGCGCCGACCCCGATCGCGTGCGCGAAAACATCAAAAAGAAATTTCAGGATCACAAACTCCCCCTTGTAGATGAGGCGCTCTCCCTCGATAGCCGCCGCCGCGCCCTTCAGACGGAGGGCGACGCGCTGCGCGCCGCAAGAAATTCCCTCTCCAAGCAGATCGGCGCTCTCATGCGCGAGAAGAGGACGGAGGAGGCGGAGAAGGTAAAGGCGCAGGTCACGGCGGACGCCGAGCGCCTTGCCGCCATAGAAAAGGAGACGGAGGAGGTGAGCGCGCGCCTCAAAGAGGTCATGATGCGCATTCCCAACTTTGTCTGCGCCGAGACGCCTGTCGGAAAGGACGACTCCGAGAACGTCGAACGTCAGCGCTTCTTAGAGCCCAAAGTGCCCGATTTTGAAGTGCCTTATCACCTTGATATTCTGGAACGGTTGCAGGGCATCGACATTGACAGCGCGCGCCGCACGAGCGGGCAGGGCTTCTACTATCTGACGGGCGACGTCGCCCGCCTGCACTCCGCGGTGCTCGCGTATGCAAGGGATTTCATGATCGATAAGGGCTTCACATACTGCATCCCGCCCTTCACGACCCG
>ERZ1643249.4863-NODE-4863-length-11014-cov-5.504882_pt1 | contig 11014 bp, 11 predicted proteins | sample MGYA00579263_ERZ1643249 | MGnify/ENA primary metagenome ERZ1643249 (study PRJEB29033, sample SAMEA4952264) | chicken gut metagenome | biome: Broiler Chicken; feature: Gastrointestinal Tract; material: Caecum | place: Ireland | collected 2018 | study: Broiler...
ATTAGGTTTTAGTTCTTGTATTATCTTAAATTCAAGCATTAAAAATGTCCTCCTTTCCAGAAAGAGAACATTTTTTGTTTATAAAAAAACAACCTACAAACCTTATAGTTCGTAAGTTGTTATAATTTGGAGCCACTAAGCAGAATCGAACTGCTGACCTACGGGTTACGAATCCGTTGCTCTACCAACTGAGCTATAGTGGCATATAAAATTGTACAGGACAAATTTTATCTTAAAATTTTCACAATGTCAATTCCCCCTGTACAAAATATTTTATATTATTTTTCTGATACTTCTTCTGGCATATTCTCATATAATGGAACAATAAAATTTAAATTTGCATCTACTGTATCGGAAATTTCATATATTTCTTTCATATTGTTTGCCTCAGATTGTGGTGCTAATAAATTTTGCATGTACTGATGACTATACAAACTATCATCTTGATTAACAACGTCAAATTTTTGTAAATATAATGTATTTTGCCCTACATTAATATATCCTTCTTTTAAAAACTCTACACCACCTATTAAAGCCTTCTCTAGTGTATCCCACCCTTGCTCATAGGCATATTCTGCAGCATTTTGAATAATCTCCTCTTGTGAATTTCCTTTTGCATTTATATTAAATGGATTATATACCACTGTATCATTATGTTCACAACCTCTAGACAATATTGTTCCATTTCTTCCTTGTTCTTGGATTAATCTTGAAGCTATAAAATAAGGATCTAAATTTGCACTCTTCCCAGCTTGTATTAATGCTTCTGTGATACTATTTCCTTCTAAAAATGATCCTTCTGTTATCTCATTTATTCCTTTTTCTGTTTGTGCTCCTTCTACATATTTTAATTCTGCAAATTGGAATATATTCTCTTCATTTAATATATTTCTTGGATCCATTTGATATTTAATAGCTTTATCTGAAGCACACAACCATGTTCCATTATCAAATGTTTTTTCTTTGTCTATTTCGCATCTCCAGTCTTCCGGATATTTTGAAGAATCTGGGATTAAATTTAGTGGATACTCTGTATTATCTTGATGTCCTTCATTTTCTATTACTTCTTCCCAATCTAATTTTGTATAAAATAGAGTAAATGTCCAATTAGGATGTTCTTCTTGTAATTTATTAATTCGTTCCTTATAGCCCGGATACTTACTTTCGTTTAAATTTTTTCCCGTATATTCTTCGTACTTTTGTTTTTTACTTTCTACTATTATCGTTACTACTAATCCTATTATTAATAATACAATGAATAAAACTATCATAATGACTTTTACTTTTTTAGGAATTTTATGCATTCCATTTTTTATATTGGTTATACACTTGTTTATTTTTATTTTATAATTATCTTTCATGTTTTTCATTATAACATACTACTTATGCTTTTTTCAATAACATTAATTAAAAATATAAAAGGACTTTTTTAAAGTCTCCTGAACATCACTCATTAGGAGTTATACTTTAAAATAAGTCCTCTTTTTATACAACAAATTAAGTTTTTTATATTTGTATATTCGTGCAATTAATATGAAACAATTTTACACATATATAAATTCACTTTTTATTTAAAACGTTTTCCTTTTCTTCTTCTTTTAGTCTTTTCCTCTTCAAAATAACTCTCGTTGTCAGAATTATATCCGTTTAAAAATTCTCTTTTAGCTCTTTCTTTTTCGTCTATTTCTTCATGATTGTCATCTTCTTGTATTTTTTCAGTAGCATAACCATCTTCTTCAGTCATAGTATCATCCTTATCATTTTCTTCTGTTAATGAATAATCATCATTTTTTACTTTTTCTTGATTATTATAATCATCATATTCATTGCTATCATACTCGTCATTGTAGTCTTCATCATTCATTCCAGCAAATGGGATTCCTGAAAATTCTTCTGCATATGCTCTATTTCTTTTACGTCTTATAACAATTACAATCACAATGATTAAAATTAGTGCAATAATTCCTCCAGCAATCATCATCATTTTTCTTTGTTCAGCTTGCTCTTTTTCTTCTTTTTCCTTTGCTAATGCTTCTTCATCTACTAATGATTTATTAACAGTTAATTGATATGTAGCAACATTATTCCCTTCACTGTCAGAAACTAAAATTGTAATTGTATTTTCTCCCTCTTTTAGTTCTTCATTTCCTAATATTTCTACTACATAATTTGGATCTGTCGGAACTGTTTCTATATTTAATGACGTATCTTTTCCGATATATTTTACTGTATATTCATAAACATTGGTTGCAAAAGAAGGATTTAATGTTAAATCACCTATTTTTATACTAGATAATCCTTTTTGTGTTTCTGTATTTTGTGCTGGAGCTTCTTCAGCTCCATCTGAACCTTCTCTAGTTACATTAATTGTATATGTTTTTACTGTTCCGTCTTGGGCTGTAACAACAACATCTAATGCATTTTCTCCATATTCTAAAGTTTTCATACCTGTTCCTGAGATTGTTGCACCTGTTGCTTGTGCTGTTGCATATACTTCCACACTTTCTACATCTTCAGGTACAGTTACATCATATGTTAATTTATTAGGACTAAATCCCGTAAAGTCATTTGGTCTAATACCTAAATTTGTTAAATTTGCATTACTTGCTTGCTTTGAATCTGTATTAGCATTCTCAGTTTGACGTTCACTTCCTACTGCTGTAATGGTACCTCCTGTTGCTCCTGTATAAGCTTCTGATGTAGCTGTATCTGTCATATTTGCCGCTGTTGCAGTAATTCTTATTGATCCTTCACCATTAATCGTTGCTGTTACACTAGCAGAACCATTATTTACAGAAACACTATTTTGCGATAATGTTGCATCTCCTGATACACTTAAGTTCACAGTTCCAGAAACACCATTTCCTGTTACTGTAACTGTTACTGTATCTCCAACATCTACTGTTGAATCTGAAAAAGCAATAACTAACCCTGCTGCTTTTGCTTTTGGTGCTATAAAAATCAACATTGCTAAACACAGTATCATACATATTATTTTTTTTGTTCCTATTTTCATATTTTTTCCTCCTTTGTTGAAACCTTTTCATTTTTCTAAGTTGAAAAATTTTTATTTTGTACGAATCGTATTATATTTTTTCTTTTGACAATTTGGTCTATTTTTAGACACCCTCATTATAACATTAGCATTTTTTTTAGTCAATAAATTTTTATTCATTAAAATTTAAAATAGAAGTACATTTTTCTTATACAATAAAAAAGTTGCTTAATAGCAACCTTTTTATTAGAATAATCGTAACATGTCATTATATGTCACGTAAATAGATAAAGCAATTAATATAGAAAATCCTAATAATTGTATATTAATTTCATTTTCAGGTTTCATAGGTTTTCTTCTAATAGCTTCTATAATCAATATTAAAATTTTTCCTCCATCAAGTGCTGGAATTGGTAATAAATTTGTTACTCCTAAAGATATTGATATCAAAGCCATTAAGTAAATAAAATCTCTAATACCATCTGTTTTAGAAACCATTTTTCCTATCCCAACAGGTCCTGTCATTTGGTCTATTCCAATATTTCCTGTAAATAGTTGTTTTACATTATCTACAATTGAAACTACGAATTCTTTTGTTTGCATGAATCCATAAATACATCTATTTCCAAAAGTATCTGGTGCCATTTTCATATTAACACCTAAATAATATGATGAAACATAATCAGGTTCAAATTCTACATTGATTTCAGTATCTGCTCTTTGTATAGTCAATAATATTGTTCCTGTTCCTTCATCTTGTAATATTTCTATTATTTTATTGGTATCTCCATTTGTTTCTTTATTATTAATTTTTATAATGACATCATTTGCCTGTATTCCTTGTCTTTCACTGCTACTACCTTTTTCAACCATAATGACTTTACAGTTTTCATCTAAATACATTCCTGTTGATTTTGTTTTCACTTCCATTGGTATTATATAGATAGGTATTTTTTGTCCATTCCTATTTACAATTACTTCTAATTGCTTTCCATCCTGTTTTTCCATAACTTTATCTAATTCTGTTTTATTTTTAACCTTTTGTTTATTAATTTCTATGATTTTATCTCCACTTTGAATTCCTGCTTGTTCTGCTGCTCCTCCTGAAACTGTAGTATCTACTTCATTAGATATATATACTCCAGATGCTGCCATAAGAATAAAATATACCATTATTGCAAATAGAATATTTACAATAGCTCCTGCTGCACATATGGCTATTCTTTTGGGAATACTAGCTTTTGAAAAAGATCTTTTATCTTCTGAAGCTTCATCTTCTCCTTCCATACTAACATATCCACCGTAAAGGTATTGCTCTTAATGAATATTTGGTTTCTTTTCCTTGTTTTGTCCATATTCCCGGACCAAATCCTATAGAAAATTCATTTACCTTTACTTTACAAAGTTTGGCCACTAAAAAGTGACCAAGTTCATGAATGATAATTAAAAATCCTAATAATATAATTATTTTTATCGCAGTTATGATAAATGTTATCAAATCTTTCCTCCTCATTAAAGATAAAATCATCTAAAATAAAATGTCCCCCATTGGACATTTTATATAAGCATAAACAATACATAAGCAAAAGGTGCTAAAAATATTAAACTATCAATTCTATCTAACATTCCTCCATGACCGGGAATGAGATTACTATAGTCTTTTATATCTACATATCGTTTTATACTAGAAGCTGCAAAGTCCCCTATTTGTCCTATTATACTTAGTATAAAACTAATAATTGCGATTGTTATATAAGAATATTGCATTCCCCATAATGTATTTACAACATATGTATATATCAACATAATTAGTATTGCTCCAATTGTTCCTGCTATACACCCTTCTATGGATTTTTTAGGACTAATTTTACTAAATTTATGTTTTCCGAAGTATTTCCCTATAAAATATGCAAATATGTCTGTTCCCCATGCGGCAAATATAACATACCAAATTAAAATATTTCCATTTTCCATTCCATTTATTTTTGCAAAAAACATTAATAACATGACCACATACATGATTCCAAAAAATGTATATGCTATATCTTTAAAGCTTGTTTTCATTTCTGTTATAATTACTTGTATAAATAATATTAATAATAGTGTTGGAATTGCCAAAATAGAAACTGTTGTTAAGTATTCTTCTGGTATAATATGTATTAATGCAATACTAATACAACTGACATATCCAATCCATTTTACAGGCTTTGATATTTTAGAAATTGCATTAAAATATTCATCCATTGCTAATATGGCAATAATTGTCAATGCTATATCAACAATATATTTATTGCCAATAATTAATACAATTAATACCAATGGGAATCCTAATAATCCTGATGTTATTCTTTTTATATCCATAATTACTCCTTCTCTTTTTTCTAATTTGCTCCAAATTTTCGCGTTCTTTTTTGATATTCAATAATAGCATTGTCTAAGTCCTCTTCTGTAAAATCTGGCCAATTTTTGTCGATAAATAAAAATTCACTATACACTAATTGCCATGGTAAAAAATTACTTAATCTTAATTCCCCACTTGTTCTAATTAATAAATCTGGATCAGGCTCTCCTTTGGTATATAAATTATTAGAAACCAATTCTTCTGATATATCCTCTATCTGTATTTTTCCTTCTTTTACATCTTTTACTATAGTTTTTATTGCTTTTATTATCTCATCTCTTCCACCATAGTTCAATGCAATATTAAAAGTTACACCTGTGTTGTTCTTTGTCCTTTCCATACAATTGTAAATGCTTTTTTGCATTCCTTCTGAAAGTGCAGATATATCTCCTAATATTTTTACTTTTATATTTTCTGTATCAGCTCTTTTAGAATAATCATCTAAATAGCTTTGTAAAAGCATCATGAGTGCCTTTACTTCTTCCTCTGCTCTTTTCCAATTTTCTGTCGAAAATGCATATACCGTTATATATTCTAATCCAATCTTATTAGCGTATCTTACGATTTTTTCTAATGTTTTTGCACCTTCTTTATGCCCATAACTTGCAGGTTTTCCTTGTGCTTTTGCCCATCTTCTATTTCCATCCATAATAATAGCAATATGTCTAGGCATATATTGTTTATCAAACATTTTCTTATTTCTCCCCTTATTTATTACGATTTTCTATATAATTAGCCAGCTCAATTAAAAATTGTGCTTTTTCCCCATATACTTCTAATTCTTCAATGGCTTGCTTTATAATTTCACTTAAAATTTGTTTTGCTTTTTCTAATCCATATTTAGATACATATGTACATTTTCCTAATATCTTATCATTTCCCACAGGCTTCCCTAAAATTTCTTGATTTCCTTCTTCTGATAAGATGTCATCTTTTATTTGAAATGCTAATCCTATTTTTTCTGCATAAGATGTCAACCTTTTTAAATCCTCTTCTGAAGCATTTGCTAACATTGCTCCCATTCTAACAGCTAATATTATCAAAGCTCCTGTTTTATTTTTGTGTATATATTCTAAATATTTTTCTGAAATTTGTTTTCCTTCGAATTCTGTATCCACAAATTCTCCAACAATCATTTGATTAACTGCTTTTGAAAATTCTTCTAATATTTTTATTTTTTTTGGTAATTCTTCTTTTTCAGATTTTTTTAACTCTTCACTTATAACGATATAAGCATTATTTAATAATCTATCCCCTGCTAAAATTGCTGTTGCTTCATTAAATTGTTTATGGTTGGTTGGTTTTCCATGTCTAAAATCGTCATTATCAATTCCGGGTAAATCATCATGTATTAAAGAAAAATTATGAATCATTTCAAGTGCTATCGCATATGACATACAAGTTTCAATATCTTTTTTAAATAATTCATATGTTGCTATCACTAAAATAGGTCTTAATCGCTTTCCTCCTGCCATTAAGCTATATTCTACAGATTGATTTAAAAGTTCTTCTGGACATTTTTCTTTATTTATATACTCTTCTAAATGTTTATTTACAATTTCTTGATATTTTTTTAATTCTTCTTTAAAATCCATTCTGATTTCAACCTTCCCCATAACAAATTATACACTCATGATTTCTTTTTCTTTATTTCCTAATATTTCATCTATCTCTTCTACATGTTTGTCTGTCATTTTTTGAATTTCATTTTCTGCTTGTTTTAATTCATCTTCTGTCATATTTCCTTCTTTTTGTTCTGCTTTTGCTTCTTCTATTCCATCTCTTCTAACAGCTCTTATTGCTACTTTTGCTTCTTCTGCCATCTTTTTAACTTCTTTTACTAATTCTTTTCTTCTCTCTTCATTTAATTCAGGAAAAGCTAGTCTTATGACTTTTCCATCATTATTTGGATTAATTCCAATATCTGAAGCTAAGATTGCTTTTTCAATTTCTTTTAAAACACTCAAGTCCCATGGTTGTATAACAATTAATCTAGCTTCTGGAACAGATATTCCTGCTACTTGATTAATTGGTGTTGGTGTTCCATAATAGTCAATCTTCACTTTATTTAGTATAGCAGGATTTGCTCTTCCTGCTCTTACTTCTGCTAATTTTTCTGTAAAATTACTAATTGTTTTTCCCATTCTTTCTTTTAAATTTTCATAGTCCATAATTATCTCTCCTCTTCTTATTTACTTATTTTTGAACAATATCTTGTCATCTCTATTTAGTATTTCTCTACTTTTTATTTCTTTATCAATTTTAGAAATCATATATGTATTTGCCATCATTGTAACAACATATAATATAAAAATAAAATATACTCTTATTTTAAAATATGTAAATTGTGTCATATTTTCTTCTATAAATATTTCTCTTTCTGTTTTTGTCTTTAATTCTTGCTCTAAAAATGTTTTCCAGACATCTACATATTTCGTATCTTCTTTATTTTCTATTTTTGTATCATATAGTATTCCAAAATTTTCTTCATTGTTATATGTATTATCTAAAACTATTTCCATATAAAAAAACATAATTAGAAAAGCAATATTAAAAAATAATACTATCTTTAACAAATTACTTAATCTCTTTTTTTCTTTAACGATAATATTAAAGCATATACTTAAAACTGTAATCATACCTAATATTATCATCATTCCATAAGTAAATGTACGTTTTATTTCTTCTAAAAAATCAATCACATCTGATTTATAGAAAAATACTAAAAATATCAAAATTATAAATACAATCCCTATAATAATAGAAATATTTATAATTTGACCTGTAATATAGTCTTTTTTCTTCTGCTCTTTTCTCTTTTGTTTTTTATATGTTTTTTCACTACTTTTCATATCTAAAAAATAGCTTCTCTCATATAAATCCTTATCTTCTTTCATTTTTCCCCTTTTATTTTTTATCTTATGAAACAATCGTTCCTATCTTTTCACCTTTTACTGCTTTTACTATATTTTCTGGATCTGCTATTCCAAATACTAATAATGGTATATTGTTATCTCTACACATAGCTGTTGCTGTTGAATCCATTACTTTTAGATCTTTATTTAGAACATCTAAATAAGATATTTCTTCAAATCTAATAGCATCTGGTTGTAGTTTTGGATCTGCTGAATATACAGCATCAATTGCTTTTCCTAATAAAATAATATCTGCTTTTATTTCTGTTGCCCTTAGTACTGCTGCTGTATCTGTTGTAAAATATGGATGTCCTGTACCACAAGCAAATATAACAACTCTTCCTCTATCTAAATGTTTTTCTGCTTTTCTTTGTATAAATGGTTCAGCAATTTCTCTCATTTCAATTGCTGTTTGCACTCTTGAATGAATTCCTCTTGACTCTAATGCATCTTGTAGAGCTAGTCCATTCATCGCTGTTGCTAACATTCCCATATAATCCGCAGTTGTTTGTTCCATTTGATGTCCATTTCTTCCTCTCCAGAAATTTCCTCCTCCGACAACAATAGCAACTTGTACTCCCATGTCTACTACTTCTTTAATTTTATCACATATTTTTCCTACTGTTTTAGCATCTACTCCTGTCTTTTGTTCTCCTGCTAATGCTTCTCCACTTAATTTTAATAATACTCTTTTATATTTTGCTTCTGACAAATTTTCCACTCTCCTTAATATAAATTATCAGAGATATTCTATCATATATTTTGAAAAAATACAGTATTTTTACTAAATTTATTAATTTTTTCTTAATTCACTATTTGTTTTTATGGTTTATCTTTTTGTATTTCTTTTTGATTTGTATTTTTCTACATTGTTTAGCAAACAATTAGATTTCTGTTGTTTATTATATTGATTTATAGTATAATATTACGTAGTATATAGTAATGTAACTTTATAGTTAAGCCTATTTTCAGGCTAGTTTCATAGGAGGACAAATAATGATAAAAGGAACAATGATTACTATTATTATTTTGTTGGCAGTACTTTTTATCGGTCTCTGGTTTATGGATTATTGCTTTTTCAAAAACAACTCATCTATTTGTAAGGCTTTAAGTACTGCAGATGTGGTTGCTCTATTGTTAGTAATATTCGTAACACCATTCCTCTAAAACATGAGGGCTTTTATGAAAGAAAAGGAACAGAGAGCTTTTTTTGAGCTTTCTGTTCTTTTTGATGTGATTCTTATTTTAATTGATTCATAACTTCTTCTGCAAAGTTTTCTTCTTTTTTCTCGATTCCTTCACCTTTTTCGAATCTTGCAAACTCTACAACTTCTGCATCTTTTTGTTTCAATAATTCAGATACTTTCATATTTGAATCTTTAACAAATACTTGATCAACCAAGCAAATTTCTTCAAAGAATTTTCTAATTCTTCCTTGTACAATTTTTTCTGCAATTGCTTCTGGTTTTCCTTCATTCATTGTTTGTACTTTTAAAATTTCTTTTTCTTTTTCTACTCTTTCTGCTGGTACTGATTGTTCATTTAAATATTCTGGTCTAGCTGCTGCAATTTGCATACATAAATCTTTTGCTAGTTCTTTATCACCTTTTGTCATATTGATTAAAACAGCAATTTTTCCGTCTCCATGAATATATGATTCTAATAATCCTTTTGATTCAAATCTTGCAAATCTTCTGATGCTTAAATTTTCACCAATTGTAGCTATTTTTCCTACTAATGCTTCATTAACTGTTTTTCCAGCTTCAAATGTAGCTTCTTGATTTAATAAATCTTCTACATCTTTTGGATTTTTTTCTACAACTTGTTTTGCTACATTTTTAACAAATGTTTTGAATTCTTCATTTTTAGCAACAAAGTCTGTTTCTGAATTTACTTCTACGATTGCTCCAACTTTTCCATCTTCTGAGATATATGCTTCAACTAAACCTTCTGCTGCAACTCTTCCTGATTTTTTAGCCGCTTTTGCAATTCCTCTTTCTCTTAATAATTCGATTGCTTTTTCCATATCTCCATCAGTTTCTGTTAAAACTTTTTTGCAATCCATCATTCCTGCACCTGTTTTTTCTCTTAATTCTTTTACTAAGCTAGCTGTTACCATTATACATTCCTCCTTTTTAATATTAAATTGACAAATCTCATTTCGAGAGAACTTTTTTCACTTTCCTATTTTCCTATATTTATATAAGTTCTTGAAAAAATGTAAAGATTTGTCAACGTAAAAAATTGCTTTGCAATTTTTCTGTACAACGTTATTTTTTATTGAATAAGAAAAGGTTTTCTTATTCAATAAAAAGAATAGAGCAGAAAAGCCCTACTCTTCTTTTTTAACAATTTATTATTCTTCAACTTCTTTATTTTCTTCTTCGTTTGCTACCACTTGTTCCATACTTGTAGCTTCTTCAGTTGCTACTTGTTCTTGTTCTTCTACTGATTCAAAGCTTTCTCCTTGTTTACCTTCTATAACCGCATTTGCCATAACATCCGCAATTAATTTTACTGCTCTTATTGCATCATCATTTCCCGGAATTGGATAATCTAATTCTTCTGGATTACAGTTTGTATCTACTAATCCAATTACAGGTATATTTAATTTTTTAGCTTCTAAGATAGCAATTCTTTCTTTTTTTGGATCTACTAAGAAAATAACTCCTGGTAGTTTGTCCATTTCTTTAATTCCACCTA
>ERZ1643249.4865-NODE-4865-length-11012-cov-5.666880_pt1 | contig 11012 bp, 8 predicted proteins | sample MGYA00579263_ERZ1643249 | MGnify/ENA primary metagenome ERZ1643249 (study PRJEB29033, sample SAMEA4952264) | chicken gut metagenome | biome: Broiler Chicken; feature: Gastrointestinal Tract; material: Caecum | place: Ireland | collected 2018 | study: Broiler...
TTATTAATAAATTATCTAGAACCTACCCATTTCTTAAAAAGAGTTTTTGAATTAGGTTCCTTACTAATAAATTTTAAGTATTTATCTTTTTCAAATAGATAATAACCACCATAAATTGGCTTATTACCGCTCCCTTCAGTAGGGGCGTTTAATGAAATAGGCTCAGTACGATTATAAATAAATATATTCTGTAGGCTCATCTACTCCTACAACATTTTTAAGAAGGTCAATCCAGAATCTTTGAGTATCTTGCTTTTCGTTACCACGATCTTGCCATCTTTTAATAAACTCTTTTACATTTCTTTTTTGTATTGCAATATCCATATAAAAATCCTACGTTAGATCCAATTAAATTTTCCCGTTAATTTGCTCATGATTTATATTACCAATAAAATGACTGAAATAATCAGACCTATCAATGTTAATGTCCCATAAGTGAGTATCTTACCAGACGTATCTTTCCAAGATTTATTTTTATATAGTCCATGATACATAAAAATAGTTACTACTAACCAAATGATTGATTCTATAAGTAATAAAATTGACTCTATATCGCTTTTCATTAATATTTCTCTCCGCCATACAAACTATTAATTATTTTACCATCAAAAAAAGCCACATAACCATAACAAAAATGATTATGTGGCTTAATTTTTGTCGACTCTTTACTATTTCAAAAAAATTGGTGTATTTTTGGTGTACTTTTGGTGTACACACCATTTAAATTACAAAAATTTAGAATTCAAAAAACTAATTCTTTTAAAATCCAAAGTCCTATAAAGCCTTGGTATTACTTGTTTTCCTTAGCCTTCTTCAAGTCTTCTTGAACTTCAGCATCTACGTCTTCAACCTTTTCTGGACGCATTGTTGGGAAGAGTAAGACATCACGAATAGCAGGAGCATCAGTTAAAAGCATTACCAAACGATCGATACCAATCCCTAAACCACCTGTAGGAGGCATACCGAATTCCATAGCACGAAGGTAATCTTCATCAATCATATCAGCTTCATCATTACCAGCTTCTCTTTCAGCCATTTGGTCTTCGAAACGATGACGTTGATCATCTGGATCATTTAATTCTGAGAATGCATTACCATATTCAGCACCCATAATGAAGATTTCAAAACGATCGGTAAATCTTGGATCATCAGCATTCTTCTTAGCAAGTGGTGATACTTCTACTGGGTGTCCATAAACAAAAGTAGGTTGAACAATTGATCCTTCACCGAATTCTTCAAAGAAGGCATTAATAATGTGACCAACCTTCCAGTAGCTTTCATAGTGAACGTTGTGTTCATCAGCAACTTTTCTTGCTTCTTCAATAGTCATTGGCTTCCAGAAGTCAACACCAGTCTTTTCCTTGATTAAATCAACCATGTGAACACGGCGGAATGGCTTACCCAAGTCAATATCAGTTCCTTGGTAAGTAATCTTACCATCTGGTGAAACAACTTTAGCAGCTGCTCTAATAATTCCTTCTGCTTCATCCATTACATCATGGAAGTCCCAGTAAGCTGCATAAGTTTCAAGTTCAGTAAATTCTGGGTTGTGCTTAGTATCAAGACCTTCATTTCTAAATACACGGCCAATTTCGTAAACACGTTCCATACCACCAACGATTAGACGCTTCAATGGAAGTTCCAAAGCAATTCTCATGTAAAGATCAATATCCAAAGCATTGTGGTGAGTAATAAATGGACGGGCTTCAGCACCACCAGGAATATTGTGGAGAACTGGAGTTTCAACTTCTAAGAAATCTCTATTATTCAAATAGTCACGAATAGCTTGAATAATTTGAGTACGATGAACAAAACGCATGTAACTATCATGATTTGTAATTAAGTCAAGGTAGCGCTGACGATAAATTTGTTCAACATCCTTTAAACCATCCCATTTATTAGGTAATGGGCGAAGAGCCTTAGACAAGAAAGTAATGTGAGTAGCACGAATAGTCAACTCACCAGTATCGGTCTTCATTACTTCACCATCAATACCTAAAAAGTCACCAATATCAGACTTCTTAAAAATCTTGTAGTTATCTTCACCAACGATATCTTTACGTACGTAAATTTGAATTTTACCAGTACGGTCATAAAGATCTGCAAATCCAACTTTACCTTTACCACGTTTTGCAAGCATACGACCTGCAATCTTAGTCATAGGCATATCAGCATTTAATTCATCTTTATCTTCGTTGCTATACTTTTCATTCAAAGTACGAGCTAAGTCTTGACGATCAAATTTTCTTACGCCAAAAGGTTCAATACCGTTTTCACGCATTTCGTCCATTTTTTCACGACGAGCGACTAGTTGGTCGTTCATTTCATTCTTTGCCACTCTAAAAACTCCTTTTATTGGTTAATTTGCTTTTGTCTCGCTTCATATTTTTCCACAAAATCATCTAACAAGTCAAAAACTTCTTTTTTCGTCCAAACATCATTTATTTTAGCACGGGTTCGAGCTGAACGGGGAATTCCTTTTAAATAATAAGCTGCTTGTCTTCTAAATTCAGGAACAGCAATTTTTTCTCCCTTAAGATCAATTAATCCATTTAATTGATCTTTAGCAGTTTCTACTTTTTCTTCAACAGTTTGCGGACGTAGTTTCTCTCCGGTATCCAAATAGTGGACCATATCTTTAATAATCCATGGATTCCCTAAAGCCGCTCTACCAACCATTACTGCATCTGCTCCAACATCTTCTAACATTGCTTTTGCCTTTTCAGGAGTAGTAACATCCCCATTACCAACAAAAGGAATAGTCAAAGCATCTGCTACATCCTTCAAAGTTTCCCAGTCAGCTTCGCCCATATACATTTGCTTTCTAGTCCGGCCATGCATAGCAACAGCACTAGCACCAGCTTCTTGAGCAGCTAAAGCATTTTCAACAGCAAAAATATGTTTTTGATCCCAGCCTGTTCTCATTTTAACAGTAACTGGTTTACTTACATTACGAACAACTGCATGGACCATTTGATAGATCTTATTTGGATCTAATAGCCAACGAGCTCCGGCATCAGTTTTTGTTACCTTTGGTACCGGACAACCCATATTAATATTGATAATATCAGCTGCTGTATGAGTATCAACATAATGAGCAGCTTCAACTAAAGTTTCTTCACTACCACCAAAAATTTGAATACTCATTGGATGTTCACGAGGATCAACCGTTAACATTTCCAAGGTCTTTTTATTGCGATAAATAATTCCATGATCTGAAATCATTTCACACACTACTAGGCCTGCGCCAAATTCTTTACATACTACTCGGAAAGCAGCATTTGAAATTCCAGCCATCGGTGCAACTACTACGCGATTAGGAATTTCAACATCCCTAATTTTCCAACTATCGTTTTTCACACTTGCTCACCCTTTCAAATACCCTAATATCATAGCAAAACTATTCATTACACACCACTTTAATTTGCCTTCTTAAGGACATCTTTTAACTCATCTTCAGTAAAATGATATTTTTCCTTACAAAAGCGGCAAACTAACTCTGCACCATGATCCTTCTCAATCATTTCTTTTAATTGTGCTGGTTTTAAGGTAGCCAAGATTTGACTATATTTTTCTTTCGAACAATCACAAGCGAAAGAAACATCTTCTTTAGCTAAAATTTTACAATCAGTCCCTAAGATTCTCTCTGCCAAATTTTCAGGTGTCATTCCATCTAAAAATAAAGTAGAAAGATTAGGAAGAGCCTTGATTCTCTTTTCAACTTCAGCCAATTGCTTATCAGTAGCTCCAGGTAATGCTTGTAAAATAAATCCGCCAGCAGCCCCAATCTCATTATTAGGCTCAACAAATACTGATAGACCAACAGCTGAAGGAATTTGCTCTGATTTGGCTAGATAATATGTAAAATCTTCTGCAATCTCCCCACTAACAATTGGAACTTGACCTGTATATGGTTCCTTCAAACCTTGATCCTTGGTTACCTCAAGCCAACCTTTTCCAACGGCTTTTGCCACATCGATATGTCCATCTTTTTTAGGCGGAAGGGCTATATGAGGATTTTGGATATATCCTTTAATTGTTAGATCAGCTTTTGCTGTTACAATAGTTGCTCCCACTGGACCATTTCCAAGTAACCTAACAGTTAATTCATCTTTATCTTTCAATAAAGCTGCTGACAAGAGCAATCCTCCAATAAGTGTTCTTCCAAGCACAGCTGAAGATGCACTCCAAGTATCATGTCTTTTTTGTGCTTCACTTACTAAATCTTTAGCATCAACCGTAATTAATCGTAAATTCTTAGTTTTATCAATTGCTTTTACTAAATAATCTTTCATTTTTTTCCTTCTCCTAAAAAATAAAGCCTATAAATTATAGACTTTATTCTTTGACTAATATTTTTTCTTTCCCAAGTACCCATTAAATACCACTAGTAAGATTATACCTATGATACTTGTTATAACTCCAATAAGCAATCCAGGAGTCCTATATCTCATTACTACCGTATGTTTACCAGGTTTCATATCTAAACCAATAAATACATCCAGAGTTCGGCTCACCTTAACTGGTTTACCGTCTACTTTTACTTTCCAGCCCCTACTGTATGGAATAGTAGTTACCAGATTTTCGTTTTTAGTGGTATTTATTTTTCCTGATATATAATTATCTCTAAAAGTTGTTAAGTGCATCTGTTTTTTATTATTAACTTGTGAAACTTTAGATCGCAATAAAGTTGAATTAATATTTACTAAGCGTGGCATTTCACTAGTCAGAATTCGTTTATTTCCTGCTAGTCTCCAATTAATTTGGACCTGTCCTTTTTGATTTGCTCGAACACCAATTAGTTGTTTAACTTGTGGTTGAAGTCGAACATCCTTTTTATTAATGGTAATACTTAATTCAGGCTTATTGTTTCCATCCTGCGTTGCATGATAAGTAGTTAGTGGATCCGCAAATCCCATTAAATCTTTACCAAATTGGACATAGGCCGTTTCTTTTGGTTTCAAACCGTCAAAAGTAAAAGTTACACTTCCCGCTTTATCAGATGTCCGAGTTACTGTAAACTTCTTCTTTTCTTGATTCAACTTACTATCAGTTACTTTAATTTTTGCAACTTTTGGACTATAAGTTAAGACATTTCCTTGAGTTTGAGTTAACGAATTTAAAACTAGATTTTGATTATAAACAGGATCATTACTCTTAAATTTTAAATTATTAGATAAGTTACCAGCAAAAATAAGTGGTAATGTATCAGTTCGATATGCTGTGTACTGCTTTTCTTTTAATAAAATTGGATTATTTTTCAAATCATCTCTCAGCCCATAACTAATATATTCAGGAGAGATACTCTGACTTGGTAGGGAATTATCAATAACACCGCCAATATTGAAAATAGCATCAGTCACTACTGTTCCGGTTTTATAGAAATAATAATAACCATATGCTGATAATCCTAAGTTAGCATATAATTTACTAATTTTTGGATCATTATTAGAAGAAAAAATCTCTGCTCCTTTGTAGTTAAATGCATAGCTTTCACCACGATCATTATTTAAAAAATAATTTTTGGCTATTCTTTTACTTTTAACACCGGCTGGCAAATGATCAAATAACTCTTGGTTTTCTGTTACATAATTAGAGTATATGTTACTTCTCATCCCTATTCGATCCAACATCAGATAACTACTAATAGCAATCTCTACTACTCCTACCATCACAAGAACAAAACGAAATGATTTATGGTCTGAAAAATAAAGTAAAAGACTAAATAAAATAATTAAGCCCAGCGAAACCAACATATACATATCGTATTTTCCATAGTGCAATCTTAAGACAGTCACTACAAGTCCAACAACGAAATAGATTCCTGATGCTAATAGAAATTGTTTTTTCTTTAAATCGAAACTTGTTAATTCTTTTGCAGCTAATAATAAAATCCAAAAGATAATAATAAAACTAAATCTATATGGAAAACCAACTGGTTTTTGTCCTCCATGCCAGAAAAGATAAATTTTTGTTTGAACCAAACTTAGTAGAAAAACTAGACCAATCACTAAGTTAATAATTCTTTCTTTTTTTGAATTCTTATTATCAATAAAGTACAAAATAAAAATAATTATTGTCAAAGTACCAATAAATAAAAGGGGCGATCCATTAAAGGTATTTTTCATAAAGAGAGCAGATATACTTTTGGCAATTGAAGAAACGGGACTTAGTCTAAAACCTTCATTGATAGTGTGTTCAGCAAATTTATTATTAGATAAATTCATCCAGGTTGGTAAAGTAACAACCGCACTAATTAGCCCACTAATTAGTGAACTTATTACAAAATCAATTATCTGCTGGATGAATATTTTTTTATCCTTAAAATTATTGATTGTATAAGCACAAAAGGCAATTACCATGAAGATACAAATCATGTAGCCAATATAATAGTTAAAAATTATGACACATGCTAGCAAGACAATATAAAGAGTCCAGTGTCTTTTAACTAAACCTTTGATCAGAGCATAAATAATTAATGGTAATAGGATTACCCCATCGAGCCACATTAAATTTGCTCCATATCCGATGCAGTATCCACTTAATCCATAAATAATCCCCAGAAAAACTGAATAGATCTGATTTTTAAAATTGAAAAAATTTAAGATTAAAAATGTAAATGCTGCACTAGCTAAACCTAATTTGATAATAATTATTACATAAAGTGCTAAATTTATTTGACTAGCTGGGAATAATAAAATTAGTAAATTAAATGGGCTAGCAAGATAGTAACCAATGTTTCCAGCCATATCCGCGCCTAACCCATTAGCAAAACTAAATTGCAAACTGTTCCAGTTTCCTAAAATCAAACGACGAAGATATTGAAAAAATGATAGATATTCATCTGGTAAATCTCCGCCCCATAAAACTCCACCTAAAAACGGATTACAATTTGCCAAACTAGATACAATTAGGAAAATCGCTATAGTTATTCCGAAACTTATCAAACACAGTTTCAGAATATTTTTCTTTTCTTTACTCAACTTTTTCATTATTATCCTTAATTCTAAATACACCCCTCTAATTTTAGAGGGGTGTACAATCTTTATTTCACCTATTTATTAGTTTTCTGACTAATAGATGTTTTATTTTTCTTTAGATAGACCGTATATATAGCTAAGGCAATAATACCGATAATGCTTAGTAAAGCACCGATGACGAAACCAGGTGTTCTATATTTGAAAGTTATTTGATGAGTTCCCGGCTTTAATTTTAAGCCAATAAAGACTTTCAAAGTTCGATTAATTTTAACTGGTTTTCCGTCAACTTCTGCTCGCCATCCTTTACTGTAAGGAATGGTGGTTGCTAAGTTTTCATTTTTATCAGTCTTTACTGTTCCAGCTATATAGCTATCCCTAAACGCAGAAAACTTCATGCGATTATTTTGAGCTTTTTTAACCTTATCTTCTAATGCAGTCTGATCAATATTCACAAAACGTGGATATTTAAACTCAACTTCATTTGACTTTCCGTCTAAAGTCATCTTCACTACCAGTTTTCCGTCTTTATCAGCTTGAACTCCAATAAGTTGATCTGTGTATTGTTGAAGATGAACATCTTTTCCATTAATTGAGACAGTAAATGGTAAACGGTAATCCGGCTTTTGCTTCATTTGATAGCTATTTAAAACCACAATCTGCTCCATTAAATTCTTACTAAAGCGGATGTACCCAACTTGATCAGGTTTCAAATTGTTATATGTAAAGGTTATAGTACCAGGATTTTCGGAAGTTCTCTTAGCTTTAAACTTACCTTTCTTAAATTTAAGAGTTATATTCTTAGAATTGATTTCAGCATTTTTAGAGCTATAGCTCAAAACATCTTTTTCAGTTTGAGTTAAAGAATTTAAAACCAAATTTTGATTATATACTGGATTTTCTTTTTTAAACTTCAGCTTATTAGCTAAACCACCTGCAAAGGCAAAAGGTAAAGTTTCATTTCGATAGGCCGTCTTATCACCCTGTTTTAGAATTACAGGGTGTTTCTTTAAATCATTTCTCAAACCATAGCTAATGTATTCTGGTGAAACACTTTGATTAGAAAGCGAACTATTAATAAATGTTTTTACATTAAAAATAGCATCTGTTACTACAGTACCTGTTTGATAATAGTAGAAATAACGAAAAGTTGAAAAACCAAGATCTGTCATTAATGAACTAATGCGAGAATCATTATTTGATGAAAATTCTTCCATCCCCCGGTAATTAAAAGTGTATCCCTCACCGCGATCATTATTTAGTTCATAGTTTTTAGCCAATCTACCCGTTTTATCAGAATTTGGAATTCGAGAAATAATACTCTGATTCTCAGACACATAAGATGGATATGCTCCACTTTTCATTCCGAGATGATTCAACCCAATATAGGCATTACCAGCTAATTCAACTAATCCTACCAATAATAAAGTTATACGAACAAATCGTTTATCAGAGAAATAAACCAAGATTCCAAATATAATTACTAGGACAACTGCCAGCCAAGCATAACCATTCCATGGTCCAATTCTACGACGAATATATACAGCTGCTAAACTAACAAGTAAGTAAATTCCAGCAGCAATAAGTCTTTCGTTTTTACTTTCTTTTCGATACTCACTTAAATTAGAGAGTTCCTTTGCTGCCAAAAGTAAAAACCAGAATACAATAATAAATCCAAAACGATATGGATAAGCAATAGTTTGTTGACCACCATGCCAAAAGAGATAGATTTTTGGCACAGTAATACTCAACACAAAAAATAGTCCAATAACTAGATTAGTAATTCTTTCTTTGATAGAGTTACGTCCATCAATAAAGTAAAGAATAAATACAATTAAAACTAACGTACCGACAAAAATTGGTGCCCAATCATTGTAAGTATCACCAATAAATAATCTTGAAACAGCTTTTCCGCCACTAATTAAAGTTTTAATTTCAAAATTAGAATTAAAGTCTGCCTGAGATAACTTATTGCTAGAAAGGTTAAAGAAAGTTGGCAGGATAACTACTGCGCTGATTAACCCACCAATGATTGAACTAATTGCAAAACCGGTAAATTGATGAAGAAAAGTTTTGCGATTTTCAAAATTGTTAACTGTATATGCCAAAAACAATATTACTAAAAAGATACAAATCATGTAGCCAATATAGTAATTAAAAATAATAGCACATGCTAGTAAAACACTGTAAGCCAGCCAAACATTCTTCCGGATTCCTCTGATCAGTGCATAGGAAATTAACGGAAGTAAGACCAAACCATCAAACCACATTACATTTCCAGCATACGCAATCGAATATCCGCTCAAGCCATAAGCAATTCCTAAAAAGACAGGATATGCTTGATACTTAAACTTAAACCATTTCAAAGTCAGCCAAGTAAAGGTTCCACTCATTAAACCTAATTTGATCAGGATAATAATATACACAGCAATATTCATTTTACTTGCTGGGAAAAGGAACACAATAAAATTGAGTGGGCTAAGAAGATAATAGCCAATATTTCCGGCCATATCTCCACCCAAACCATTGAGAAAACTAAATCCTGCACTACTCCAATTACCGAGCATTAAATGACGATAATATTGAAAGAAGGACAAATATTGATTTGGTAAATCCCCACTATACAGAACTCCCCCAAAGATTGGATTACAATCTGTCAAAGTAGATAAAAGGAAAAAGAGAACTATAGTTGTTAAACAACTTATTAGGCTTATCTTTAAAATCTTTTTTTCTTTTTTACTTAAATATTTCATTCTTAATACCAAAAAACTCCTTTCTAAAATCTGTAATTTCAGTATTAGAAAGGAGTATAAACATTACTCTTACAATAAACTCTTAATTATCCTTGTTTTCATCTGAATTGTGTTCACTAGAATCCTTCTTTTCAGATGGTGGATTAAGTGGAATATCGTCAATATTCTTATGATCATCAGGAAGCGGATGAATATCTTCTTTATCATCCTTGTTTTCAGTTTCTTCTCTTTGCTGATCTTTCTTTTCCATTGCAGCTTTTGCTTCTTCATAAGTTGAAGCTTTAGATTCGCTCGGAAATTCATTTTCATCATTTTCTGGCATCTTACCAGTCTTAAATAATGAAAGAATTTGCTTTTCGTTTAAAGTTTCATACTTAAGTAAAGCTTCTGCAATAATCTTGTGAGTTTCACGGTGGCTCTTAATGATATCAATTGCTTGTTTATGACCTTCATCAAGAATTTCCTTAACTGCTTCATCAATCTTAGCAGCTGTAGCCTCACTGTATGGCTTAGTTCCATAAGGCGATTGCATGCTTGGAGATTCAAGCTCAGTCATACCAACGTCAGTCATACCATATTGAGTAACCATACCCCGAGCAATGTTAGTAGCTTGTTCAAAGTCGTTTGAAGCACCCGTAGATTTATCCCCTACAACAACTTCTTCTCCGGCACGACCACCCATTAAACCAGCAACTTGTTCCATTAATTGCTTCTTAGTAATGATATTTTCATCCTCTTTTGGAAGCATAATGTTATATCCACCGGCACGTCCTCTAGGCACAATCGTAACTTTACGAACAGTTCTAGAATCACTAAGGACTAACCCAACAATTGCGTGTCCTGCTTCGTGGTATGCAACACGTTTTCTTTCTTCTGGAGAAATAACAGTATCTTTCTTAGCTGGTCCAGCGATAACTCTATCCTCTGCCTCATCGATATCAGAGGCAGTAATTTCAGTCTTATTACGACGAGCAGCAACTAAGGCAGCTTCATTTAAAACATTTTCAAGATCAGCACCAACGAAACCAGGAGTTTGGCGAGCAACTTCCTTTAAATCTACATCTGGAGCCAATGGCTTGTTCTTAGCATGAACCTTTAAGATGGCCTCACGTCCCTTAACATCCGGACGGCCAACTAAAACTTTACGGTCAAAACGACCAGGACGAAGAAGTGCAGGATCAAGAACATCAGAACGGTTAGTAGCTGCCATAACAATGACACCTTCATCACCTTCGAAACCATCCATTTCAACCAGTAATTGATTTAAAGTTTGTTCTCTTTC
>ERZ1643249.4866-NODE-4866-length-11011-cov-24.456006_pt1 | contig 11011 bp, 9 predicted proteins | sample MGYA00579263_ERZ1643249 | MGnify/ENA primary metagenome ERZ1643249 (study PRJEB29033, sample SAMEA4952264) | chicken gut metagenome | biome: Broiler Chicken; feature: Gastrointestinal Tract; material: Caecum | place: Ireland | collected 2018 | study: Broiler...
CTGCTTGGATTCCTGGGTATTGTTTTCTGCATTTTCCTGATTTCCATTCACATTCTGATCCTGTTTGTTTTTGTCCTCCTGTGTATTCTGGTTCTTTTGATCTTTATCCTCTTTTTTCTCCTGAGTCTGTGTGGATTCTGTTTTACTCTTTGGCTGAGTCTCCTGGGCTCCTCCGCTCTTTCCTCCCGTGCAGGCGATCATTCCCAGAGCCATCACTCCTGCCACGCAAAATATCATACCTTTTTTTACAATTCCTTTTCCTGTTTTTCCAGCTGCCATTTTTTAGCTCCTTTTCTTATGTATTTCAAAGATGTTTTCTTTGATGAGCCTATTGTGACAGGGAAATCTAAACAGATCCTGAATGAATCCTTAACAATTCTAAAAGCAGGATCTGAAAAAGAAATGTGGGAGGCAGGCAACAGACCGACCTGAATAAAATCAGATAAGATATTGTCAGGGAATTACGAATCAAAAGGATCAAAATGGGAAGATCAAAGATTTGATGGCCGCAGCTGACCAGGTCACTACGGCCTGGAATGAAGAAATCCTAAAATAGGAAAATCCCTAATTTGGAGGTAGGGACTGCCGTAAGACGACCTCCCGGAATAAACAAATCCAGAACATGAGAGGTAGTAGCGGTGGTACTGCTGCGGCTTACAATAAGAAGTCCGAAGAATTGGGCTGTAGTAACCGAGTTACTACAGCCCGAAATAGGAAGTGAATAGTAGAATATCAAAAATCTATGGTCGTATATTTAAAAGACCTGTAGTCAGCAGTTTTCCATCTCCGACAAGGCTTCTTCATCCGCCACCAGGATCACCTGAGGATGGAGCTGAAGGATAGAAGCGGGAACCTGAGGCGTAACAGGTCCCTGGAATGCCTGCTTCAAGATCTGGGCCTTTCCTTTTCCATTAGCCACCATCAGGATACATTTTGCAGACATGATACTCTGTATTCCCATAGTATATGCCTGGGTGGGAACCTGATCCCGGCTTTCAAAAAATCTGGCATTTGCCTCAATGGTAGATTCTGCCAGATCTACGCAGTGTGTCCCCTTTGGAAAATGATCTGCAGGCTCGTTAAAGCCAATATGACCGTCATGGCCAATCCCTAAAAGCTGGATATCCTGCTGCCCTGCCTGAGAAAGAATATGATCATACTCTTCACAGGCTTTTCGGCTGTCTTCCTCTCTGCCGTCAGGGAGAAAAGTTTTTTCCGGACGGACATTCACATGGGAAAAAAGATTCTCTCTCATATAATAAGCATAACTCTGTGGATTTTCTCTGTCCAGTCCTCTATATTCGTCCAGGTTTACTGTTGTAACCTGGGAAAAATCCAGATCCCCTTCCTGATAGTGGCGGACCAGCTCTTTGTAGATCCCTACCGGACTGGAACCTGTGGCCAGACCCAGGACACAGTCCGGCTTCTCTGTCATTACAGAAAAAATAATGTTGGCGGCTTTTCTGCTTACATCTTCATAATCTCTGGCTTTGATAATTCTCATTTTTCTTTATCTCCCTTTTAATTTGTCGGGGCAACATGTTTGCCCTATACTGCAGGAATTTCTCCGCAGTTCCTGCTCTTTGCAGTATTAATATAGTTTATCCATGACAGCTTTTGAGGCGTTTTCTCTGTATTTTCTGCTGGTTTCATAGTTTCTCCTCCAATATTCCTGGTAAAGAAGATCTATGAGATACATCTGTCCGATTTTTGCGGATACAGAACCACCCTCCATAGGTCCTTCATTAGCCCCGCACTGAAGGACCACATCGCAGTATGCACTCAAAGGGGATTTCTGGAACCGGGTAATACAGCCGATTCCCGCCCCTGCCTGCCGGGCGATCTTTGCTGTGTAGATGTTATCCTTGGTAGCTCCGGAGTAAGAAAGAATCACAAGAAAATCATCCTCTGACATAGAGGCGGCCGTAACCGCCTGCATATGAGGATCTGATATACTGTATGCCTTTCCAGATATACTCATGAACTTATTCCCTGCTTCCTGGGCAATGAGCTGGCTGTCGCTGACGCCGAAGAAAAAGATCCGGCCGGCCTTTTCCATTCTTTCCAGAAATCCCTCAAAGCTTTCCTGGTTCAAAAGACGATAAGTTTCTTCCAGAGATTCTACATGCTTCTGAAGCAGGCTCTCTGCAGAATCCTTCAGAGACTTTTCCAGGTTCTGATTGTCCTCGCTTGGGGTCCATTCCTCGTTCTGCTCACTCATTCCCAAAGAAAGCTGCATCTTAAACTCCTGGTATCCCTGAAGGTTCATGGTCCTGCAGAACCGGTATACACTGGTTTCTCCCACCTGACAGGCATCTGCCAGATCCGTAATGGACATAAACAATACCTGACGGGGATTCTGGAGAACATAATCTGCCACCTTTTTCTCCACCTTTGTAAGGGAGTGGTAAGTTTCCTCAATGCTCTGTATGAAATGATTCTGTTCCATATTTTCACCTCCCGCTGTTGTGATCTGATCATAGCCTATCATAATTGGAAATTTTTTTCAATATTCTTTTTAATAAAAATTTCTTTTATTTGCGAAAATTCTTTGTCTTTCCTTTCTTGCCATTTTTCCGCTGTTAATCTATACTGTTTCCAGATCCTATGAAAATTCTCCGGATCATTTATTTTCCAAAATAAGTTTACATAATTCTAATTTCTATATAAAAAAGGAGGGCTCCATTGATCAAACATATAAAAATCCGCGGCGCAAAAGTCCACAACCTGAAAAATATAAACGTAGATGTTCCCCTGAACCAGATCGTAGGGATTGCCGGCGTCTCCGGCTCCGGAAAATCTTCTCTGGCTCTGGGTGTCCTTTACGCAGAAGGCTCCCGCCGTTATCTAGAGTCTCTCTCCACCTATACCAGACGGAGAATGACCCAGGCAGCTAAAGCCCAGGTAGATGAAGTTCTCTATGTTCCCGCAGCTCTGGCTCTCAGACAGAGGCCGGGAGTTCCCGGGATCCGCAGTACCTTCGGCACCGGCACAGAACTGCTGAACAGTCTCCGGCTTATGTTCTCCAGACTGGCCAGCCACCGCTGTCCCAACGGCCACTACCATCTCCCTTCTCTGGGGGTAGCTGCCGGCCAGGAACTAGTCTGCCCGGTATGCGGCGTCCGGTTTTATGCTCCCTCTGCGGAGGAGCTGGCTTTTAACAGCCAGGGAGCATGCCGGACCTGCGGCGGTACAGGCATAGTGCAGAAAGTAAACAGGGCTTCCCTTGTGCCAGACGAATCTCTGACTATAGACCAGGGGGCCGTTGCTCCCTGGAATTCTCTCATGTGGTCTCTGATGACCGATGTCTGCCGGGCCATGGGCGTACGGACAGATGTTCCTTTCCAGGAATTAACCGAAAAAGAAAAGGCTATTGTCTATGACGGCCCTGCGGAAAAAAAGCATATTCTCTACCGTCCAAAGAACTCTGAACAGACTGCAGAACTGGATTTCACTTATTTTAATGCGGTCTATACTGTAGAAAACGCCCTGGCTAAAGTAAAAGACGAAAAGGGAATGAAACGGGTAGAAAAATTTCTGAAGCAGGATATCTGTCCGGACTGCAGCGGCACACGTTTATCCCAGACCGCAAGAGCGCCTAAGATCCAGGGAATTTCCCTGGATCAGGCCTGCGAAATGCCCCTGGCAGAACTGATCAAATGGGTCAAAAAGGTCCCCGCCTCTCTTCCAGAAGAAATGAGGCCTATGGCAGATAGTATCTGTCAGTCTTTCCTGGACAGCGCCCGGCGCCTGATAGATCTGGGCCTTGGGTATCTCGCCCTTGACCGGGCTTCCTCAACCCTTTCCACCGGGGAACGCCAGCGTATGCAGCTGGCCCGGGCTGTCCGGAACCGGACTACCGGAGTTTTGTATGTACTGGATGAGCCTTCCATCGGACTGCACCCTTCAAATATCCTGGGGCTTACCGGTGTTATGGAAGATCTGGTGGCAGACGGCAATTCTGTGGTCCTGGTAGATCACGACACCCAGGTACTTTCTAAAGCCCAGTGGATCATTGAAATGGGACCGGAAGCAGGATCCCGGGGAGGCCAGGTCATCGCCCAGGGAACTGTCCAAGATCTGACCCAAGATCCGGCTTCAAAAATCGGCCCCTTTCTCTCCGGAACAGCTATCTCTGTAAGAGAAAGGACAAAAGCAGAAGATCTTTTTGCTTTGGGCAGGATTCATCTTTCCACTTCTGCAATCCATACAGTAAAACCCCTGGAAGTGGATATCCCAAAAGGCAGGCTTACCCTGGTCACCGGAGTTTCCGGTTCTGGAAAAACCACTCTGGTACTGGAAAGTCTGGTCCCCGGCCTGGAAGCGGCAACGAAGAAAAAAAAACTGCCGGACCATGTGCTCTCTATAGAAGCTCCGGATATCAGTCAGGTAAAACTTATTGACGCCACGCCAATCGGCATTAATGTCCGTTCCACAGTAGCCACCTATGCCAACATACATGACGAACTTCGAAAAACCTTTGCCAGATCCGCAGCAGCTAAAGAAAAAGGCTGGAAAGCCGGAGCTTTTTCCTATAATACAGGCGCCCTCCGCTGTCCGGTCTGCGACGGAACCGGAGAGATCAGTCTGGACGTACAGTTTCTCCCTGATGTTGAGATTCCCTGTCCCCAATGCCGTGGTTCCAGATATTCCAAAGAGGCTGAACTGATCCTGTATGAGAATAAAGAAGGCGCTTCCTATTCCCTGCCCCAGCTTATGTCCATGGAGGTTTCCCAGGCCTTGGAGGCCTGTAAAGATCTGAAATCTGTCCGTCAGCGTCTCCAGGTCCTTCAGGATCTGGGACTTGGCTATCTGACCCTGGGGGAAGAGACTCCCAGCCTCTCCGGGGGAGAAGCCCAGAGGCTGAAACTGGCCAGTGAAATGGGAAAACCTCAGGCTGATTCAGTGTTCGTTTTCGATGAACCTACTATCGGCCTCCACCCTCTGGACGTCCAGACTCTGCTGAACGTATTCCAGACGCTGATCAGCCAGGGAGCCACGGTCATTGTAATCGAACATGACCTGGACGTTATCCGTAACGCCGACTACATTATTGACATGGGGCCCGGAGGCGGACTGGAAGGAGGAGAGATCGTGGCCGCCGGAACTTTAGAAGATATAAAAAAATGCTCCCGGAGCCGTACCGGAAGCTTTCTGTAAAATGTTTTTATAAGGGAGAGGCTTCTTCTCCCACAGGGGATTTCTCTCGATGTCCGGCAGAAATTTTTTCTGCCTTCTGTCATTTCGCTGTTTTTTCTCCTGTATTTTTCTTCATAGTCCCCAGAATCTTTTTAAACTGGATTCCAAAGAGAACTGCAGTAAATGTAACTGCCAGCAGATCTGCAATAGGCTCCGCCATGTAGACTGCCATGGTCTGGTCTGACCTGAGGATCTGAGGCATGATATAGATCAGGGGGATCAGAAGGACAAATTTTCTCATAACAGCCACTACAATGGATTCTTTCGCTTTTCCCAGGGCATTGAAGGTCATCTGGCAGGCCATCTGGATCCCGAACAGGAACATAGATCCCATATAGATCCGCAGGGCTGTCCTTGTGTATTCCATCAGCTGGGCGTCAGAGGTAAACATTGCCGCAAATCCTCCCGGCAGCGCCATGACCAGGATCCAGAGGAGCACAGAATACCCCAGACTGGCTTTCAAAAGCAGCTTAAAGGCTGCCTTTACCCTATCCCGGTCTCCTGCACCGTAACTGTAGCTGATAATAGGCTGAGCCCCCTGTCCCAGTCCCTGGAGAGGGAGCATGGCAAACTGCATAACACTGGTGAGAATAGTCATAGCCCCTACTGCAATATCTCCTCCATATTTCTGAAGAGAACTGTTAAAGCATACAGAGATCACACTTTCGCTGGCCTGCATAATAAAAGTAGCGGCTCCCAGAGCCAGACAAGGCAGTATGATCTTTGGGACAAGCATAAGGTTCTTCCTCTGGATCTTAAGGAATGTCTTTTTTCCGCAAAGGAAACTGACTACCCAGATACAGGAAAGCGCCTGGGAAATAATCGTAGCCAGAGCCGCCCCCCGCACATCCATATTAAAGCCAAAGATAAAGATCGGGTCCAGGATAATATTAGCCACTGCTCCGATGAGTACAGAAAGCATACCTGTTTTCGCAAATCCCTGAGCGGTAATAAACGCGTTCATCCCCAGAGTGATCTCTACGAAGATCGTTCCCAGGGCATAGATATTCATATAATTAACGCCGTATTCAATAGTATTTTCGCTGGCCCCGAACGCCATAAGAAAATCCCGGTTCCAGATCAGCAGCACAATGGTCAGCACAACAGAAATAAGGATCTGGAGCACAAAACAGTTTCCCAGAGTCTTTTCCGCGGATTCCTTATCCTGTTTTCCCATAAAGATAGAAGCTCTGGGCGCTCCGCCATATCCTACCAGAGCTGCAAATGCGGAAACGATCATGATCAGGGGCATACATACTCCTACGCCGGTCAAAGCCGTCGCTCCGATTTCCGGAATATGCCCGATGTAGATCCTGTCCACGATGTTATACAGCATATTGATCAGCTGGGCCGCCACCGTAGGAAGAGCCAGTTTAAGAAGCAGCCCGCCTAACGGTTCTGTCCGCAGAAACTCTTTATCTGCAGTCATTTCTGTACCTTGTTCTTTATGTCTCATGATTTATCTCTTCCTTCCATTGCGTTTTTCGTATTTTTAAAGAGTCTCTGAAAAAATCTGGTATAAATTTCCAGCTCTTCTTTTGTAAAACCTTCCAGTATAGTTTCCAGAAACTCTTCTCTCACTTCATCAATACTCTCTGTCACCGGCTCTGCCAAAGGCTTCAGCTTCAGATGGATCCTTCGCCGGTCTTGTATATCCGGGATCCGCTCCAACAGTGATTTCTGGATCAGCGCTTCTACGCCTTTGGACACGGCTCCTTTGGAAAGCATTCTCAATTCTACAATATCGGCCGCTGTATCTTTTTCCGGATTGTTCCGCAGAAAGCTGATAATATCCGCTTCCACCAAGGTAAGGTCGTGTTCTGTACAGACCCTTTTCAGCATCTTATCATACAAGCGGAACAGACTCCGCAGCCCTATAAATAATTCTGTGGTCCTTGCCATTATCTTCTCCCTTTCTCTTTAATCGTCTCCCCTTCAACAAAGATCCGGCCCTAATAGTTTTCAAAGAAACTGTTTCTAAAGAAACATTTTATCACGATCCTACTCCTTGTCAAGAATCTAAACAAAAAAGAAATGAGGGCCTGACCAGTCATCAGGTTCTCATTTCCCTTTGCCTTTTCTGAAACTATTGATATTTTCGGATGATTTCCTTCATAATGTCCCATTTTTGTTCCATGTCTTCTACCAGTTTGAACTGGGTTCTGGCCCTGTCCAGGTTATGCCCTTCCCGGTGTATCTTAAAATAATGATCTCCTTCAAGATAATCTGTGAGAAAACGCATGCCGCACTCATAGGTCATCACCTTTGCTCCCATAGGGAGAAGTTCAACTTCCTTAGGTGTCAGACTTCCCGCGCACCCTTCAAGAAAGCCTTTCACATAGATTTCATAAAGCTCCATGCTGCAGGATACTTTACTCAGATCACGTTCATCCTCCGCCGCGGTGCTGGCTCCAAACCGGATGGAATCGCCAAAATCGTTCATGGCAAGCCCCGGCATTACCGTATCCAGGTCAATGACACAGATTCCCTTCCTGGTCACATTGTCGATCATAATATTATTAAGCTTTGTGTCATTATGGGTCACTCTCAGAGGTATCTCCCCTTTTTCCTGAAGCTCACCGAAAACGTCTGCCAGCTCCTCATGATCGAGAACAAACTGGATTTCTTTCCTTACAGAATCCGCTCTGCCGCAGATATCTTTCTCCACTGCCTGTTTAAATGTCTCAAGTCTTGCCCTTGTATCATGAAAACCCTCAATGGTTTCATAGAGCGTTTCCGCCGGATAGTCTGCAAGGAGCCTCTGGAAATTTCCAAAAGCAACAGCGCTCTCATAAAAATCCTCCGGCTTTTCCACTCTGTCGTAGCATGTGGCGTCTGTGATAAACTTGTAGGATCTCCAGTATTCGCCCTTGGAATCCACAAAATATGCCTTGCCGTCCTTTGCAGGGATAATGTTCAATGTTTCCCTCTCCGGATTTCCTCCGTTTTCAATGATCTTTTCCCGAAGATAAGAAGTTACTCCCACAATATTCTCCATCAGTTCTACCGGTTTTGTAAAAATTTCCCGGTTCATCCTCTGGAGGATCACCTTCATATCGCCCATATCGCCGATCTCAAAAGTAAGCAGATAGGTGTCATTAATATGGCCGCTGCCAAAGATCTTGCGTTCTATAAGTCTTCCGGTAAATTTAAAATTTGCGATTGCTTCTCTGATCTGAAGTTCTGACACACGTCCCATTTTTTTCTTCCTTTCCTTTGTACAGCTTTCACATCCCTGTGCTTCTTTTCTTATTGTACGAGACATTCCTGCTGAAATCTTTATCCTATATTCTATATGATTTGCACGATCAGCCTGTTCGCTTTGCATTTTCCGCCTATATAGGATATGATATATAGCAAATAAACTTCGCCCTGGGAATGTCCCAGGAATCTAAAAAAGGAGGAAGACACATGTCTTACCGGGGAATTTCACTGACAAGTGAACTTGTGATCAGCCAGCTTTTTTCTCTTCACTATTTTGAATACATGAACAGCTTCTATTTTCCCGGAGAATCCCATCCTTTCTGGGAATTTGTCTGCGTAGATAAGGGAGATGTGACTATCGGAGCAGGAAAACGCTCTTTCTCTCTGACAAGAGGACAGATTGCTTTCCATGAGCCCAATGAATTCCACTGGGTCAAAGCCGGCGGAAAAACCGCCCCCTGTCTCATTGTAGTCTCATTTTCTTCTCCCAGTCCTCTGATGGAATTTTTCCGGGGAAAGATCCTCCATATCACAGAACCGGACCGGCGCCTTCTGGCACAGATTGTACAGGAAGCCCGGGGATTCCTTACAGGCAGACTTGACGATCCTTATCAGACCTCTCTGTCCGTCCGTCCGGATGCCCCTGCCGGAGCGGCGCAGATCATCCGCACCTGTCTGGAACAATTCCTTATCGGACTTTTCCGCCGCTATACATCAGAAGGCTGCAAGACCCGATGGGAAACAAGAGACCAGCCCTTTCAGGAAAAAGAACCGGAACCCTCTTTTTCTGTCCCAGAAAAGACAACAAAAGAAAACGCTGATGAAGATACTTTTGAAAAGATCAGCCAGTATCTGTCTATAAACCTGACATCCCATCTGACTATCGACCGTATCTGTTCAGATAATCTTATCGGCCGCTCCCGCCTTCAAAAACTCTTTCATGAAAGATGCGGCCAGGGGGTCATCGAGTATTATTCCTATATGAAGGTGGAAGCTGCAAAACAGATGATCCGGGATGAACAGATGAATTTCACACAAATCGCAGAGGCTCTAGGCTATTCTTCTATTCACTATTTCTCCCGTCAGTTTAAAAAGCTGGCCGGGATGACCCCCTCAGAATACGCCTCGTCCATCAGGGCGATCTCCGAACGCCCTCCTCTGTATATGCAGCATACAGGCCGCCGGGGGAGTCGTTTCTGACCGGGCATACAGTGCCTGTCGGAAGTATCCTCCTGGCTGCATCCGGCGCGGTCAGGACAAAAATCCTTGTGATCTTCAATGCTGCGATTCTTTTTTTCATACCTCACTGTCCTTTCTTGCTAAACTTCCATGTCTGCCGATGTGGACGCTGCTGTCCGTAAAATCCAGCAGACTGCTTTTATATTATTATAAGAAAAACGAGCCCTCCTCAGAAGGCTCGTTTAGTTTACCAGAAGGAACCTTTAGGTACCCTTTCGTAAAGCTACGGTTCGTAACCTGACTTCATAGATTTTCACGTTGTCTGAAGTTTTTTCGGTCAGCCCTGTTTTGCAGCTTTTTCCGCCTTTCTCTCCTCCCACAGCTTTTCAGCTACAGGTTTCCAGTTTTCTGCATATTTATCACATTTTGCACAAAGATGCTTCACAGATTCCGGAGACTGAAGATCTGTGGAGTGAGCCTGGGTTCCTGCCACCATCTTTCTCAGTTTTTCCGGATTTTCCAGCATAGGACATGTCTAAAGGGACAACATTTCATACAGTACGGCGGAAACAAAAAGCGGGAAAACACAACATGAGGTGTTCATTCCCGCTCTTTTTCTGCCCGCGTATCTATATCTTGTATTTCTTTGTCTTTGAAATGCACACCCCTAATCTATGAGGTAGTGCCGCAGCAAATCCTCCCGGCCATCTTCTTTCAGCCGTTCCACAGAATAGCGCAGCCATTCCTCCGGGGTGGGTACATCTCCAGCGCATGGTATCCGTTCCCATTGCGCCCGGCGCTCCGGGTCAGGGTCATGCAAGCCCTCCCATATCCGCTTTGAGATTTTCTCTTTAATCTTTTCCACGGTCGTATGATCCCGCTCCGCCAGCATGGCGAAGAAATCTTTTCCTTTCTCTTGCAATGTAAAGCCTCCTGTCTGTATGAATAGTATTTCCATGTTCGGCCCATGATATAAACTACTCTATGACCCACTTGGGCGATACAGTAGCCACCGATTGTGACTATTATACCACCCATTTGGGAATTAGAATAGATACAGATGGGCAGGTGATGGAATGGACGCACAGAAGCGGATCAAGCAGCTCATGGAGGAGCGCGGCTGGACGGATTACAGGCTGGCAAAAGAGGCAAACCTATCTCACTCCACAATAACCAATGTTTTCAAAAGGAATAATGCGCCGACGCTTCCCACGCTGGAAGTGATTTGTCGTGCGTTTGGAATAACCTTAGCACAGTTTTTCGCGGAAGGCGGAGAAGCTGTGGAAATAACGGATGAACAGCGCGAGCTTTTTGCAAAATGGAGTACACTCACCGAGAAGCAAAAAGCCCTGCTGCTTGAATTTATAAGCACCTTGCAGTAGAGGGCAAAGAAAAAGACCGCAGGCCGGAACCTGCGGTTTTCTCTTTG
>ERZ1643249.4867-NODE-4867-length-11009-cov-8.192806_pt1 | contig 11009 bp, 7 predicted proteins | sample MGYA00579263_ERZ1643249 | MGnify/ENA primary metagenome ERZ1643249 (study PRJEB29033, sample SAMEA4952264) | chicken gut metagenome | biome: Broiler Chicken; feature: Gastrointestinal Tract; material: Caecum | place: Ireland | collected 2018 | study: Broiler...
GAAAAATTCCCCGCCTTAGCCGTTTTTGATAGAAATTTTAAGGACCTGCTCTTACACAGGTGGGTGTCTGCCTCAATATTCCTGGGCTTCTTACTACTAGAGCGTGTAAGCTTGCACGCCATACCAAGAGCGGTGGACTCCCTTTCCTTAACTGTTGGTTCTAAAATTTCCTCCGTTCGCACTATGCAGGGAAATATTATTAACTTATTTGTATATCTATATTATCATATAATATTCATGTTATCAATTTTATGTGCAGGTAATTTCTATACTTTTAATTGTTTCTTCTCTATCTATCTCTCTTATGCTTGCTTTTATTCACTAATTTGCTTGGATAGCTGTATTATAGTCTATTAGCTTTTTATCATATATGTCATCTCCTGTATAATCTGTTAAATTGTACTTTTCTGCTAATATTTTTGCAAAGTATTTTGAAAGTTTTGTTGCACCTGTTAAGTTTAGATGTAGTCCTGCATCATATGTGTCTGTTGTATAGTCTATGCCTATTTCCTCTGCTTTTTCTAATAGATTATAATAGTCTATATTGTGTTTTTCTGCGTATTGCTTGATTTGCTCATCATATTCGTCATACCAATATGGATACAAGCTTGGTGCTTTTATTAGTACCAATTGTATATTTTTTTGTTTGCATAATTCTGTTATTTTATCTAAATATTCATAACATTCGCTATTAAAGTGGTAGCTTGCTAATTTTCGTTTTGTTGGTAAATTTCCTACTGGTTTTATATTTTTATTTATCAAAAAACCATTATGCGTAATTTGTTTTGTTTTAAATAAATATTCAAAGTCCCCTCCTGTTAGTTTATCATATCTTGAATGATATCTTAAAATTGGGAATACATATGATAAAAACGTTTCTTCTTCTGTCATTGAGGCTTTTATTATTTCTACTTTTTCTTTTGACCATTTCATGTTTTCTATTGTTAGTCTATTATATGCTTCACTTACTTCCTGACTTTCTTTTCCATATCGCATTGAATTTACATTAAATACCACTACTTTTGGCGTTTCATATTTTAGTGTTTCTTTTAATATGTAATAAGATTGCCAAATCATTTGTTGTGATGAACCTCTTATATATGCTTTTATTCCTTCTTGCTCATACATTACCATTGGTGAAAAGTTTGCATATACTTCGCAATCACCTATAAATATTACTTCATGGTCTTTGGTCTCATTATAATACTCTCTTATCATACCTCCTTCTACCAAGCTTTCTGCATATTTAGGCTTTAAGAGGATATTTAAGAAAATAAATATTAAGATAAATATTATTAAAATCGATATTATGCTTATTGTCTTTTTCATTTTTTCCCTTTCATTTAGAATTTGCTATAAATAAATTCAGTTACATTAAATCCTATTCCATATATACCAAATACTAAAATTATTAGTGATAATGTACATATAATTATAAGTTTTTTCTCAGTAGTTTTGTTTTTTACTTTTTCTTTATATTTGTTTCCATCAAACTTAATTAGAGCTATTATAGATATCAATAATACAAGCCAATCTGCTTTCGCTAGTCCTAAGTTTAAAATATTATTACATACTTCTACTAAATTGAAATTTGTAAATATTGATGCTATCATCTCAATTGCTGTGATGTTACTATTCCATATAAAGAATGACCATAATATTGATACTATAACAAAATTTATAGTTATATTTATCCATTTATGTTTTGTTTTGTATTTGTCTCCAAATAGAACAAAAATTCCATGTATTATACCCCATAGTATATAGTTTACTCCATGCCATAAACCTGATACTATAAATGTTATTAGTACATTTATGCTTTTCCTAAATTTACCACATCTATTTCCACCTAGTGGTATGTATATATAGTCTTTAAGCCATGTACTTAAAGTTATGTGCCATCTTCTCCAAAATTCTTTGATATTTTCTGCAAGAAATGGTGAGTTAAAGTTTTCAGGTAAATTAATTTCTAGAATTTTTGAAACTCCAATTACAATATCAATTCCTCCGCTAAAATCGCTATATAGCTGTATTGAGTAAGCAAACATTGCAAGTAATGCATACCATCCATTGTATATTTCTGAATTTCCTGTAATAGTTGTTATAATTATTGATATTCTTCCTGCTATTACTAGCTTTTTAAATAGTCCCCAAAGTATTCTTATTCCGCCATTATATAAGTTGTTTAAACTTATTTTTCGTTTTGATTTTAGCTCATTTTTCATTTCATCATATCTGGCAATTGGTCCTATAAAAAGATGTGGTATGTACATTATATATAAAGCATAGTCTATTAAGTTTGTTTCATATTCGTATTTCCCTTTATATACATCTACTAGATATGATATTACTTGTAAAGTATAGTATGCTACACCTAAAGGTGCAACTATACTTAGGTTTGTATATGGCAGGAATTTTACAAATATTAAAATTCCTGCATTAATTGTTACTGTTATTGCTAGTATTTTTTTATTATTTTTTACATGTTTTGCTGCAATAAAGCTAGTAAGCATACTAAATAGAATATATATCACATTTGGTATTCCATAACTTAAATATATTGCAATACTTATTATTAATAGTATGATGTTCAATGTTTCCTCCTATTTGCAGTTATTCTGCTGCTGGCCATTTTGTTTTATCCCAACCTATTCCATGTAATCCTACGTCATTCCATTTTTCGTCATCTGTTAGTAATCCTAATGTATGATTTACAGATGGGGTTCCATCTAGGTGTCTCCATACTCCACCAACTTTTACTAAGTTCCAATAATGTCCTCTATCTAATCTATATATAATTTGATTTTCATATCCTGCTCTATTTAAAACTTGTTGTAATATTACAGCATGAACATAACAGTTTCCGCTTCCTACTGTTAATCCATACCAAATTGGGTCATCTCCTCCCCAGTTTGAGTTATATCCAATTTGTTCTCTTACTGCTTGTGCTAAGCCTACTGAATCTTTTCCTGCACAATAATTGTTATAAAATGCATCTAATTTTGCAATTGTATCTTCTTCATTATGTTCTACTGTGATTTTTCTTTTTCTTGTTGTTGTATTTCCTGTTTCATCTTTTGATGTATATGTCGCATAATATGTTCCTGCTGCAGCTAAATTAACAGCACTAGAATCTACAGTCACTTGGCACCATCCATCTTTGTCGTCTGTAGCTGAGACGCCAGCATAATAGTCTATCGAGCTATTTTTCTTGACAGATATTTCTGTAAGTCCTGATATTACAGGTCCTTCTTCATCAATTTGTATTGTTAGTGTTGCTGTTTTTTCTACTTTGTTTCCATTAACATCTACCGCTTCTATTACTATATCTTGTGTTCCAATTTTGGTATAATCAATTTCTGTTTTCAAAGTAGTGGTTGGTTCCCCAGATATATCTGATACTTTTGTTATAAAACTAGTATAGTCATCTACTTTTTCATCATTATATATAGTAATATTTCTTAGCTCTAATTCTGGTGGCGTTGTATCTTGTACCTTAATTTTTGATGTATATTCTTTCCCATCATATGTTGCTTTTATTTCATATTCTCCTACAACAGATGTATTAACTTTATCTAACTCACTTTGTGGAATTTTATCTCCATCTTGCTCAACATTTAATATCAAATCTTCAAGTTTCAACTCTGTTCCTAATTCTATTGTTAGTTCTGGTTTAAGCCATGCTATTGTTAATATACACTCTCTAATAGTTTCATTCCCAAAAGCATCCTTTACTGATATTTTTATTTTATAATCACCATAATTACTTATATCTTCTGGTTTTTCTAAAATAGTAACTATCATTTCAGACAAGTCTGTTTTTTCTACTATAAAATCTTCTGCATTTATTTCATAATCTGTATATTTTTTCAAGTCTTGAAATGTTACTTTTGGTGGAGTTGTATCAACAATACTTAAAACTACAGTTTGTTCTTTTCCATTATATGAAAGTATTATTTCTTTTTCTCCAACAGTGTTTAAATCTACTTGTGATATATCTGTTACAATTTCTGCATTGTTCTTATACATAGAGCTTACTAAAAACATATCTATGTTAATTTCTTTAGTTCCTAACTCTATTTTAGCATCTTTAAACTTAGGTCTGAACATTAAATATACAAAAATTCCTACAGCAATTAATATAATTGCAATAGTAGTTACGCAAATTATTTTCTTTATTTTTTTATTATTATGAGATTTATCCACTACGGTTTCTTTTTTTTCTTCATTTTTATCTTGTTTTTCATCACTGTTTCCTTCTTCTAATTCTTTGTTTTTCTGTGTCTCTTCTAATTTTTCGTTCTCTTGTGGTTGTTTTGGTTCTACTAGTTTTTCGTTTTCCTGTGTTTCTTCTGTTTTTTGGTTTTCCTGTAATTCTTCTAGTTTTTCATTTTCTTGTGGTTCTTCTAGTTTTTTATCTTTTTCTTGAACTTCTTCTTGCTTTTTGCTTGACTTTTCTTTAAATCTTTTTCCTTTTGTATTTTTTTTCTTTCCGTCTTTCAGATTTGATTTTTTCATTATTTTCCCTTCCTTTTCTAAGCATTAATTAGTTTTTAAAGTATATTCAATAGATGTTATCATATCATTTTCTATAATAAAAGATAATTCAACATTACCACTTGTATATGTATATTTTGTTTCTAAAGTTATTGTGTAATTTTCTCCATATTTTTCAATCATTTTTTCTTTACTATCTGCAATTTTAACTCCTTCTCCAGTTTCTACCGAATCATCTATGAAATATACAGAATATACTGTATCTTTATTATCTATGGTAGCTACTGTTATCTCCATCCCTGAATATGTATATACCTTATCTGTTCCTTCAAATGCACAGCTTGGTATTTCTGAAAATGTAGCTTCTTCTTCTATAGCATCTTCATTAAATTCAGTACCTGGTGTTACTTCAACTCCATTATAATTTACTGAAAATTTTTCTGTATTTTCATGTGAGGTTTGAATTGTTTCCCCTTCTTGTGAATTATTTTGATTATTACATCCTGTTAAAATTAACATTGCTATTATTCCTATAATTACTATGATAAAAATTTTACTTTTGCTCATTTTTACCCTCTCCTTCTTTATTATATTATCACAATAATATGTATTTTTTCAACATATTCTTTCAAAAAATTTCTTGATGTTACCAACATATAATCCGCTAAAAGCAGGAATTATATGTTTTTTCTCAAGAAAAAATCAAAAGGTCTATGCAGGTCACGAGTTGAGCAGCAGGCTGTTTGATTATTTTCTTTCGAAAAGAACATATAATTCCTGCTTTTAGCTACAAAGTGCTATCAATTCTTTTAGAGTAAATGGCAACCTTGACATTAGTGTTATAATTGTTTTAATTAAAATATATTATATGCTAAAGGTGAAAGGAATGTTTTAGAGATGAATGATAGAAAATTAAGTTTAGTTACAGATTTTTATGAATTAACAATGTCAAATGGATATTTTGAAAATAATATGCAAGATACAATTGCCTATTTTGATGTTTTTTTTAGACAAGTCCCAGATAATGGCGGTTATGTTATTTGTAGTGGATTAGAACAAATTATTGATTACATAAAAAATTTAAAGTTTGATTCTGACGATATTTCTTATTTAAGAAGTTTAAATAAATTTTCTGATATTTTTTTAGATTATTTATCTCATTTTAAATTTACTGGTGATATTTGGGCAATTCCAGAAGGTACAGTAGTTTTCCCTCAAGAGCCTTTAATTACTGTAAGAGCTCCTATTATTGAAGCACAAATTTTAGAAACGATGATTCTTATGATTATAAATCACCAATGTTTAATTGCAACTAAGTCTAGTAGAATAGTTTCATCTGCTAAAGGACGCCCTGTTATGGAATTTGGTGCAAGGCGTGCACATTCTGTAGATGCTGCTGTGTTCGGTGCTAGAGCCGCTATTATAGGTGGCTGTGTAGGAACTTCTTGTACATATACTGCTAAAGAATTTGATACAGTTGCAAGTGGTACAATGGCACATAGTTTTATTCAAAGTTTTGATTCTGAATATGATGCTTTTAAAGCATATGCAGAAATGTACCCAGATGACTGCATACTTCTTATTGATACTTACGATACTATTAATTCTGGTATTGTAAATGCCATTAAAGTTTTTAATGATATATTAATTCCAAAAGGGTTCCGTCCTAAAGGAGTTAGATTAGATAGTGGGGATTTAGCATATCTTTCAAAAAAAGTTCGTAAAATATTGGATAATGCTGGTTTTGAGGATTGTAAAATCTGTGTAAGTAATTCTTTAGATGAAAACCTAATTTCTTCTCTACTAGAACAAGGAGCACAAATTGATTCTTTTGGTGTTGGAGAAAATTTAATTACTGCAAAGAGTGACCCTGTTTTTGGTGGTGTTTATAAGTTATGTGCATTAGAGAAAGATGGTAAGATAATACCTAAAATTAAGATTTCTGAAAATATTACTAAAATTACTAATCCTGGATTTAAAAAAGTTTATAGATTCTATTCAAAAGATACTGGTAAAGCTTTGGCAGATGTTATAACTCTTGATGGTGAAAGTATTCCAACTTCAAATTATGTTATATTTGACCCTATTAATCCTTGGAGGAAGAAAACTTTGGTAAATTATAACTATAAGCCTTTGCAAGAGCAAATCTTTAAAAATGGAGAATTAATATATGAAACGCCTTCATTAAATGAAATTTCTAAACATTGCAAAGAAGAATTATCTACACTATGGGATGAGGTTAAACGTCTTAATAATCCACATAAGTACTATGTTGATTTGTCTGATAATTTGTGGAATTTAAAGAATAATATGTTAAAGCAAAGAGCTAAGTAGGAATAATCCTCCTTAGCTCTTTGTTGTGTTTATTTGTCATATTCAAATAAATCTCCTAGTGGTTTGGATTCATTTATTCTTTTTATTGCTTCTGCAAATAAAGGTGCTATTGAAACAACTTTTATTTTATCAATCATTTTTTCTGGTTCAATTGGAATTGTGTTTGTTACTACTAGTTCTTTTATTGGTGAATTTTGTATTCTTTCAATTGCTGGTCCAACTAATACTCCATGTGCTACTCCTGCATATATTTCTTTTGCGCCATTTTCTTTTAATATATTTGCAGCTTCTACTAATGTTCCTGCTGTACTTACTTCATCATCAAATATTAATGCTGTTTTTCCTTTTATATCTCCTATTATATTTGTTGCTACAGCTTTATCATTATTATCTTCTCTTCTTTTATCAATTAATGCTAAAGGGCAATCAAAGAAGTGTGAATATTTGTATGCTTTTTTAGAACTTCCTGCATCTGTTGCAACTACTACAATATTTTCTAAATTTTTTGCTTTGAAATATTTTTCTAATAAATGTTTTGCTGTTAACCTATCACAGTTGATATCAAAATATGCTTGTATTGCTGCATTATGTAAGTCACATGTAATTACTCTGTCTGCTCCAGCTGCTTCTAATAATGTTGCCATTAACTTTGCTGTAACAGGTATTCTTGGTTGATCCTTTTTATCTGACCTTGAATACATAAAATATGGTAAAACTGCTGTTATTCTTCTAGCTGATGCTCTTTTTGCAGCTTCTATTGTTATTAATAATTCCATTATTCTTTCGTTTACTGGTGGCATTGTGGTTTGTACAATAAAAACATCTTGGTCTCTTACTGTTTCTAGTAATTGTACAAAGTTATTATCATTTGCAAATTTGAATGATTCTTTTTTTCCCATTGGTAATCCCAAAGTATCGCATATCTCTTGTGTAAATTTTTCTGCTGAATTGCAGGCAAAAATTTTAATATTTTCCATGTTTTCCCCCTAAAAATAGATTTTTTTGTCGAATTTTCACGTATTTTAATTGTAACATCTTTTTAGGAAAATTTCAACGCTTTTGTAACAAATACTAAAATTTGTGGTTAGCATTCACTCTAAAAAAATTGATATCACTCTGTAGCCAAAAGCAGGAATTATATGTTCTTTTCGAAAGAAAATAATCAAACAGCCTGAGAAAAAACATATAATTCCTGCTTTTGGCGGATTCTATGTCTCTCGGTCTGAATGGTAACAATTTGTGGTTACCATTCAGGCTAAAATAGGAGATTTTATTGTAAACTCTTAATCCTATTTTCTATACTCTCTAACATTTCATTAAATTTTGCTAATTTTTCTTTTTCCTCTTCTACTTTGCTTGCAGGTGCTTTTGCTAGAAATCCTGGATTTCCTAACATTTTATCTGTTTTTTCTTTTTCAGCTAATATCTTTTCTTTTTCTTTTTCTAGCCTCTGTTTTTCTTCTTCTATGTCTACTAAATCCTCAAATGGTATAAATACTTCTAAGTCTGCTGTTACAACATTTACAGCATTTTGTGGTATGTTTGTTTTTTCTTCTTTTATTTCTATTTCTTCGCCAAAGCCTAGTTTTTTTATAAATCCTTCTGATTCTTTTATTACTTCTTTATATTCTGGTTTTGCAATAAATATCAGTTTTGATTTTTTTGAAGGATGTACATTCATTTTTGTTCTTACATTTCTTATTCCTGTTATAAGCTCTTTTATTTGTTCTATTTGCTCTTCTTGTTTTTTAAAGTTTAGCTTTTCATTATGTTCAGGATATTCTGCTATCATTATGCTTTCATCATTGTTATATAGTTCTTTATATATCTTTTCTGTTATAAATGGCATGAATGGATGTAATAATTTTAATGCATCACCTAATACCCTATTTAATACATATTGTGCAGTTTTTCTTGTTGGATTTTCTTTGTCATATAATCTTGTCTTTACAATTTCTATATACCAATCGCAAAATTCATTCCATATGAAAGTATATATTTTATCTACTGCTACACCTAAATCATAATTATCCATATTTACTGTCACTTCTTTTATTAAAGTATTTAGCTTTGATAAAATCCATTTATCTTCTATTTGAAGCTCTAAAGTTTGAATTTCTGATTTAAACAAGTCTTTGTCTACATCTTCTAAGTTCATTAATACAAATTTTGCTGCATTCCATATTTTATTTCCAAAGTTTCCTGCTGCCTCTAATTTTTCTGGCATAAATCTCATGTCATTTCCTGCTGATGTTCCAGATACTAACGAATATCTTAAGCTGTCTGTTCCATATTTTTCTATTACTTCAAGTGGATCTATACCATTTCCTAAACTTTTTGACATTTTTCTTCCTTGACTGTCTCTTACTATTCCATGAATAAATACATCTTTAAATGGTACTTTTCCTGTTTGTTCTAATGATGAAAACATCATTCTTACTACCCAGAAGAATATTATGTCATAACCTGTTACTAATGTATTTGTTGGGAAAAATGTTTTTAGGTCTTCTGTTTCTTCTGGCCAACCAAGTGTTGAAAATGGCCATAATGCTGAACTAAACCATGTGTCTAATGTGTCTGGGTCTTGTTCTAGATTTTTACTTCCACATTTTGAACATTTCTCTGGTCTTTCTATCTCTACATTTATTTTTCCACAATCTTTACAATAGTATGCTGGTATTTGGTGTCCCCACCATATTTGACGTGATATACACCAATCTTGTATATTTTCTAGCCAATTGAAATATGTTTTTTCAAATTTTTCTGGAACAAATCTTGTTTGTTTTGTTTTTACTGCTTCTATTGCTGGTTTTGCTAAATCTTTCATTGCAACAAACCATTGGTCTGATATTTTTGGTTCTATTGTTGTACCACATCTATCATGTTTTGCTACATTGTGTGTATAATCTTCTATTTTTACAAGAGCACCTAATTCTTTTAGTTTTTTTACTATTTTTTCTCTTGCTTCATACATGTCTAGACCTTTGTATTCTGGTACTAAGTCATTCATTTTAAAGTTTTCATCAAATACTTCTATTATTTCTAAACCGTGTGATAATCCTGCTTGATAATCATTTGGGTCATGTGCTGGTGTTATCTTTACTACACCTGTTCCAAACTCTTTTTCTACAAATTCATCTGCTATTATTGGTATTTCTTTATTCATTATTGGTAGTATACATTTTTTTCCTACTAAATTTTTATATCTTTCATCTTCTGGATGTACTGCTACTGCTGTATCTCCAAGCATAGTTTCTGGTCTTGTGGTAGCAACTGTTAAGTATCTATCTTCGCCAACAACTTTATATTTTATATGCCAAAGATGTGTTGGTTCTTCTTCATATATCGCTTCTGCATCTGATATTGAAGTATTACAACAAGGACACCAATTTATCATTCTTTTTCCTTTATAAATTAGACCTTTATCATAAAGTTTTTTAAATACTGTAAGAACCGCTTTTGAAAGTCCTTCATCCATAGTAAATCTTGAGCGTGTCCAATCTGCTGAACAGCCTAATCTTTTTTGCTGTTTTACAATTGTTCCTCCATAAAGCTTGGTCCATTCCCATGCTCTTTTTAGGAATTTTTCTCTACCTAATTCATATTTATCTATACCTTCTTCATTTAATTTTTCAACAATTTTTACTTCTGTTGAAATTGCAGAATGGTCTGTGCCTGGTATCCATAATGTATTATATCCACTCATTCTTTTATATCTAATTAGTATATCTTGAAGTGTATCATCTAAGGCATGTCCCATATGTAATTTTCCTGTAACATTTGGTGGTGGCATCATTATACAATAACTACCTTTTGCCTTATTTCCACTTGGTTTAAAGTATCCTGCTTTTTCCCAAGTATTATATATATTTTCTTCAAACTCATTTGGTTCATATTTTCCTTCTAAATTGTGATTACACATGTTTTTATCTCTCCTTTTTAGTATCATTAATTTCATTTTGATGTTTTCATCATATATTTGTAGGGGCGAGCATTGCTCGTCCATAGTTATTACATTTTCGGACGTGCAAATACAGCACGCCCGCCTACAATTTTTAATTCATATAATCTCTTAGTTTTTTGCTTCTGCTTGGATGTCTTAGTTTTCTTAATGCTTTTGCTTCTATTTGTCTTATTCTTTCTCTTGTAACTTCAAATTCTTTTCCTACTTCTTCTAG
>ERZ1643249.4868-NODE-4868-length-11007-cov-3.498813_pt1 | contig 11007 bp, 10 predicted proteins | sample MGYA00579263_ERZ1643249 | MGnify/ENA primary metagenome ERZ1643249 (study PRJEB29033, sample SAMEA4952264) | chicken gut metagenome | biome: Broiler Chicken; feature: Gastrointestinal Tract; material: Caecum | place: Ireland | collected 2018 | study: Broiler...
CGTCAATAAACGGACTGATCTTCCGAAGGCTGCGGATCAGCTCCTTCATCTCCTGGCGCTTGGATGTGTGGACAATGTCCGCACCAAAGCCGTAGGCGCCGTCTTTGGCCTGTTCCTCTCTTTCTTTAGCAATCTGCTCCGTAAAGCGGCAGGCGCACTGGAGAAAATGCAGATCATTGTACTCCTTCCACGCCAAAATATCCTCTTCCTTCACATAATACAGGGGCCGTATCAGCTCCATCCCCGGGAAATTCGTGCTGTGGAGCTTGGGCATCATGGTATTGATCTGGCCGCCGTAAAGAATCCCCATCAGAATCGTCTCAATCACATCGTCGAAATGATGTCCCAGGGCAATCTTATTGCAGCCAAGCTTCTTTGCATTGGCATAGAGATATCCCCGCCGCATCCGGGCGCAGAGATAGCAGGGGGACTGTCCCGCATCCACCACCGCGTCAAAGATATCCGACTCCAATATGCGGATGGGGATGCGCATCCGGCTGGCATTTTCCTCGATCAGGGCCCGGTTGGCCCGGTGATATCCCGGATCCATGACCATAAACTCCAGCGAAAAATCCGTCTCGCTCTGGCGTTTTAACTGCTGGAGGCATTTAGCCAGAAGCATGGAGTCTTTGCCCCCGGATATGCACACAGCGATCCGGTCTCCGTCCTCTACCATCCGGTACTCCTGAAGGCCTTTCACAAACGGCCTCCAGATTGTCTTGCGGAACGGTTTGATGATGCTCCTTTCAATGTTTACGTAAGGCGCTTCCTGCTTCATTCCAGGGTATTCTCCTTTCGTGAGAGCTTCTCCAAGGAAGCCTTCAGCGCGGCGATCTCCGCTTCCATTTCTCCCATCCGGATCTTCATCTCCTCGTATTCTTCCAGTGTCATGGTCTCCTTCTGTTTGGGCAGAGAAATCCCATCCTTTTTCACCGGGCGGGCGGGAACTCCGGCCGCCGTCACATTGTCCTCCAGGGGCTTGAGCAGGACGGCATTTGCCGCTATGGAACAGTTATCTCCCACCTCAAAGGCCCCCAGGATCTTGGCTCCGGCTCCCACCATCACATTATTCCCCAGGGTAGGGTGACGTTTTCCCTTCTTGGTTCCCACGCCCCCCAGGGTGACCCCCTGATAAATCGTGCAGTTGTCCCCCACAACCGCGGTCTCTCCGATCACCACGCCGCTTCCGTGGTCGATGAGAATGCCGTGCCCCAGCTCAGCCCCCGGATGGATCTCAATCAATGTGAAAAACCGGGCAATCTGTGAGATGAGCCTGGCAATAAAAAACAGTTTATGCCTGTAAAACCAGTGAGCGAATCGGTGCCAGATCAGGGCGTGAACCCCCTGATACAGAAGAAGAACCTCCAGCCAGTTTCTCGCCGCAGGATCCCGCTCCTGCACCGCCTTTATGTCCATCCATATGTCTTTGAATATCATCGCTATTCCAGCCTTTCCATAAAAATGCCCGCCTGTTCAGCTTCCAGCGGGCACTGTGTGCAGAATCCCTTCGAGCGTGTTTGAAAATTGCTTTCTGTCAAACACACTCCAGGGTACAGTATAGCATATGATATTCTATTTAAAAAGGATTTTTTGCCTGACGCGTCACTGGAACACCACGGGGTTTTCCAGGTATTCCGTCTTTATTACTATGTAGGGAAAGGACTGGCCGCCTCCCGGATTCTCCCCCTTCTCTGGTCCTAAAAGCTCCGTGCGAATCACAATGGAATTGTCCGTCAGATACAGCTCATTGACCGCAATGCTGTATCCGCCTGTGAGCTGTACCCCGTAGCCCACTGCAATGTAAAGGTTCTGATTGTCCGTATAGGTCAGCTTAAAGGGTTCCGACTGCTTCTGGGCAATCAGATCCTTTAACTGCTGAGGCGTCTCCATTTCCCCCGCCACCGTGAACTCCAGATCCCGCACCTTTTCCCCGCTGTCCTTTGAAGCCCCGCAGCCCATAAGCAGCCCGGCACACAGCGCCAGCACCGCGAACACCGCTGCGCACAGCCTGCAGGCTCCTGTTTTTCCCTGTCTCATAAAATAAAAAACCTCCCGGAATATTTGGATACAGTTACTACCAATATATTCCGGGAGGAACGATTTATGCGCTCCTTAGCAAATCTTGCGGATCCAGCCCTCGGGAGCCTCCACGGTTCCCATCTGGATTCCCGTAAGGGTATCGTACAGTTTCTTTGTCACGGGCCCCATCTCTTCCATGCCGCTGGGGAAGCAGATCTCCCTGCCGTGATCCACAACCTTGCCGACCGGTGAGATTACCGCCGCAGTGCCGCACAGGCCGCACTCTGCGAAATCATCCAGCTCGGAAAGCTTTACGGGTCTCTGGGTCACCTTGAGACCAAGGTAATGCTCCGCCACGTACACCAGGGAGCGGCGCGTGATGGACGGAAGAATGGAATCCGACTTAGGCGTCACAACCTCTCCATCCTTTGTGACAAAGAGGAAATTGGCTCCGCCGGTCTCTTCCACATAGGTTCTGGTGGCCGGATCCAGGAACATGTTCTCATCAAATCCGGCTGCGTGGGCCGTCACGGATGCGTGCAGGCTCATGGCGTAGTTCAGTCCTGCCTTTACATGACCGGTTCCATGGGGAGCTGCCCGGTCAAAATCGCTGACACAGATGGTGATGGGCTTTGCGCCTCCTTTAAAGTAGGGGCCCACCGGGGTTCCGAACAGACGGAACTGATACTCGTTTGAGGGCTTTACGCCGATCACCGGGCCGGAAGCGAACATATAGGGCCGCAGATACAGAGTAGCTCCGCTGCCGTATGGCGGAACCCAGGCTGCGTTGGCGCTCACTACCTGGTCAACCGCCTCCAGAAATCTCTCCTTGGGGAAGGGAGGCATCTCCAGACGGGCCGCAGAATCCATCATGCGCTCCGCATTCAGATCAGGACGGAAGGTGACAATGCTGCCGTCCTCCTGGGTGTATGCCTTGAGACCCTCAAAAATCTCCTGGCAATACTGCAGAATGCCCGCACACTCATTTATCACCACATTGGAATCGGCAGTCAGCCGTCCCTCGCCCCACGCGCCGTCCTTATAGTCCGCCACATAGCGCATATCCGTAGGCATATAGGAAAATCCTATGTTTCCCCAGTCCAGATTTTTCTTTTCCATAATGATTCCTCCATTCCCTTATGTATGTCTCGCAATTGTTCAGAACACGCCGAACAATTATGGTATTTTGAGAATCATTATAGTCTCATTGCCCCATAAAATCAATCAAAAACTTTCCTCCGGGATATACCGTTGGGGTATGGGAGGTATAACCGAGCCCTCTGTATCTGATGCAGTTTCACCAGCCTGACTCTTACCACGCTGCATATGCTATGAAGTGCCTGGAGATGATTTTTGACTTTTCTATCCCTGATCTGCTATCCCATGAGGGGGAGATTGAAATTGGAAAATAAGGGAACCGCCGTGCAGATAAGAATCCCGAGAAAGACTAAATTCCAGAAGGTGAACACCTTCATATACATCCCTTTTCTCTCCGGAAATTCCCCTGCATAAAATTTAAAAGAAATAAGACTCGCCAGAGAGGCGATCAGCGTTCCCAATCCCCCAAGGTTCACTCCCGTGAGAAGCGCCTGGGCATTGTCCGTAAAGCCGGACAGGAGAATGGCCGCAGGTACATTGCTGATAATCTGGCTGGCCAGGATGCCGGCCCACAGCTCCCGTCCTCCCACAAGAGCCACCAAGAGATCATTGACCTGGGGGACTCGCTTCATATTGCCGATGAAGACAAAAAAGCACAGAAAGGTCAGCAGCAGGAAATAATCCACATTTTTCAAAAGCCTGGGGTTGACCACTGCTGCGACTAAAACTGTGATAATCAGCACGGGACCGTACGGCAAGATACGGAACACCACCAAAAGGCATAGCAGAAGCAGCGTCATGTAAACGGAAAAGGTGGGGGCCGGGGCGTTGGCGCGCCTTTTTACGGGGCGCATGTCCAGCACCTGCAGCGGCGCCTTTTTCTGTGTCATTGTCCCCGGGACAGGTGCTTTCGCACCCACCTTTTCTTTCTTAGGCACGGGGTCATCCCCAGCCGCCGACTCCTCACCGACATTTTTTTGTATTGGCTTATCCGGCTCTTTCCAGAGAATAAAAAGAAGGAGCACAAGAGAAATTCCCGCGTAAGGGAGGACCGCCCATGCGAACTCTTCCATATCCATAGAAAACGCCGAATACAGATACAAATTCTGCGGGTTCCCGATCGGCGTCGCCATGCTTCCCAAATTGGCGGCTATGGTCTCCAGAACCACCACCTTCAAAATTCGCTCCTCCTCGCCGACCATGCGGAACACAAGGATCGTAAAAGGCACAAAAGTAATCAGCGTCACGTCATTGGTAATCACCATACTGCTCCAAAAGCACAGCAGAACCATGGTGACGGACAGCCTGCGAAGGCTCCCTGCCCGTTTTAAAAGGGAGCGGCCCATAAAATCAAACACTCCCAGGGATCGGAAGCCTGCCACAATAAGCATCAGACAGAACAAAAGAGCCAATGTCCGGTAATCCGGATATGCCAGGTAAAACGAATCCGGCCGCACAATCAGCGCTGATGCCAGCGCCAGAAAAAGGGACACACAGAAAACGGTCTCGCTCTTTAAAAAATTTATAAGGGCTTTCATTTGTAAACTCCATTCCGCCCTCCTTCAGAGGGCACCAAAAAATAAGCAGCCCCTATTATACCTCCTCTTTTTGGACAAAGCAATGCCGCCGTTAAAACACGGCGGCAGATTTGCTGCTGTTCAGCTGTGCATCTGACTTTTCACTCGTCCTCCTTGCTGCAGATCTGCAGGCGGTGCTGGTACTTCTCCCGGGTGGCCATACCGCCCCGAATATGGCGTTCGGACTTATTCACATCCAGGACGACCCGGGCCTGGGATGCAAGGGAGGGGTTGATGTGCTCCAGGCGGTCGGTTACGTCTTTATGTATGGTTGTCGCAAATTGGAAAGGTGGCACCGAGATGGATTTGGCTGATAGGCTTGATAACCACATCCACATTTCCCAATGAATCCACCTCAATCCGGTCGATTACCTGCTTGAGCATCTCATTGGTAATTACATCGGCTGATAGGATTCGGTCCATATTTTCAAAAAGCGCTTCAAGCATCCGCTCCAGCTTTTCGTCCGTAACCTTTCTCCTCTCCAACCCGCGCAATTTTTCATTCAGTTGGGCGATCTGACGATTTAAATCAAGGGATTTATCTTTCAGCTCATCTATAGAGATTATATCATTCATATACATATCTTTCAAGCGCTCCAGCTTGCTCTGATGCTTCTGTATTTCTCTCTGCAGCGCATCCGCCGCATCTTCCCCTCGTCTCCCCTGGGTACAGAGACGCCTGTACTCCCTTTTGGTTCTTTCGATGATATTCTTCCTGTCCCCCTTCCATTGGAGCAGATACTGGCAGATTGCCGCCAGCAGCTCGTCCTCTTTAATTTTGCTGTCATTTTTACATGCTTCGGTGCCATCTCCATTGCGGTTGCTGCAGACCCAGCGTACATACGTCGTGTTCGTATAGATCCGTTCAATTCTCCTGAAAGACCGGCCGCACTCCTTACATTTGAGTAATGTGCTGAACAGGTATTTGTTGCTCTGCCGTTTTCCATGCAGGTGAAACGCATCGTACCGTCTGTTCAGCAGCTCCTGGGCCTTCTCAAACAGATCCTTCGGGATAATCTGCAGTTTAGGGTTTTCCGTAATCATCCATTCGCTCTCATCTTTCTTTTCCCGCTGGTAGCTGTAAATCTCCTTCGTCGCCTCGCGGCCATTTACAACCACACCAATATAGATTCTGTTTTTCAGGATTCTCGACACCGCATTTTGACTCCACAAACAGCCGCGCTTCGTCCGCAGTCCTGCTTCATTCAAATGTTTGGCAATAGCCAGGCACCCTTCCCCCTCATATACATATCTTTCAAAGATCTGCCTGACAATCCCTGCTTCCTTTTCGTTGATAAAAAGCTGAAACAGTTCTCCAGGAATCTTATCATATCCATAAACTAAATTGGGGACCTTTCCCCTCCGCATATTTTGACGCTTTCCGAACTTAACCCGTTTCGATGTATTGACGGACTCCTCCTGCGCCATAGCTGACATAATGGTAAAAATCAGTTCGGATCCTGTTGCCAGAATTCCCTGGTTATTTACAAAAACAATATCAACGTTGTGTTTCTTCAAAAATCGTACGCTTTCCAGGGAATCCAAGGTATTCCTGGCAAATCTGGCCACATCTTTGACAAACAGAACATCGAATTTCTCCTCTCCGGCATCCTCCAGCATCTGCAGGAACGCTTTCCTGTTTCTCTTCTTCGTGCCGGTTATTCCTTCATCCGCATAGATTTGGACCATCTCATAACCATTCCGCTCCATATGTTCCCGGAAATATGTCCGCTGCGTTTCCAGGCTGTTCTGCTGATCCTCTTTATCCGTTGAAACACGGCAGTAAGCCGCACCTCGCTTTCGCTTCATGTTCTTGCCTCCTTAAAAGAGCAGGCGGCACAAAGGCCGCCTGTCTTACTCCTCTAGCTGCTGGCCAAATGCTTTAGCGCCAGCAAAGCCAGCAGCTCTTCCACCACCTGACGGTTTTCTCCGTCTGCATTGGGATTGATAAAATGGACTTCTATCGACATGCCCTCACCTCCTCTATCACCTGTCCCGGCTCCTGTTTCACCCTATGACCCGCCATTTGAAAATATTCTTGAAGTTGCTTTCTGCCGTCCTATCTAGCCAAGCCGGCGAGCGACAGCCAGCATTTCCTTTAAGGTCACAGTCAATTTTCGCTCCAGTTCTTCATTGGCATAGGAAAATATACGCCAAATGTCCCTCTTTTCGTCCCGATTTTTCAGCGTTTCCCACGGAATCATCTTTCCGACTTCCGATGCCAAATTTATCGCTACGACAGATTCAAAATCTGCGTAAAACATTTCTATCTCCTGCCCCAACCCATATTTCCTTTTCACACGGACTTTTTCAATAAGGTCGCTCAGGCCGTCACTCCCATATGTGCTTCCTGATTGCAAAAGCTTTTCTTCCTCCCCGACTGTCGAACGCCCCAACCAGGAGAACGTATAATTTTGGCCGTCTTTTCCGGAGCGAATACGGACATATGCCATCCCGCTGTCCCGCATCAATTTTTTTATTTCCATCTGCCTGAACGGCTTTTCTGATTGAAACTGCTCATTGATTCCTCTTTCCAGGCAATCCACCCGCAAGAGGAGCATCGGATACGTCTTTCCCCCGTGGGTGCGGCCTGTCAACAGGCCTTCCATGTCCGGTATAAAGACACCAATCTGCTCGCTTGCCATGTCAATTGCGATCTGCTGCAGCTCCCCTACGGAGCTGCCTTCCGGAACAATCCAGACATCTCTTTTCCTTTTCTGAAGAAATTCGAACAGCAAATGCCGGAACACATTCTCTCTGGATTCCGTCAACAAGACAGAGGCGTGATACTGTTGCCTTAAAAAGTTAAGCCAGTTCTTCCGTTCCTCATAGCCTTCTTTTGACGTAACCCCGTGCTCATTGCAGAAATGCTGCCAGAGAATTTCCACTGCATGCAAGGTCTCCACCTGCAGCCAGATCCGGTTTCCACTTTCCCCCTTTACAAACTCTCTCAACGCTCCCCGCGCCTCTTCCCAACAGACATCGGCTTCACGCGAAAATTCCCCTGCATCCGCCTTCTTGCAAATCCACCGGATAAAACTCAAGTATCCTTGGTATATCGTTTCGTTAGCCTTTTTTAACCGATCAAGATGTGTCCATACGCCACTATATTTGGGGTATTTTTCCATCCGAATAATGAGCATCTTTTCCCTCACGGCTTCGCGTCCTAAGAGCTTCTCCTCCGTGAAAACCGGCTTCCCGCGGACACTCATAACGCCTTCTCCAACCGCTTTTCCGTCAAAATATGCTTGAACAAAGCCCGTCTGCAGTTTTTGCGCCCTTTCCTTTTCACTTGATTCTGGGCTCACATCGTCCATTACGATCGGCCAGTCCTCTATATCTTTCACGCGAGGCAGCAGCTGATGCAGCGTAGCATCTGGAGCATTTTCGCAGGCTCTCCCTGGAGCCAGGCACCATTTTTTGGTCAGCGATGACTTGCACGAATGCCTGGCTCCCAGCACCACCGCGCCCATCTTACAGTATCCATCCCTGTCCTCCAGCAGATTGTCCAACAGTGATTCCAGCACGATTAAATGCATTATCCTGTCCTCCATTGAAAATGTCCGCAGATGATTGATTTCCTCGATCGCCGTTTTTTCATCCGCAGCCATGTATTGCGCAAACGGCAGTCCCTTTGGAGAAAGGCTTTTCACACTTTTCATAAACGTTCTGCTCCCTATGGTGCCATCGCAGCCGACATAGAAGAGTTCGCCCTGCCATCGCAACCAGCCGCATTTTTCTACCAAAACCTCCCGCTCATCAATCGCTGTTTCCAGGACCAGTTCTGCAAATTTCTTGCGTATCAGCCGTGAATCGCGGTGAAAAACGGACAGCTCCTGATGCGCCTTAAAAAATCCTCCGTTCTCTATTTCGCCGAGCGCTGTGCAATATTCTTTCGCCCATTGCACCCCCGATAATTTTAGCTCCAGCCTGTAGAGCATGCCGCAGGGAGTAGCGTTTCGATCCAGCACCTGCACCCGGTGCGCTTTTTTCAGGCAAAAATTCAGTGCAAGCTTATCGCGATAATAGAGACATCCCGCTTCTTCCCGCAAATTTTCATCCATGTTCGTCCTTTCTTTGAATCTCGGTCCGATCATTCTTTTTTCTCTGTGCACACCTACATTTTATCACGGCAGAATCTAAAAATCGAATCAAAAACAGAGACATTTTTTAATAGAAATGTCTCTGTTTCATCCCAAGCCAAAAATAGGGACATTTTTTAAGTAAAATGTCTCTATTTTGTCCTAAATAAGATATGATTTAAGGCTTTCCGTATTCTCCGCAAATTTCTCCATGAAAACTGTGCGCAGCCGTTGTTTATATACTTTGCAATAGGGGTTCCATTTTAAAGGAATTTCATCTCTTTTCATATCCGAATGATTCTTTAAATATAAATTGATAATCTCATTCTTTATTTTTTCCTTTACTTCAGAAAATTTTTTCTTCCATTGTAGTATTTCTTCTTTCTTCGAAATGTGTCCTATTCCATCGTCCAACATCCTTTGCTGATTCCGCAAAAGCACATTGCAGCAGTATTCCATATGGTCCATTCGCATCAATACTTCTTCAATCGGATTAAATGGCAGATCCCAGTCAGCTTCTGCCGAAAGATGTTCTTCCAGCCGTTTCTTCGGATACGACAATCTTTCTAACAATTTTTCATTGAGCAAATATGCTTCCAAATATGCCTTCTTCTCCGCAGCATCCTTCGTCTCATTTCCTCTTACTACTGCATTATATAATTTAATTTGTTCAGACATCTGTTTTTCCAGTGGTGCCAAGAGATCTTTAAGAGTTTTCGGGAACTTTTCCTCCGTGGTTTGACAAAAATCGTCAAGATCCGCTTCTATCCTGTAATCTTTTTTTCGCTGCTTGACCTCTTGTTCCCCTAATCCCAAACTTGGGCTATCCCTCTTCTGTTCCTGTTCCTCCCAAAAATCCGTGTTCGAATCCCCTATTTGCTCAAACATTTGTAATGCCAGACGTAAAATATTGTTATATGTAGTGAAATCCTGAATTTTGCTTTCTATATCCTGCCAAAATCCATCATACACTTGCATGCAAAACACTTCGAATCCATATGACTCCCCCAGCATTCCCTCCATTCCATCTCCCCATCTGTTATCCATGGCCCCTATGTGTTCCCAATCTTGTTGAAATTGTTTAAGCTTTTTTATCATTTGTTTCAGTCTATTCTGATATTCTTGAATTTGTCTTGTTAATTCTTCATTTAATGGCCCTTCCCCCAGTTCAAATTTTTCCCAAATTTTATTTTGCAGTTCCAAAACCTTTTCCCCTATTTCTCCGTTTGGGAAACGGTGAGCCAAATTTTCAAGAAAAATTGCTACATACAGCCAATACCGCAGTCTTTCAATCCAACTGCCTGTTGCAACGCCCGTCTTTATATCTTTCTGAATCTCATCGAGCGTTTCCCAATCTTCCGATGAATAAATTTTTCCGCTTCTGTTTTTTCCCAAATCCCGGATAAATTCGTCCATCTCCAGCCATTCATAACAGCGCTGAACCCTCTTGGCTATCCTCTTAATCCCTTTATCTATTTTGCCCTGCCCCATTCTTATGCCGTCTCTTATAAGACCATCCAACGTCATAAATTTTGCTTTTGGAAGCACTCCGTTTCCAAGATTACTCACATTCAAACATATTTCCCCTTTCTTTCACTCTTTAAGCTCATTCCCGCGCCAAAGTCTTTTTTCAATTCTTTGCGGTCATGCTTTCTGCTACCCACAGTGTATTCAAGTCGGTAAGAAATATCAAGTAAATTCACGTCTTAATTTACCGCATTCTTATAATCTATTTATTTTATACGGTAAGTATCCTCCTCGCAATCCGCACCCCGTCCTCTATCCCTGCACAGTATGCGGTCCGCAGATCCTCATAGAACCAGTCCAGAAGATCCTCCAAAAACGCGTCCACCGTCTCCCTGGCCTCCCCTTCCAGCTTCTCCAGATACTTCTCCTCCTCTTTGTAATGCCTCTTCCTCCGGCTCTTTGCCTCATTTAACAGTTCTCCGATCCGCTCGCCAACCAGATATTCCAATCCGTCTTCCATACAGCTTCCCTTCCTTTTTATCTTTTTTATGGCCGGGACTGCCGCCTGCAGCCCCGGCCGGTCTTCTTTTCTTTATTCCGCAATCTCTATCCGGTCCTCGCTCAGGATATACCGGTACACCTGATCCGACAGCTGCTCCTCGTCCGGGACCTCCGTCCGGTTCACGTTCCGCACAATCTCCCTAAGCCCCCGGCTATCCGCCCTGCCCGTCCAGGGGGCCAGCAGCACCTCATGGAGGGAAGAG
>ERZ1643249.4871-NODE-4871-length-11003-cov-5.366460_pt1 | contig 11003 bp, 7 predicted proteins | sample MGYA00579263_ERZ1643249 | MGnify/ENA primary metagenome ERZ1643249 (study PRJEB29033, sample SAMEA4952264) | chicken gut metagenome | biome: Broiler Chicken; feature: Gastrointestinal Tract; material: Caecum | place: Ireland | collected 2018 | study: Broiler...
ATTTTAGTAATGTCCATCATAATTGGAGTAAATACTGCATTTAACTTTAAACAAATTAGATTGAGATATTTTTTCAAAAAAAATATTATGGGCGCTTTTTGTATTACTAGGAAAAGGAAAGATGAAATATGAAGCTACAAAATTTAGCAGTAATTTTTATTTGTATAGCTTTACCATTATCAATGATTTTATCAACATATACACAGTCAAGGGTACAAACATTAGAATTACAAACTAGTTATGATGTAAAATTAGATAATGCAACAGCTGATGCGGTTACTGCTTTTCAGATAAATACATATAATGGAGATGAATCAATTTTAGCCAATTACAAGATGGAAAATATTGAGGCAGCAGTTAATACTTTCTATAATTCTATGAGAACGAATTTTGCTATGGGAGGATATAATAATAAGGCAATAGAAGAGTTTATACCAGCAATTGTATTTATTTTATATGATGGGTATTATATATATTCACCATATCAAAATACATGGGATCAGGAAACTATAGATGGTACAAATAGATTTGAAGATGAAGGTGGATTACCTACATATAATGGAGGAACAGCGTCAGATAATAATAGAGAATCACTTTTTGGTTTAAAACCATATGTATATTATAGTTGTAGATATAAGAGAGGAAGTACAGATGTAGTAATAACATATTCACTTGATAACTATGTATCAATAAAAGGAATGGCTGGAAATGAGGTTATAGATAAAAGTGGATATTTATTATCAGATGTTCAAAAAAATAATAATGTAATTACTTATAGAGGAAATGTAATAAATACAGAAACAAATTATACTGAAAGAGTTGTAGTTGATGGACAAGTTTTGGATTTACCATGTAGAAAAATAAATGGTACAAAATATTATTATAATCCTACTACAGGAGAAACATTCCATTTCTTTAATTCACAAAAAACAACTGATAATGGACTTACATTTAGTATAACAGATAATAGTAATGCAATAGAATATTATGAGCAAGCATTAGATTTAAGAGATTATATAAATTCACATCCAGACTTAAAAAATTTAACCACAGCAGATGCATTAGATGAAGAAGGAAATGATTTAATAGAAGAATTTGGAAATTACAAAATTTTTGATGAGCTATTTAATGGAACAATAGAAAATGAAGATTCTTTATTTAATAGTCATAGATTATCAGTTATAAAATATTCTGTTGAAAGAAATTTATCAATTGCAGTAACAAATTATAATAATTATTCTTCAGCAAGCGTTAACTTTAGAATGCCTGAATTGATGGATTATGAATGGGATGAAATATCTAATAATATTTCTATAATTAGCTTTTTACAAGGTTTACCAATAGGTGCTAAAGTATATAATGGCTATTCTATAGTTACTAATAATAAAAATCAAGAATTAGTTTCTGAGGATTCAATATATATATTAGCTTCAGACGGAATTTATCATGATATCAAAGATGAGAATTTATATAATGGAAATGTAAATATATCTGGAGCAAAAGGATATTATAATATAAATTTTGAAAGAAAATCAGGATTTGATTCAACAGGCAAAAGAATTTATTATTTTCCAGTAGAAAATGTTACAGGATGTTATGATTGTATTGTTAACAAAAGAAATCTTTCAGATAGTCAAATATCAGATTTATTAAATGGTAATAGTGAATTAGCAAGAATTTATTATACAGCACTAGGAAGAGAACGATATGGATTATATAGACCAGCTAATAATACGAATTTTTCATCTACTTCTGGAGACCCAGGAGGAGGAGCTGGTTCACAAAATAATTTACAAATTTCTGCAACAGTTAATTACAATGACATTCAAAGTGAGGCAACTATAAATTTAACAATCACAGGAGATGATTCAGATATAGCAACTATTTCTTATGATAATGTTCCAGGAATTACGAAAGTAAATGATAAAACATATAGATGTACTCAAAATGGAACATATACATTTACAGTAAGAAGTGCAGATGGTACTCAAACAGTTAGTAGAACAGTACAAATAAATGGAATATATTCAAATGCAGACTTTATAAGATATAATGTACAACCAGGAGACTATATTAGATATGTATCACCAAGTAATTCAGTAACAATCTTGTCAGGAGATTCAGGATATAATTCTACACAAGTAATAAATACTACAAGCTATAATTCAGGATATTGGAGAGTACTATATAATAATGACGAATATGGACTACAAATAGTTTCAGATATAAATATAGCAGGAGATACAGGATTATATTTAGGAGGGCAACGAGGATATAACAACAGTGTATCAATACTAAATAATATAGCAAGTCAATTTGTAGATTCAAACTATGCAGAATGGGGTAGAGCACTAGGAACAAATCCAGCTGATCCATTTAATGATAATGTAGGAAACGTAGATTTACTATGGGGAGGAAGCAGTGGATGCAAAGACTATGACAACAATTATAATACTGATTTAACACAATTAAAATCATATGGAATGATAAGAGACAGTATGGACATATGGTTAGCTTCCAGAACATATGATGCAGAATATGACTCTGGAAATAATATAGGATACCACAGATGGAGTGTCAGAGCATTCTCAGCAACAGGAAATGAAGAAAACAAGTTAATCTTTGAACAAAATTGGAATAGTGGGGATAACCAAACATCAGAAAATGCAGGAGTTAGACCAGTTATAAAATTAAAAGACGGTATACAAATAATAAGTGGAAATGGAACAATGTCAAATCCATATGTAATATCATACTAAAAAGAGAGGGATTTGGGGACGGTCCTCAAAATCCCTCCTAGGAGGGATTTTAGGGACGGACCTTAAAATCCCTCTTTTTAGTGTATAGGAAACAATATGAAACTTTAAGTTACGCAATTCAAAGTGAAAATAACTAATATTTTATTTTCAAAAGAAAATTGACTTTTATTTTAACACTATATAGATTTTTCCATATATAACAAGAAAAGTATCCTTAAAAAAAGAACCGCGCGAGTCAAGTTTATGTGGCTTTTCTAATTTTCTTATTATGTATAAAAAATCGATTTTTATCTTGACCCTATATGAATTATAACTACAATTTTGAAACGAAAAATTCAACTTTTTTGAATAGATTTATTTTTAAAGTCAATACTAAATAAAAATAATATAATTTTGAAAGAAGATGAATGTTATAAAAAAGGAAAATGTTATTAAAAAAGGAAAAGATATAAGAAAATTAGGAGTAATAAAAAAGATAAAACTTGTTTTATTATTACTAATTTTAATAATAGCATATTGTTATTCACTAATAATAGGTTATTTGCCAGATCAAATAATTTTATTTGAAGGTGAAAAATTAGATATACCTTCTTTTTTTGGTATTAATTTTTCTATGGAAGATGAATATGGTGTTATAGAAACATCTTCTAATATTTCAGAGAGTATTTCAGAAGATATAGGAGTTTCAAAAATGAATGTAAATTTATTTAATCAACTTTCTATAAAATATATTGATGTAAGTATATTGCCAAAAACTACAGTAATACCAGTTGGAAATTTAGCAGGTGTAAAATTGTATACAAATGGGGTTTTAGTTGTTGGTATGTCAGAAATACAAGGAGAAGATAATAAAATTTACAAACCATATGAAAAAACAGGAATTGAAGAAGGAGATACAATAATTGCAGTTAATAATCAAACAATACATTCAACAGAAGATTTAATATCATGTGTAAATAACTCTTTAGGAAATGAAGTTGAAATTGATTTTGTAAGAGATAATGAATCATTACAATGTAGTATGACACCAGTAAAAACACAAGATGAAGAGTATAAACTAGGTCTATGGGTAAGAGATAGTGCAGCTGGTGTTGGAACAGTTACTTTTTATGAACCAGAATCTAAAACTTTTGCAGCTCTAGGGCATGGAATTGTCGATATAGATACAAAACAATTGATAAATATATCATCTGGTGAATTTGTTACTACAAAGATTTTAAACATACAAAAAGGAGAAAAGGGAGAACCTGGTAGAATACAAGGGACTATAGACAATCAACCAAATATAGGAACTATTTATAAAAATACTAAATTTGGAATTTATGGAAAGGTAGACAATCTTTTGCCTTTAAATCTTAATAATTCCAAAGAAATGGAAGTAGCTTTGCGTGATGAAATTCATACAGGAAAAGCAACTATTTTGGCAACTTTAGAAAATGGAAAAACACAAGAATATGATATAGAAATTAAAAAGATTTTTAAAGAAAATAATTATGATAATAAAAGTATGCAAATAAAAATTGTAGATGAAGATTTATTAGAAAAGACTGGAGGGATAATTCAGGGGATGTCTGGGTCTCCAATAATTCAAGATGGAAAATTTATTGGTGCAGTTACACATGTTTTAGTAAATAATCCTCAGGAAGGTTATGCAGTTTTTGGAGATATTATGATAAAACAATTGAAAAGCATAGAGTAAAAAATGGATTTTTTTAGTTTTACTATGGTTTTGCTAATTAAATGTAATTTTTTCTCCTTTTTTCTTACTATTTTGTTTTTTATATTGACTTTTGTTATTAAAAATCATATAATTTGTTCATACAAAGGAAACAAATTCAAACTTATCGATAGAAAAAGAGGAGGTGAGAAAAATGGATGAAAATTTTCAAAAAATGTTTAAAGAATTAAATAAAATAAATTCAAGACTAAATAATGTAGAAAACAAACTAGAAGTTCATGACCAAAAATTTGTAGAACAAGATGAAAAAATGAATAAAAAATTCGCTGAACAAGATGACAAAATCAACAAAATGTTTGAAGAGCAGAATAAAAGAATAGACGAAAAATTTGCAGAGCAAGACAGAAGAATAGACGAAAAATTTGCAGAGCAGGACAAAAGAATAGACGAAAAATTTGCAGAGCAAGATAAAAAAATAGACGAAAAGTTCGAAAAATTTTCAAAAGAAATAGCCACAGAACTGCAAAATATGATGACAGTAATTAGTGAAAATCAGCAAAAGAATATGAAGACAATATGTGATTTAATTAAAAAGAATACTGAATACATGAACAAAAGATTTGATGCACAAGATAGAAGAATGGATGAGTTTGAAAAAAGGTTACGAGAAGATGAATTTGATATTAAAGCTTTAAAACAAAGATTATATTAAAAAAATAACACATAAATGGGGGGATGTGTTATTTTTTTGTATATCTTAATTTTTAATTCTCAAAATTTAATAATAAATCACCAATTTCAGTTACAGTTCCAGCACCAAGTGTTAAAATAATATCATTATCATGTACATTTTTATTCAAATAATTTATGCATTCTTCAAAATTTGGTAGATATTCAGCTTTTTTTCCAAGAGAAATAATTTTATTTACTAAATCTTTTGAACTAATATTATAAATATTAGTTTCTCTTGCAGCATATATATCTAATACAATTATATTATCGAATTCTGTTAATACTTTTGCAAAATCATCTAAAAGATTTTTTGTTCTACTATATGTATGTGGCTGAAAAACTACCCAAGATTCATTATATTTTTTATTTTTAAGTGAGTTTGCTGTGGCTAAAATTTCTGTTGGATGATGTCCATAATCATCATATATACGAGCATTTTTAAATATACCTTTATATTCAAATCTTCTATGAGCACCAGTAAATTTTTTTAATGCATGTTGTATTGAATTACTATCTATTTTGTATTTATCACATAATGCAATACATGCAAGTGAATTTAAGACATTATGAATACCTGGTACTGAAAGAGATATTTTACCATAATATTTTTGTTTTTTCCAAACATCAAAACTAGGAAATCCATCATTATTAAATGTAATATTATTAGCAAAAAAATCACAATTAGGGTTCTTTATGCTAAAAGTAATAACTTCAGCTTTTGTATATTGTTGTAAATCTAAACAATTTTTATCATCACCATTTAGTACTAATATTCCATTATCTGGTAATAATTTAACATATTTTATAAATGCTTTTTTTATGTTTTCAAAAGTTTTAAAATAATCTAAATGATCATTATCAATATTTAAGATAACTTCTGCTTTAGGAGAAAATTTTAAAAAACTTTCTACATATTCACAAGCTTCAATAATAAAATGTTCACTATTTCCAACTCTATAGTTTCCATCAAGTTGTTTTAAATATGCACCAACTTGGATGCTAGGGTCAGTATTTGCTTCTAGAAAACAGTTAGAAATCATTGAAGTTGTTGTTGTTTTTCCATGTGTTCCAGATATGCAAATAGTATCTTCAAAACATCTTGTTATTTCACCCAAAAAATCTGCTCTTTCGATTGTTGGAATATTTTGTTTGTTTGCCTCTGACATTTCTGGGTCGTCTTTTTTTATGGCAGCAGAATAAACAACAACATCGGCTTTTTTTACATCCTCAGTGTTGTGACCAATATTTACTTTTATTCCCATTTTATTTAGTTTATCTGTTGTATCTGAATGTACCCAATCAGAACCAGTTACATTAAATCCCCAGTTTTTTAGTATTGCTGCAATACCACTCATGCTAACACCACCGATTCCAATCATGTGGATATTTTTATATTTTTTTAAATTGTTTATATTTGGCATTTTTTTACACTCCTAATGAAATTTTCTTCAATTTTATAACAGATAAATTATATAATGTAAATGTTTATTTTTCAAGAGTTTTTTCGTTTTTTTTGTTTAATTTAATTTTAGATTGTTACTATTTTAGTATATGTTAAAAAAAAATGTATATGATAAAATAAAAAATTTAGATATCAAGTTCTTTAGGGAGGTTATTCTATAAAAATAAAGCTAAGAAGTGTAACAAATTTATAGTCTGAAGCAAAAAAATTTAAAAAAATGTAAAAAAAAGAAGGAAAAAGTTTTTTTGTAGAGAATAATATAATTGTACATATAAATAAATATGTATAATTTTAATACTTAAGGAAGGCGGTGCACGCAAAATGCAAATCACAGATGTACGTTTAAGAAAGGTAAATTCAGAAAACAGAATGAAAGCTGTTGCTTCTGTAACATTCGATAACGAATTCGCAGTACATGATATTAAAGTTATCGAAAGCCAAAATGGATTATTTATAGCTATGCCTAGCAGAAAAACTCCAAACGGAGAATTCAGAGATATAGCTCATCCAATCAATGCTGAAACAAGAGAGAAGATTCAAAAAGCTATTTTAGAAGCTTATGAAGCTCCAGAAACAGAGGAATCAGCAGAATAATTTATAAAATAAAAAAGCACATATAAGTGCTTTTTTTTTGTGAGCTTATAATAGTTTTTCTAAAATTTGAACAGCATTTGTAGCAGCACCTTTTCTTAAATTATCAGCTACTACCCATATGTTTAATCCGTTTTTTATACTATTATCTCGTCTAATTCTTCCAACAAATACTTCATCATAACCATCGGCTTTTGAAGCTAGAGGATAATATTGTTTTTCTATGTCATCTATTACTATAACTCCAGGGGAATTTTGTAGTAGAACTTTTATATCATATATGTCAAAATCATTTTCAAGTTCAATATTTATTGATTCACTATGACAGTTCATGACTGGAACTCTAACTGTTGTGGCAGTAACAGCTAGATTTGGGTCATGTAATATTTTTCGTGTTTCATTTATCATTTTGTGTTCTTCTTTTGTGTAACCATCATCTGTAAAATCATCAATTTGTGGGATACAATTATTATAAATTGGATATGGAAATTTTTTTAATGGTAAATTTTTATCTCCATTTTCTAGATCTTCTATTCCATAACGTCCTGCTCCAGACACAGCTTGATATGTAGAATATACAATCCTTTTTATACCATATTTGTCATATAGTGGTTTTAGTGCTACTACAGCTTGTATTGTAGAACAATTTGGGTTTGCTATTATACCATTATTTTTATAGATATCTTCTGGATTTACTTCAGGAATAACTAAAGGAACTTCATCATCCATTCTATATGTACTACTATTATCAATTACAATACAGCCTTTTTTTACAGCAATGGGTATAAATTCTTTAGAAACTTTGCCACCAGCACAGAAAATTGCATAGTCAAATCCAGAATCAAATGAATTTTCTTTTAATTCGCAAACTATGTAATTTTTTCCTAAAAATTGTATTTTTTCTCCGGCAGATTTTGATGAAGCAAAAAGTGTGTAAGTGCAGTTTTCAAAAGATTTTTCTTCAAGGACTTTTAATACGGTTCTTCCAACTAGTCCTGTACAACCGACTATGGCAATTTTTTTAATAGTTCTCATATTTTACCTCCATTTTATTTGTTATAATAATTTTATGATTAGAAATGATTATTAGTGCTATTTGTTGGAGAAATTTAATGTTTGGAATTTAAAATGTTGTTTTTTTATTCATTCAGGGTGTGTTTTGTTTATAAATAGAATATCAGATAATTTGTTGAAAATCAATGTTTTTTTGTTAATAGCCCGCCTCAAAGAAGTTATAATATAAATTTTTAAAATTTTTCGGCTCTAATCAATGCTTTAGCCCTTCTAAAGATAAAACAAACGAGCCTCTCGCTACATCCTTCGCGCTTCCTCATTTATTTTATCTTAAGAAGGGCTACAAGCATTCCAATCACACAAAAATTAAAAAATTTATATAATAACTTCTTTTGGCTGGCTTCTCTACATAAATAATGATGTGAATTATAACTTACTTTTAAATAAAAACAAAAAAATGTTTGTAAAAAGTATTGACATTAAGAAAAAAAGTATGTATAATGCAGGTAAACATATTTTCGCGAAACAAACGATTGCTAAAATGCTTTTGAGGAGGGTATTTATGATTACAACTTTACAAATAAAAAATGTGGGAATTATAGAGGATTTGTGTATAGATTTTCAAAAAGGTTTAAATGTATTAACAGGAGAAACTGGGGCTGGAAAAACTTTAATAATAGATTCTTTAATGATATTATCAGGTGGGAGATTTTCAAAAGATATGATAAGAAAAGGAGAGTCAAATTCGTATATAGAAGCATGTTTTTATGAGCCAAATAATGAGTCTGCAATTGATGGAAATATAATAGTATCTAGAGAAGCAAATATAAATGGGAAAAATATTTGTAAGATAAATGGAAGAATGGTTACAGTTAATGAATTAAAAGAATTTATGGCAAATTTAATAGAGATTCATGGTCAAAATGATAATCAAAAGATATTAAATCCAAAAAATCATTTAAAATATTTAGATGGTTTTATTGGAAAAGAAATTGAAAAATATTTAGTAGATTATAAAGAAAAATATAGTAAATATATAGAAATAAAAAAAGAATTAAAACTAAATTATGGTAATGATAAAGAAAGAGAAAGAAAATTAGATTTATTAAAATATCAATTAAAAGAAATTGAAAGTGCAAATTTAAAAGAACAAGAAGAACAAGAGTTAGAAGAAAGAAGAAAGGTAATATTAAATTCAGAAAAAATTGTAGAAAACTTAAAAGAAGCAGATATAAATATAGGAAATACTTGTATAGATGCCTTAAGTATGGCAATTAAATCATTAGAAAAAATAGAAGGAATAAATGAAAAATATGAAAATATATCAAGTAATTTAAAAAATATTTATTATGAAATGCAAGAAATTGCACGAGATATATCTAGTGAAGAACAAGATATTTATTTTGATGAGGAAGAAAGAGAATTTGTAGAACAAAGGTTAGATTTAATTTATTCTTTAAAACGTAAATATGGTAATACAATTTCAGAAATTTTAAACTATAAACAAGAAGTAGAAAAAGAGATAAATGATATAGAAAATTCAGAAGAAATTATAAATAATTTAAATAAAAGGTTACAAAAAATAACACAAGAAATGGAACAATTAGCTCAAAAGATCAGTATAATAAGAAAAGAAAAAGCAAAGGTTTTATCAGAGAAAATCAATAATGAGCTAATAGATTTAGAGATGAAAAATGCTAAAATAAGTGTAAAAGTAGAATATAAAGAAAATGAATTTTTAAGAACAGGAAAAGATGAAGTGACATTTTTTATAAAAACTAATGTAGGAGAAGATGAAAAGGAACTTATAAAAATAGCATCAGGAGGAGAAATGTCAAGAACAATGCTTGCAATAAAAAAAGTTCTTGCAGATTCAGATAAAACATCAGTATTAGTTTTTGATGAAATAGATACTGGAATAAGTGGAAATGCAGCAAATAGTGTTGCACAAAAATTACAAGCAATTTCTAATAAACATCAAGTATTGTGTATTTCACATTTGCCAAATATTGCAGCATATGCAGATTCAAATTTTTATATTAGTAAAATAGTTAATGAAAATAGAACAAATACAAATATAAAAATGTTAAATGAAGAAGAAATAATTAGAGAAATTGCAAGAATTTCATCAGGAGAAGTTAATGATGTAACAATAAAATATGCTACAGAATTAAGAAATAGAAAAGCTTCATAATATTTTATTTATTTGTATAAGAAATAAAAAAATGTAAAAAATATACATATAAATATTTTATGAGGAGGGTAAATATGAAGGATTATCTAGATATAAAAAATGTAGAGGCTTTAGAAATTTTAGATTCAAGAGGAAATCCAACTATTCAAGTTGAAGTAGTTACAGAGGGAGGTTTTTCTGGTGTAGCAATGGTGCCATCTGGAGCATCTACAGGAAGTTTTGAAGCAGTAGAGTTAAGAGATAATGACAAAACAAGATATAATGGAAAAGGTGTTACAAAAGCAGTAGATAATGTAAACAAAAAAATTGCAAAAAAATTATATGATATGAATGTATATGAGCAAAGAAAGATTGATGAAGAAATAATATTATTAGATGATACACTAAATAAATCAAATTTAGGTGCTAATGCAACATTAGGTGTTTCATTAGCAGTTGCAAAAGCAGCGGCTAATTCGTTAGGAATGGAACTTTATAGATATATAGGTGGAATATATGGTACAGAACTTCCAATTCCAATGATGAATATTTTAAATGGTGGAAAACATTCTGATAATAATATTACAATACAAG
>ERZ1643249.4872-NODE-4872-length-10999-cov-5.237116_pt1 | contig 10999 bp, 3 predicted proteins | sample MGYA00579263_ERZ1643249 | MGnify/ENA primary metagenome ERZ1643249 (study PRJEB29033, sample SAMEA4952264) | chicken gut metagenome | biome: Broiler Chicken; feature: Gastrointestinal Tract; material: Caecum | place: Ireland | collected 2018 | study: Broiler...
CTACTGCTGCTGAACCGTTGGGCGTTATGGCTGAATCCGTTAAGAAATGGGTCGGCCTTTCCGTTCCCGAAGGTATCGGCGATCAGTTCAGAGTTCTCGCCGGCGCTATCGGTAAGTTCACGTTCAGCGGATTCGGAGCGGGAGGTTTGTCGTCCGTTGCCGGCCCTCTTGGAACTCTCGCCGATTCGGTTGCCAAATGGGCTAATGTCACGGTTCCGGAAACGCTCGGCACTGATCTCGAATCTTTGGCTAAGGGCGTCAAGGCATTTGATTTCTCGTTCGGTTTCTCGCTCGATAGTTTCGTCGGACCGTTTGGAAATCTTTCCGACGCGGTCAGGAAGTGGGATGGAATAACTATCCCTGCCGATATCCAGACGAGTCTCGAATCCTTGGCTAAGGGCGTAAAGGCGTTCGATTGGAGTTGGGGCTGGTCTCTCGATAGCTACATCGAACCTCTTGATAAACTCGCCGGCGTTATTCCGAAGTATAGCGGATTGGCTATCGCTACTGATATCGGAACATCGATTAAATCTCTTGGCGAGGGCGTTAGATCTCTCGGCGGTAAGTCTCCGGATGATATTTCCAATATTACGGATGCGATCGATTCTCTCGGTGACGCGGTCACAGCTGTAGCGGATACGGATTTCGCAGGTGCAACCGCCGCGATTACCGGATTCGTTGATTCGCTCAATAATATTAATATTTCCGCAGACGCGTTTTCCGGTCTCGGTCAGAAGATCACGAACGACCTTGTCGCCGGTATTAATAGCGGTAAGGTTTTCGTTCAACTCGCAATCGTTGGTCTTATCGCCGCGATCAACACTCAGTTGCAATCTTCAGCAACGAGCTTCGGGGCGGCTGGAATTACGATCGGCTTGGCGTTGGCGAATGCCATCTCCACGGGCCTTACTACTGCGGTTGGCGCTATACAGGCGGGATTCGCAGTCGCCATATCCTCAGCGATTTCCGTTGCTCAAGGTCAGGCTATGATGTTCTCCACGGTCGGTGTGGCTATGGGGATGGCCATGAGTAGCGGTATATCATCCACAAGCGGAATGGTTGCTGCGTCAGCTACTGTTGTTGCAGCAAATTCGCTTAAGGCCATAAACGCGAAAACGCCGGCGTTCAATGCATCCGGCATGCGGATCGGAAGGGCCGTATCCGAGGGTATTTCAGCGCAGAGAGGTATCGTCGAGAACGCAGCTCGTAATCTCGTATCCGGTTGCGAAGCGATTCTCCGTTCTGTTCGAGGGTCGTTTTATAGCGCCGGTTCGTACGTTGCCCAGGGATTCGCTTCTGGTATCCAATCCGGAGCGTACGCGGCGCAAGTCGCGGCAAGGGCTATGGCGAATGCTGCTAAAGCGGCGGCCGAACAAGCGCTTGACGAAGAGTCTCCGTCGAAAGTGTTCATGAAAATCGGCGAATACGTTTCGCTCGGTATGGCGAAGGGTATTGATAACATGGCCGATGCCGCAGCCAAATCGTCCGAAGCCATGGCCAACTCTTCGATTGGAAGTGCTAAAATGGCGATCGGAGCGATCGCGGATGCCATGGATAGCGATATCGATTTCGAACCACGTATTACGCCCGTTGTTGATTTGAGCAACGTCGAATCGAGTGCAATAAAAGCCAATAGCATGCTCGGCAGCATTGTTTCCGACGCTACGCTTAAGAGCGTGCGAATCGTCGGCGGCATCACGGACACGAGAAATCAAAATGGATCCATCGAGCGCCTTGAATCGAAGTTCTCCGAGCTTGATACCAGATTCTCAGAACTTAACGAGTCCATGAGCACGTTGGCAAACCGTCCTCCGGACGAGTTGTCCATGTATGTTGATGGAAAGAAGCTCGCTTCAAGCATCGCAAAACCAATGAATCGTCAATTAGGAACCATATCGAGGAGAGGAGCGTTGGCTAGATAATGAGTTACCCTGATTATCCGAAAAACAGGCTTATAGTCGACGGCGTCGATCTGTCGATAACCTTCGGTTTGGTTCTTCTCGATGGCTATACTCTGTCCCCTCCGGAACCGAAGACTTATACGGTTGACGTTCCGGGTGGGGACGGGGTTATCGATTTGACGCAGTCCCTTACAGGAGATGTCGCCTATAACAACCGAGAACAGGAATTCAATTTCGTCGTAGTAAATCCTCAAGATTTCGAACAAGTAAAAACCAAGTTTTCTAATTTTCTTCATGGTAAAGAGTTCGACTATCAGATCACAATGGATCCGAACTACACCTACCACGGCCGATTCACCGTCGCCGACTACGCCCATGCGAAGTACGCCTATCCGGGCGTCGTCGGGACGTTCACGGTGTCGGTGTCGGCCGAGCCCTACAAATTAAAGCAGAAGATGAGCTACTCCCTCAATGCGACTGGGGGCAAGATGTTCCGCCTCGAAAGCGGGAGGAAGCCGGTGCATCCTGTCATCGAATGTACTCAGCCCTGTAAGGTTCGTTGGAATGATAAGGTCGTCCAGGTTCCCGCGGGCACCTATCGCCTTAACGACGTTCTGTTCACCGAGGGCTTCAACGAGATCTACATCAACAGCTTTGAGTTCTATAATATTACCTGGGGTGATGTATCTCAGACAGGAGCGTATCCAAAAACATGGGACGACGTGGCTGGGATGCGCTGGGATGATATTCAAAGACTTGAAGGGGACCTTATGGATGTTCCCCAAATGTGGGGCGATATTGTAAATCTTCGTTGGAGCGATCTCGAGACGAAAACTTGGGATGACATCGATTGTCGTAACGAAGCAGTCCCTGATACAACGGTATATGTCACTTATGATTGGAAGGATTTGTAATGGCGAATATGGGTCTTGAAACCATAAATTCGAGCGACTATATCACTCCGTCCGTTATCAATGCGAATTTCGATAAACTCGACGCCCTGGGGCTTGATTATATCGTCGAGCAGGGGACCAGCGGAGAGTGGTGGTATCGAAAGTGGAAAAGCGGGCGAGTAGAATGCGGAATCGATTGGAAAGGTTTCGGAGTGCAGAAGCTGCATATCGAGCCTAATGTGGCGAACGCATACATAACGAACGACCTTTCCTTCGGAGCGTATCCGTTCTCGTTTTCCAAGCGTCCGTACGTTCATGTGCAGTGGGAGGGAGATTCCACAACCGCGTCGCGAGGAGCCTATGCGGTGACCAGGCATAGCACATCTACTACACAATCCCCGACGTTTTTCGTCGTCGATTGGGTCGACATTGACATGGATCTTTATGCTGGCATCTATGTTCGTGGGACGTATAAGTAAGGAATGATGCTATGTATCGTATTACTTATGGGGATAATGTTATTTTCGATCCGTACGACGAAGAGTTAAAAGTAACCGACGCTTCGATGAGCGACGAAATCAATGCAGCTGCATATCTCGATTTCACGATCTCCGTTCTACATCCTTTATACGATACGATACAAGAACACGACAAGGTCGTATGCTTGTATTTCAACGGGAGCACCTTGTTTCAAGGGATTGTGTACTCGATCGAAAGCGATATACAGGGTAACAAAATCATATCTTGCGTGTCTGCAATGGATTACCTCAACGATACGGTGGTTCGTCCATATTCCACCGTGGCGTCTGAAGCGGACCTTCTTGCGCCGACATCCATAGACGGTTACTTTCAGTGGTTAATCGATCAACACAACGATCATGTCATGGATCTAGGAAAGAGATTTGAGATCGGTATTAACCAAGGCGGGTCTCTGTCGAAAAGCAACTATATTGCCCCTTCATCGACTAGTTATTCGACAACCGCATCTGAAATCTCATCCAATATCATAGATCCTTATGGCGGGTATCTTACTTTGAGATACGACGGGAACAGGAAGATTCTCGATCTATATTCTGATGTTCACGAAATGAATGCCCAGATAATCGATTTCGGGGTCAACATCGTCGACATAACCAAAACCATCGACACCGAAAGTCAGTACACAGCGTTGATTCCCCAGGGAGGGTCTCCGGCCATCGAGGACGGTGGTTTCGAATCCAATAGCTATAGCGAATGGGTCGTTCATCCTGACACCAAGCTGGTCGGAGGTCAGGTACATCAAGGATCCCACGCCTCTTATTTCACATCCGGCAACGGGGAGTATGTGAACAAGGTCGTTTTCTATGCTAAAAACGGAAGACGATACAAAGGAACGATATGGGTTAAAAACGAACGGTCATCAGACGTCGTCGTTCATTTCGGTTACCAGATCAATACCGATGGTGACTGGGATAATGTCGACGTTCAAAATGGTTCTTTATCAGTTCCGAACGACGGCGAATGGCATGAGTTCTCAGTCGATTTTATGCTGAACGCTTCCGAATACGACAAGATCAGACCTCGATGGTATTTCGATTCGGTTTCAAATGATAACGGAAAAAGAGTATATGTCGATGATCTTGATTTTCGGCAGATAGACGGAGATTCTGACATCGAAGAAGATCCGATCGACCTTAAGCTCGTCGCCGATGGCATCGCTCCTAGGAATTCTGGAATTGCGATCGAAGGGGATGCGCTCTACTCTATCGACGCGGTTCGCGAGTACGGATATCGGGAAAAGGTATGGCGCGACGACGCGATAACCGATGTGGACGATTTACTGGAGGCAGCAGTCGTTCAGCTTAACAAGCTTAGGAATCCTGTCCTTTCCATAACCGTCAAGGCGATCGACCTTTCGCTGTATATGGATAACTACGACCATCTTCAAGTGGGTCAAGCAGTTCGTGTTCGGTCCAAGCTTCATGATCTTGATGAATATTTTATGGTCAGTTCCATAGCGCTAGATCTTCAAGATCCAAAGCAAACGGAGTACACACTAGGGGTGTCGTACGACACCTTTACCGGACAGCAGTCTAGCTATATTCGATCGCTCAATTCTGGTATCAACTCATCCCTCGACTCGGTGGCCTCCCTTGATCAATCGGTCAAGGACCAGGCGGTTCAGATCGGATCCGTCGAGCAGATCGCAAACGATGCGAAGGATACTGCTGACAACGCTCAGAACACCGCCAACAACGCCCAGCAAGCAGCTCAGGACGCCCAAAGCTCAGCTTCGAGCGCTCTTGACAAGGCCGAAGCGGTCGAGGGCGCCGTAAGCGAGATCCAGGGGATGATCGACGACATCAACTCCGGGGCGGAGCAAGCAAAGCAGGACGCGGCTCAGGCCAAGGCAGACGCCCAGCAGGCAGCCGCCAAAGCCGATGCGGCGTCCCAGGCGGCTCAGGCGGCAGCGAACAAAGCCGACGCACTCGAAGGATCCATCACCGACGTAACAACAACCGTCAACGGTGTGGTCCAGGACATCGAAGAGATCACCACCAGCGTCACCGGCGCCATCTCGACCGCCAACGAGGCTCTCTCGGCGGCGTCGAGCGCGTCCCAGGACCTCGAGGGCTTCAAGACCACGGTCTCCCAGACCTACCAGCTTAAAGGCGACTACGCGACCAACACCGATCTTGACGAGGCCATCGCAGAGGAGGTCTTGAACCGAAACAGCGCCATCGAGCAGAGCGCGTCTTCTATCACCTCGACCGTGTCCCAGACCTACGCCACCAAGACCGATTTGGCGGTGACCGACGGAAAGGCCGCGCAAGCCCAGTCGGCGGCCCAACAGGCTCAGACGTCGGCCTCTAACGCCCAATCCACGGCCAACGCCGCCAACAACACGGCCAACGGAGTGGCAGACGACCTCACAGACTACATGGAAACCGTGGCCACAACCTATGCGGCCAAATCCGAGCTCGAGCAGACTTCCGAGTCCATCACCGCTACGGTCGAGGCCAACTACACCGAGGTCAAACAGCTAGCGAACACTGCTCAATCTACGGCAGATAGCGCGCTTTCTAAAGCGAATGAAGCTTCCGGGGAACTGGCCGATTTCACTGAGTCCGTCACAAGCGACCTATCCGACCTCCAAAGCCAGATCGACGGCAACATCGCCACCTGGTTCTACGCGGGGACCCCGACGCTTACCAACGAGCCCGCGGTCAACTGGACCACGACCGAGGAGAAAAACCAGCATCTGGGAGACCTCTACTACGACACGAATAACGGCTACGCTTGGCGGTTCATGGTTCAAAATGGATCTTATTCCTGGGGCCGCATCACCGATTCTGACGTGACCAAGGCGCTTGAGGACGCCGCCAACGCCCAGGACACCGCCGACAGCAAGCGACGCGTCTTCGTATCCCAGCCCACGCCTCCCTACGATGTCGGGGATCTTTGGGTGCAGGGCGAAAACGGCGATATCTTGCGCTGCGCCACGGCCAGAGCGTCTGGCAGCTACAACGCATCCGACTGGGTGCTGGCCTCAAAGTACACCGACGACTCGGCGCTCGAGATCTTCGAGGGCCAGGTGGCCGATATCTACTCCACTAAAGCCGAGCTTGAGACCGCCACCGATGCCATCACCGCCACGGTCGAGGAGAACTTCGAGAAGTCCGTGCTGGTGAAGGAAGCCGACGGCGGCATCATCGACTGCGGAGACACCGCGGGCATGCCTCTGGCGGGACTGACCGTCTACGGCCAGACGCGGCAGAACCTGTGGGCGAACCCGAGCGGCACCAGAAACGGCCTCACAGTCACGGCGAACGAGGACGGCAGCGTAACGCTGTCGGGAACACCAACGTCATTGACACAGGTCAGCATTTTGTCATACGCGCTAAGGCCAGGCTCGAAGTACACCGTCTCGAAAGACGTAGAGACGACCGGCGTGAAGTTCCTCATTCAAAGCTACGATTCTGGCGGATCGTTCCTGCGAAACGAGGTAAACCCAGATGGCTGGGACAACGTCGAGACTTTCACGCTGCACGACGATGCGGCTTACGTGTATTTTGGCATCTCGGTAGTAGCCGGACAGGCCGTCTCCGGCACCTACCGCGTCATGCTCAACGAAGGCAGCGAGGCCCAGCCGTGGTGCCCGCCGGGGTTGAACTCGGTGGAGGACGTGACGGTATGGCAGAGCGGTGGGAATTTTGCGACGTTTAACGCGAGAGATGGATGGTACGGGGTTACTGCGACGTATGACGATGAAGGTTATCTCAATGTCATCGGAACCCCGACAAATAATTCGGCATTTGGTTTCGGAAATCAGTTTTTTAATGGCACCATTCCAGCAGGAACTAAGATCACCGCTTCGTTTTCTGGAGTTCAAGGCCCAGTCTATATGGGGGTAAACTATCGAATCAATCAGGATGGTGTAGAGCGTTCTACAGGCGCCTATGTCGGAGGGACACAAGGAAATAATAAGACGTTTACCGTTCCCGAGAATCTAACTCAATTATCTTGGTTCGTCGGAATTCAGAGCGGCAACCAAGGAAAAGCCATAAATGCAAGGGTTCGATTCAGTCTGGTGTTCGGAGAGGAAGCACTCGACGAGAAAGCGACAGCATTAAAAGCAACCCCCATCCCCCTCCTCGGCAACAAGGTCTCCTCATTGCCCGACGGGACCCGCGACGAGCTTGTAGTCGATGCGGGCGGGAACGTGGTGTTGAGGAAGAAGACTCATCAACAAGTGATTGTTGGAGATGACCTCCTTGATCAATATACGTTTAATACAGATTGGATAACGTTATTCAATAACCCGATACTCGATTATGAGCATCCGTATGATGGTTCGCTCTCAATTGAAGATAACGCTGCGTTCTCAGATAAGATTCCATATTATCCGATTGGTAACACCGGAGCACTTCCTGTATTTTACACTAGTCGTATCGGAATCAGCACAACCAGTCAAAATGCTCCTCAGGCCGTGTATGTTAACACTCCACTTAATACAACCGTTGCCGAAGCAAGGGAGTGGCTCAACGATAATCCTGTGCAGTTCCTCTATGCGCTTAAAGATCCATACGATATCCCCCTCGGCACCGTCGACCTTCCCGACCTACCGGAAACCAACGCCCATGTCTGGGTTTCCACGTCCACTCAGGGCCTCGACCCGGATATCCACGCTACGTGGTACGGCGAGAACGCGTCAGCCCTCAAGGACTTCGCGTCCAAGGCCGAGCTCAAGGTCGAATCCGACCAGATCAAGGCCACGGTCGAGGAGACATACTCCACCAAGGAAGAGGTGTCTGCGGTCGAGGACAAGGCCGATGCCGCTCAAGACGCCCTGGACACCTACAAGAACACCGTGTCGACCACCTACGCCACCAAGTCGGAAGTCACCCAGACGGCGAACTCCATCAAATCCGAGGTCAGCGAGACCTATACGACGAAGACCGAGTTCAACGGGCTCGAGATCGGCGGGAGGAACCTGGTGCTGGACTCGTACGTCGACTTGACCAGCAACGCCTACGGTTTCGCCACCAGGCAGCTTTCCATGAAGCTCGAGAATGGTGTCGAATACACTCTCTCGTTCAACGGCAGGGTGGTCGACGGGGACGGGAGCATCGCCGTCATCATCTACACCCCCGACTGGTCCGATTCCAGGATGATCGCCAAGAAGGTCTCGGTCGACACGACCTTCAGCAAGACCTTCGTCCCGAAGTCGACCACGACGTACGTCGTGACGTGCTACAGCTACCTGTCGTATAGCACTCACGGCGGGAACGTCCATATCAACTGGTACAAGCTCGAAAAAGGCAACAAAGCCACCGACTGGTCCCCCGCTCCGGAGGATATGCTGTCGACGGCCGACGCCTCGGCGACGTATGCGACGAAGACGAGCGTCTCCACGGTCGAGCAGACGGTTGACGGGCTCAAGTCCACGGTTAGCTCTAATTATACGACGCTGAACAACAAGTTCTCCTCGTACTACACGAAGACCGAGGTCGACCAGAAGGATTCCTCGATCACCCTCACGGCCCAAGCCGCCCAAAAGACCGCCAATACGGCGGTTCAATACGCTCTTAGGAAATCAACCGTCGACCTCTCTTCGCTGAACGGCGATACCTGGTATCCGGTTGTTGGGAGTATGATTCCCTATGACGGCTATAGAACGTTTCAATGCAATGTTCAGCTGAATTCGGGGACGAAACCTTCATGGTCTACGCATAGCTCTGGCTTCACCGTCAACCTGCAAGCGAAGATGAAAGCGTCTGGTTGGGGTACTGTGTCAAACGATGGCATAGGCTGGATCGAGGACGATTCTTTCTTCTATTGCGGCACAAGCCCCGCGTCCATCAATCAGATGACGAATTCGTCTAAACCGGTGTTCTATCTTCGCGGCGGAGGGAAGTATTTTCTGTTTACGGATTACGAGACAACGTGGACCATCCACACGAGTTCCTACACGGCATCGAGCCAAACTGTCTCTCCGCAGTCGTCTCGTCCGGCTAACTTTACAAACTTGATAAACCAACAGCAGGACCACAAAGACCTGGCATCGCTGAAAGTCTCTGTAGATTCTATCGAAGGTCGTGTCCAGGATGCCGAGGGCAACATCTCTACCCTCGAACAGACCTCGAGCGGGCTGGAAGTAAGGCTCACCCAGGCGGAGAAGGATGTGGATACGGCCCAGTCAACAGCCAACACAGCCAAGACGAACGCCGCCACGGCCCAATCAACTGCCAACACCGCGAATTCGACAGCTAACACGGCTAAGACCAATGCTGCTACGGCGCAAAATACCGCAAACGCAGCTCAGGATGCAGCAGAGGCAGCCCAGTCAACTGCCAACGCAGCCAAGACCGCCGCCGCGACTGCCCAGACGACAGCCACCAACGCAGCCAAGACCGCAACCAACTATCTCAAGTTCGACTCGAGTGGCCTGGTTGTGGGTAACCATACGACGACCCTTACTGGTAACACCCAGATTACTTCGAGTGGCGTGAATATTCGAAATGGCACATCGGTGTTAGCGAGTTTTGGGGCTGACGCCATTGAACTTGGAAGGAATTCAGACACATCAAAGCTCACACTAGCAAACGGGATGGCAACGTTTGGAAAGGTTGATTACGGAGAAGCATCAGAAGGACTTGACATTATGGTCAGACCTTCATCTTCATCTAGGTATCATTCAGAGATATTTATGGATGAAGACGGTGATTACACGAAGTTCCATCAATATTCCGCAACTTACAAAAATCAGATTGGACTTTCGATGATTGCCGGTCAGACTCCTATGTACGAATTCTCTTATGCTATGAACGGTGTAGGAAGATCAGGGCTGTGCCATGCAGGTCGTTTTGCTGCTGCGGCTAAGACATTTAGTTATGGATATAAGGGATCTGTTAATGGTGCGAATGGATGTTCTCCTAACAATCCCTATTTTTATAGGTTTGGGCCTGTTGTGTTTACTGGCGGGTGGTGCGAGTTGTCAGGTTCGGGAGATGTGATATTCGCAACAGGACTACCTGGACATCCTCTTCCGGATCAGTATGGAGACGATGTTTTTCGTATTGTAGGATTTTTTAGACAAGACTCTGATGCTTACGTTAATTGGATTGGCTGTGATGAATGGGGTAACCTGAAAGTTCATAATTGCACTTCGAATTTTGTGTATTGGGTGTGTTATATGTCGAAAGACATAAATGTTATGGAACTCTATCAGTAAAGGAGGAGGTATGGCAATCTATGGTATTAAAGCTGGAGACGCTGTAATTGTAACGGATGGGAGTACGGGTTATCCAGTAGTTGAAACTGCGAAACCGTCGGTTCCTTTCGGATACAAAGCTGAGTACAAATGGCTAGAATATGGAGGGCAAATCGTTCAGCAGTGGAATTTAGTTCCTATTGAAGGAACCACCACAGAAGCGGCGCTTAAGCTCTCCAAGCTTCAGGCCAAATCCCTTCCCGATGATTACGCGCTTGAGGTTTCCGCTTTGTACGATGAGTGGATCGCTGGTCAGACCTACTACGGTCCCGATCAGAAAGCGGGGTATGCAGGCGACCGCATTCGCTACAAAGGCGTCCTCTACAAAGTCCTTCAAGGTCATGTATCCCAGGCTGATTGGACGCCGGATGCCGCTCCGTCACTTTACTCGAAGGTTCTTCCGGGCCAGGAGGGCAACGAACCCGAGGAAGGCTACGGCGAGTGGGTGCAGC
>ERZ1643249.4873-NODE-4873-length-10999-cov-4.589821_pt1 | contig 10999 bp, 8 predicted proteins | sample MGYA00579263_ERZ1643249 | MGnify/ENA primary metagenome ERZ1643249 (study PRJEB29033, sample SAMEA4952264) | chicken gut metagenome | biome: Broiler Chicken; feature: Gastrointestinal Tract; material: Caecum | place: Ireland | collected 2018 | study: Broiler...
CATCCTGCTGAACGGGGTATACGGGGCATTTCTGCCCTATCTGCTCTGCACGGGGATTTCCGTTCCCGCTCTCTTTTTCAACTATACCATTTGCAGGTGGGGAAACCGCAACAGAGAGCCGAGCGAAGATCAGCTGCGGAGCATTAAGATCGTCCTTTGGACCGTGTTCGGCGCGGGGCTTTGCATCTCTCTGGCCACGATCTTCATCGGCTGAATCGGAGAGAATGCGGGAACAGGAGGGACAGAGGATGGACAAGAAAAAGTGCGGGGAATATATCCGTAAAAAACGGGAAGAAAAGGGACTTACGCGGATACAGCTCGCGGAAAAACTCGGCGTCGGCGTCGAAGCGGAGGACATCCTTGCGGGGGAGGACGGCGCGGGCGAAAAATACGGAAAAAAGGCGGAAGCGGACGGGAAGGACGCGGCGGAAGGGGCGCAAAGCCCGGCGGCTGTCCAAAAACCGGAAGCGCCGGAAGCGCCGGCGAAAGCGGAAACCGCGTGCCCCGCGCCCACGCCCGTCCGAAAAGCGAAAAAGGCGAAAAAAGAGGAGAGCTATTACGACGAAGTCAACAAGCGGATCGCCAAGATGGATCCGGCGACTTTTGAACAGCCTACGGGCGACGACGGGTTTTCGAGACCCGAACGGATAGCGGGCAGCGTGGTCTGTATTTTGTTCATCGCGGCGGTGCTGATCATCTTCTGTGTGCAGTTGCTTTCCTGACGGGACGGCACGGGGGCGCGGGCCGGCAGGTCGGGAAAACCGGGAATATCGGGAATATCGGAATCGGACGCGCCTGCGGTCGGGCAAGATCGCCGGGCGGAGCCGGAAGGAAAATCGGCGGAGGGTAAGGTCGTATGCGCGATCAGAAAAAGGACAGAAAATTCGTTGGGCTTCTTTGCATCACCGCGTTGGTGGGGTTTGTTCCCGTTCTCTTAAACGGCGGATCGCTGATTCTCTATTATCTGTTGTGCATGGTCGTGAGCATCCCCACCCTCTATTTCAATTATTCCCTCTGTAAATCGGGAAACAGGTGGCACGCGCGGAAGTACGAACAGAACCCCGGCGACGGAGAACCGAGCAAATACAATCTCGTGGTGAGCAAAATCGCCGAATGGGCGTTATTCGGAATCGGGCTTGTCATTTCGTTGGTTTCATTTGCCTGAAAAAAGGAGAAAGACATGAATATTTTGGTCATCGGAAACGGCGGGCGGGAACACGCCATCGTGCATGCGCTGAAAAAATCCCCCCGCGCGGGCAAAATTTACGCGATGAAAGGGAACGCGGGCATCGGCGAACTCGCCGAACTCGTGGACGTGGACTATCTCGACAACAAGGCGGTCGGCGATTGGCTGGACGCCCATCCGGACGTAGAATACACCGTCATCGCCCCCGACGATCCCCTGGCGCTGGGGCTTGCGGACGAGCTGGAAAGCCGCGGGCATCGGGTGTTCGGGCCGAGCAAGCGGGCGGCGGCGATCGAATCGAGCAAGGCGTTCGCCAAAGAGCTCATGAAAAAGTACGGCATTCCCACCGCGAAATACGAGATCTTCGGCGATTACGAAAAGGCGCTCGCCTATGTGAAGGGGGCGCCCCTCCCCGTCGTCCTCAAAGCGGACGGGCTGGCGCTCGGCAAAGGGGTGCTGATCTGCCGCACGGAAAAAGAGGCGGAAGAGGGATTGAAAGAGATCATGCTGGACAAAAAGTTCGGCAGGGCGGGGGACAAGGTGGTCGTCGAAGAATTTCTCGAAGGCCCGGAGGTCTCCGTGCTCGCCTTTACGGACGGAAAGACGATCGTGCCCATGATCACCAGCTGCGACCACAAGCGCGCCTTCGACGGCGACGAAGGTCTGAACACGGGGGGCATGGGGACGTTTTCGCCTGCGCCCTTCTACGGCGAAAAATGCGCACAAGAGGTCATGGAAAAGATCATGCTGCCCACCATGGCTGCGATGAACGCCGAAGGGCGGACGTTCAGAGGGGTGCTGTATTTCGGGCTCATGAAGACGAAAGAGGGGATGAAGGTCATCGAATACAACTCCCGTTTCGGCGACCCCGAAACGCAGGTGGTCCTGCCCATGCTCAAAGGGGATCTGCTCGACATCTTCGAAGCGGTGACGGACGGCCGGCTCTCCGAAGTCAAGATCGGCTGGGAGGACGGCGCCTGCGTGTGCGTCGTGCTCGCGTCGGGCGGCTATCCCGTGAAATACGAAAAGGGCAAGGAGATAGAGATCGGAGATATCGACAAAGACGTCGTTTTATACCACGCGGGCACGAAGAGAAAGGACGGAAAGCTCGTGACGGACGGCGGGCGGGTGCTCGGCGTCTGCGCCAGGGGCAAAACGCTCGAAGAGGCGCGCCGGAAGGCGTACGAAAACGTCGGAAAGATCCGTTTCGACGGCATGTTTTACCGGAAGGACATCGGCATCAAATATCGGGATATTCCCAAAGAATGAACGGCAAATTTTAACGGCGAGGACGAGAGATGATCTACAGAATTTTCGTGGAAAAAAAGGACAACGTGCAGGCGCGGCAGGAGGCGGAGGATATCGCCACTTTGCTCGGCATCCGGGCGGAGGACTTCCGCCTGATTCTGCGCTATGACGTAGAGGGCTTGACAAAAGAAGAACTCGACGCTTCCCTGGGTACGGTATTTTCCGAACCGCCCGTCGATAACGTGTATCTGGAAAAGATGGATATTTCGCCGGAATACAAGGTGTTTGCGGTGAGTTTTCTCACGGGGCAGTACGACCAGCGGGCGGACAGCGCCGCGCAGTGCGTACAGCTTCTGACCAGAAAATCCCGCCCCCTGGTCAAGTGCGCCAAGGTGTACGCCGTGAAGGGCGTGGACGAAAAGCAGCTCGCGGCGATCAAAAAGCACCTCATCAATCCCGTGGAGAGCGAAGAGGTGTCTCTCGAAAAGCCCGAGACGCTGGTGCGGGAGACGGTGCAGAGCCCGGACGTGCGGGACGTGGCGGGATTCATCTCCATGACGGACGCGGAGATCGCCGCCTTCCACAAGGCGCAGGGCTTTGCCATGAGCGCCGCCGATCTCGCCTTCGTGCGCGACTATTTCAAAGGGGAGAAGCGGGAGCCGACGGAGACCGAACTCAAAGTCATCGACACCTATTGGTCGGACCACTGCCGGCACACGACCTTTGCCACCGAGCTGAAAGAGATTAAAATCGATTCGGAAAACCCCGCGGTCGGCAGTGCGTACAAGCTGTACGAAGAGCTGTACGAAGAAATCAACGGCAGCCGCCCGGACAAATATCCCTGCCTCATGGATCTGGCGACGATCGCCGCCAAGAAGCTGAAAAAGGACGGGAAGCTGGACAATCTGGACATATCGGACGAAATCAACGCCTGCTCCATCTGCATCGACGCGGAGATAGACGGCAAGCGGGAAAAGTATCTCGTGATGTTCAAGAACGAGACGCACAACCACCCGACGGAGATCGAGCCGTTCGGCGGCGCGGCGACCTGTCTGGGCGGCGCTATCCGCGATCCTTTAAGCGGCAGGACGTACGTCTATCAGGCGATGCGGGTGACGGGCGCGGCGGACCCCCGGGAAAAATTTGCGGACACCCTGCCCGGGAAACTCCCCCAGCGGGCGATCACCAGGCGCGCGGCGGCGGGATTTTCCTCCTACGGAAACCAGATCGGCTTGGCTACGGGCATCGTGGACGAAGTCTATCACGAAGGATTCAAGGCGAAGAGGTTGGAGACGGGCTTTGTCGTGGGCGGCGCGAAACGGGACATGGTATACCGCGAAGCACCCGCGGCGGGGGACGTCATCCTCCTGCTCGGCGGGGAGACGGGGCGGGACGGCTGCGGCGGCGCGACCGGCTCCTCCAAGGCACACGACGCCCATTCGGTGGAGACCTGCGGCGCCGAAGTGCAGAAGGGCAACCCCCTGACCGAACGCAAATTGCAGCGGCTTTTCCTCAATAGGGAAGTCACCCGCCGCATCAAGAAATGCAACGATTTCGGCGCGGGCGGCGTGTCCGTCGCGATCGGCGAACTCGCCGACGGGCTGGACATTTATCTCGATCGGGTACCCAAGAAATACGAAGGGCTTTCGGGGACGGAACTCGCCATCTCCGAATCGCAGGAGCGCATGGCGGTGGTCGTGGATAAGGGGGATGTGGACGCCTTTGTCGCGCTTGCGGCGGAGGAGAACCTTGCCGCCACGCCCGTCGCCGTCGTCACGGACACGGGTCGGATGCGCATGTATTTCAGAGACCGCGCCATCGTGGATATCTCCCGCGAATTTCTGAACACCAACGGCGTCAAGCAGCAGGCGAACGCGCGCGTTTCGGATAAAATCACCCATTGGTTCGACGAGAAGTCGGGCACGAATTTCGCCGAAGAGACGAAAAAGGTGCTTTCCGACCTCAACGTCTGCGCCAAGAAGGGCTTGTCCGAGACCTTCGACTCGACGATCGGCGCCCGTTCGGTGTATATGCCCTGGGGTGGCAGGAGGCAGCTCACGCCCGCGATCGCGATGGTGGCGAAGATCTGCGGCGGGGAGACGGACGTCTGCACGGTGTCCGCTTACGGCTATTCCCCCTATCTCATGGAGAGCAGCCCCTTTGTGGGGGCGATCTATTCCGTCGTCGGCTCCGTCTCCAAAGTGGCGGCGACGGGCGCGGACTATCGCGACGTCCGCCTGACCTTGCAGGAATTTTTCGAGCGCATGACCCCCGACGAAAACGTATGGGGAGTGCCGACGAGCGCCCTGCTCGGCGCGGTGTACGCCCAGATGGGGCTGGAACTCGGTGCGATCGGCGGCAAGGACAGCATGAGCGGCACCTTCGAGCACATCCACGTCCCGCCCACCCTCATCTCCTTTGCGCTCGCGCCCGCAAAGGCGTCGGGGCTCATCTCCAACGTCCTGAAAGGGGGCGAAAAGCTGTGGCGGCTGCCCGTTCCCAAGGACGCCGCCTTCGTGCCCGATTTCGGGAAGCTGAAGGGGATGTACGCCGAAGTGTATAAGAATATCCGAAGCGGGAATATTACTTTTGCGACCGTCGTCGAAAACGGCGGCGTGGGCGCGGCGGTCGTCAAGAGCGCTCTGGGCAACGGCGTCGGCGTGCGCTTTGCGCTTTCTTCCGACGAATTGTACACCGAAAACTACGGCGATCTCGTCGTGGCGGTCAAAGACGAAAGCGCCTTTTCCGCGGCGGTGGAAAAGGTGTATGTCGGCGAAGCGGCGGGCAAAACACTCGTCTGCGAAGGGGCGGAAGTCCCGTTGCAAGACGCGGAAGACGCATATCTGGGTACCCTGTCCGGGGTGTTCCCCGTGCGCGCGGAGGCGAGCGGCAAAGCGAAGAACTGCGATTTTTCCGCCCCCTTCAGGAAAACGTATTCCCTGCCCAAAATCGCCAGGCCCCGCGTGTTTATCCCCGTCTTCCCGGGCACCAACTGCGAGCTGGACACGGCGCGCAAATTCCGCCTGGCGGGCGCGGAGACGGAGACGGTGGTCGTGAAAAACCGCACGGCGGCGGACATCGAAGAGACGGTGCAGGCGATCGCGGCGGCGATCGGCAGGGCGAACATCATCGCCTTCCCGGGCGGATTTTCGGGCGGCGACGAGCCGGACGGAAGCGGCAAATTCATCGCCACCACCTTCCGCAATCCGTATATCGCGGAAAAGATCGCCGAACTTCTCGAAAAGCGGGACGGGCTCATTCTCGGCATCTGCAACGGATTCCAGGCGCTCGTCAAGCTCGGTCTCGTCCCTTACGGGAAGGTGGTGCCGCTGACGGCGGATTCGCCCACGCTGACTTTCAACAACATCTCCCGCCACGTCTCCACGATGGTGGAGATCCGGGTGGCGTCCGATCTCTCCCCCTGGCTGTCCGCCTGCAAGGCGGGCGAGCGCTATCTCGTGCCCGTGTCCCACGGCGAAGGGAAATTCGTGGCGCCCGCGGCGGCGCTCGAAGAGATGCGGGCGCGGGGGCAGATCGCGACGCAGTATTCCCGCCTGGGCGAACCTTCCATGCAATCGCCTTATAACCCCAACGGGTCGGTCTGGGCGATCGAAGGGATCACCTCCCCCGACGGCAGGGTGTTCGGCAAGATGGGGCACGCCGAACGCACGGGCGACAATCTGTACAAGAACATCGACGGCAATTTCGACATGAAGATATTCGAAAGCGGCGTCGGCTATTTCGGATAAGATCGTCGGCGGAATATCATATTATATCCCGTGTTCAGAATCGATTCCCCTGCTCCTCTCCGGGCGGAGCGGCTCGGGGGGGGGGGCGATTTATACAGAATTTACATAAGAAATTACCGATAAGAATCGACGTCCCGCATACGCCTTCCGGCGGGTGCGGGATGAGGAGAATGTGGAAATGATTGATTTGCATACGCATATTCTGCCCGCCATCGACGACGGCGCAGAGAACAAGGAAGTCGCGGCGGGGCAGATGCAGTGCCTCTGGGAACAGGGCGTGCACTCGGTGGTGTTTACCCCTCATTATTACGGCAGGAAGCGCAGTCCCATCCAGTTCATGGAAGCCCGCGCGGCGGCGTTCGACAGCATCAAGGATTGTATTCCCGAAGGCATGGAAGTCTTTTTGGGCGCGGAAGTGCATTTTGCGGCGCAGATGGCGGCGTCCGACGAATCCGTCTGTTCCATGGCGATCGGGGATACCAGGTATTTACTCATCGAACTTCCCTTCACGACGGCATGGGATTCGGCGCTCTGGAACCGCCTCCGCGATTTCATCGCGGACACCGAATACGTCCCCGTCGTCGCGCACGTGGAGCGCTATTCCGAAGTGCGCAGGAAGCCGTCGCTGCTCGCGGCGCTGTCCGATCTCGGCTGCCTTTTGCAGATGAACACGGATGCGTTCACGGGGGAGGAGAAGGGGTTCGCCTTTTCCGCCCTCCGGCGGGGGTATGTCGACTGTCTCGGCACGGACACCCACAACATGGAGGAGCGCGCTCCCCGTTACGCCGAAGCGCGCGCGGCGATCGAAGAGGCGGGATTTTCCGAGCGGTTCGGGCGCATCCAGGAAAACATGCGTCTGATTCTCGAAGACAAACCGGTCAGGCCGGAACGGGAAAAACCCGTCAAAAAGTTTTTCGGGCGGTATTATTGATCCTGCCGGAACGCCCGCGGCAAAAGGAGAGAAGATGAGCGGAAAGAGAAAGGCAGTCTGTGCGGCGCTCACCCTGCTTACGGCGGCGCTGGTGTGCTGGATCTTTTCCAATTCCCTCAAAGACGCGGCGGCGTCCTCCTCCCAGAGCGGCGCCGTGCGGGCGTTTTTGCAGAAGATACTCGACGCCCTGTTTTCCGGCTCCGTCGTTTTAAGCAGCCATTTCGTGCGCAAGCTGGCGCATTTTTCCGAATATGCGCTGCTGGGCGCGATGCTCTTTTTCACTTACCGCGCCTATACGTCGGAGCGGAAAAAATTCCTGTTTCCCGCGCTCGTCGCAGCCCTGGTGCCCTTCTGCGACGAAGGGTTACAGTTTTTTTCCGACGGCAGGGCGCCCATGCTCACCGACGTCGGCATCGATCTTTTGGGATGCGTTTGCGGCATGCTGTTCGCCTGGGTCGTCCTCCTCATCGCGGCGGCCATAGGAAAGCGTAAAGAGAAAAAAGAAGAAAAAGATAAAAAAGAGAGGGGAGAATCGGACTGATTCTCCGTTTTTTCAGGTTATGGTTATTTCCGTCATCGTCTGTATTCTGTCCTGCGCGGGGTTGATCGGCTCCGTGCTTTTCAAGCCCTCCGTGTCGATCGGAAAGGGGGGCAGGTATGCGATCAGTATCTATTGGATCCCTCCCGTGGCGGGGGGACTTATTTTGCTTTTAACGGGTGCGCTCGGCGTGAAAGAGGCGTGGGCGGGGCTGACGGCGTCCGGGGACATGAACCCTTTGAAAATTCTCGCCCTCTTCGTCTGCCTCACCTTTCTGTCCGTCTATCTCGACGAACTCGGCTTTTTCCGCCGCCTCGCCACCGTCGCCCTCCGCCGCGCGGGCGGCAGCCAGAAAAAGCTGTTTTTCGCGCTGTACGCGCTCGTATCCGTGCTGACGGTGTTCACCTCCAACGACATCGTCGTCCTCACCTTCACCCCCTTTATATGCAGTTTCTGCAAGTCGGAGCGGGTCAGCCCCGTTCCCTATCTCGTGGGGGAATTCGTCGCGGCGAATACCTGGAGCATGATGCTCGTCATCGGCAATCCCACCAATATCTATCTCGCCTCCGCCTGCGGGATCGGCTTCGGCGAATATTTCGCCGCCATGTGGCTGCCCACCCTGGCGGCGGGGCTGTCCGCGCTGCTCGTCCTCTATCTCCTCTTCCGCAAAAAACTCAGCCGCCCGCTCGAATCGCTCGCGGAAAGGGCGGAGGTGGAGGATAAGGGACTCGTCGTCATCGGACTCGTCCATCTCGCGGCTTGCGTCGTCTGTCTCGCCCTCTCCTCTTACATAGCCTTCCCGATGTGGCTGGCGGCGGTCTGTTTCGCGCTCTCTCTCGGCGTCTGTACCTTTGTGTACGCGGCGGCGCGCCGCAGTGCGGGAAAGGGCGGAAAACTCATTCTCCGCTCGCTGGGCCGCGCGCCCTGGGTGCTCGTGCCCTTCGTCATTTCCATGTTCCTCATCGTCCTGTCTCTCGAAAAATACGGCATCACCGAACGCATCGCCTCCCTTCTCGGCGGGGACGGGGAAATTTTCAAGTACGGCGTCGCCTCTTTTCTCGCGGCAAACGTCATCAACAACATCCCCATGAGCGTCCTGTTCGGGGGCGTATTGGAGAGCGGCGCGGGCGCGGGCGCCGTGTACGCGACGATTGTCGGCAGCAATCTCGGCGCATACCTGACCCCCGTCGGCGCGCTTGCCGGCATCATGTGGACGGGGCTTTTGCGCACTTACGAAGTGGATTTTTCCTTCCGGAAATTCGTCCTTTACGGCGCGGCGCTCTCCCTGCCCGCGCTGGCTTCCTCCCATCTCTGCCTGTGGGCGGTGCTGTGACGAAAGCCGCAGCAAAAAAAATTTTTTGAAAAATTTTCCGAAATCGGCGAGTAAAATGCCGTCCTGCGGTGTTAGTATAAGTGAAGACCCTTTCTGAGGACGAGGGCAAAAGGGGAAAAGGAGGTTTTTTATGAAACACGGGAAAAGGATGGCAAAGTGCGCTTTGGCGCTCGGCGGGCTGCTTTTGGCGTCGGCGTTTGCCGGCTGCGGGAAGGGCAACAGTAAACTTCTCGGCGCTCCCGCCGACGTCGTTTACGGGGAAGAACCCGAAGTATCGGCGGCGATTTCGCAGAGCGCGGAAGTTTTCGCCCGTCGGTTTTCGGAAAGCGCGAAGTACTTCGCGGCGGAAGGGGAGAATTTCGCGGTCTCGCCCGTCTCCGCCTATATGGCGCTGTCGCTGGCGGCGGAGTGCGCCGCCGGGGAGACGCGGGAGGAGATTTTGTCCGCTTTGGGCGTATCTTATGAAACGCTGCTCGCGGACTTCGGCGATTTCTATCGCTCGCTGAATGTCGAATACAGGCAGGGGAAGCTCCTTCTTTCCAATTCCGTCTGGATAAACGAAAGGGAGCAGGTATTTGACGAATGCGTAAATTCGCTGGCGGAGAAGTATTTCTGCTACTCGTATATGGCGGATTTTACGGGCGATAACGAAGGCGCCAACCGCGCGGTGCGGGAGTTCGTCAAGGAACGGACGAAAGGGCTTATCGACAAGGATTTCAATTTGAAAAAGGAGACGGCTTTCGCGCTCATCAACACCCTGTACCTCAAAGACGTCTGGGGAGAAGAACCCCTTCCGGAAACGGCGGAAACGTACGAATTTACGGCGGCGGACGGAAGCGTGCGGGAGGAAAAATTCCTGCGCGGGGAATACTGGGTCGGCAGGGCGTACGAAGGGGAGGGCTTTACTTCCTTTTATATGCGGACGCAAAACGGCTACCGCCTGCAATTCATGCTGCCCGCAGACGGATATTCCGCCGAAGACATTTTCACGGCGGAAAATCTGAAGGCGGTTTCGGAAGCGGACTATGGCGGGGTGGACGAAGAAAACAAGATCCGCTATCATACCCGCTGTATCTTCCCCGAATTTTCCGCTTCCTTCGACGAAGACATCAAAAACCTGCTGCGGGAGGAGTTCGGTACGGAATTGCTTTTTGATGAGTGGAACTGCGATTTCACTTCCTTTGTGCCGAAACTGCCGGACAGTAACGTGTATTGTTCCGAAGTGCGGCACGTTACGCAATTAAAGGTCGACGACAAGGGGCTCGAAGGGGCGGCGGTGACCGTTGTCGCCGCGGGCAGGGCAACTTCGGCGCCGATGAACGATTATGAGGACGTATATATCGATTTTGTCGCAGACCGTTCTTTCGGGTTCGTCATTTCCGATCCGAACGACGTCACCCTCTTTTCGGGCATCGTGCGCGATATATGATCCGGCGCGTCCGGCATTCGATACAATGATTGGAGGGAAAGTATGAAAGGAAAAAGGATAAAAAAATGCGCTTTGGCGCTCGGCGGGCTGTTTTTGGCGTCGGCGTTTGCCGGCTGCGGGAGCAGTGGACCCATCATGGTTCCGCCCGATCTATATATCGATGAGGAAGCGGAAAAGAGAATTTTGTCGCTTTCGGAAAGCGTGGAAAAGTTTTCCCGCGGTTTTGCCGAGTCGGCAAAGACGTTCGCGGAAGAGGGCGAAAATTTTGCCGTTTCTCCTTTGTCCGTATATCTGTCTCTGGCGGTTGCCGCCGAATGTTCCGCCGGGGAGACGAAAGAGGAGATTTTGTCCGCCATGGACATTTCTTACGATGTGCTGTCCTTGGAATTTATCGATTTTTGGGAGCGGCTGGAGACCGACGGCGTGTCTATTGCAAATTCCCTCTGGATAAACGAAGGGGAGCAGGTATTTTATGAATGTGAGAGCGCTCTCGGCGAAAAATATGGGTGCGACGTCTATACGAGAGATTTTGCGGGCGATAACGAAGGCGCCAACCGCGCGGTGCGGGAGTTCGTCAAGGAACGG
>ERZ1643249.4874-NODE-4874-length-10997-cov-7.450192_pt1 | contig 10997 bp, 15 predicted proteins | sample MGYA00579263_ERZ1643249 | MGnify/ENA primary metagenome ERZ1643249 (study PRJEB29033, sample SAMEA4952264) | chicken gut metagenome | biome: Broiler Chicken; feature: Gastrointestinal Tract; material: Caecum | place: Ireland | collected 2018 | study: Broiler...
TGCAACTTCTCCTACCGTGCTTTGTAGTACACACTCCTTCGTGACTGTTATTATAAAGGAAAATAAATTTAGTTCAAGGTTTTAATTCCTATGTGTGCCTTGAACAAAGTGAAAGGAATGGGGCTTATTATGGAATATAATGATGATGAACTTAAAAGAGAAAGTAGCGGAAAGTTATTTGTAATCGTTATTGCACTTTTAATTTTAATTTTTACTTTTATTGGTATTTCTGTTGCCACTTTTACCTATACTAAAGAAAAGGATAGTATTAATACCATTAAAACTGGAAATGTTTATCTTAATTATACTGAGGATAATAATGGAATAAATATTACTAATGCTTATCCTGTTAATGATGAAGTAGGAAAAACTTTAACTGATGAAAATTATTATTTTGACTTTACAGTTAGAGGTAATTTTACAGGAGATTTGGTGGTTAATTATGAAGTAGCTGCTGAAAAAATTGAAAATTCTACTCTTTCTGATGATGAAGTTAAATTGTATTTAGAAAGAAAAGTTGATGATTCTTATGAAGAAGTAATGGCTCCTAAGAATTTTACACCTTTAAAGGAAAGCACAGATTTGGGTACTTTAGCGGGAGCAATGTTACTTGATAAAGGTAGTTTATCTAAAAATAGTGAAGTTAATTATCGTTTAAGAATGTGGGTAGCAGATACAACTATTTTGGGTGAATTTGAGAAGACTTTTGGGGTTAGAGTTTCTCTTAAAGCACAAGTAGATTTAGATAATTAAAGTATTTTTCATTTCTTTTTTTGCGTATATATAAGAATATAAGAGGGTGATATATAAATGAAGATGTCTAAAAATGATTGGCTATTAAAAATTAAAAAAACTCTTCATTTTATTACAACAGTACTTATGTATTCAATATGTCTAATAATGATTATTGTTTTCTTAGATTTTGTTGTTAACTTTATTGATAGTCAACATAATATTAAAGCAGGTAATAATAAAAAATCATTGTTTTCTGCATATACAATAGTTAGTCCTAGTATGGTACCTTCTATTAATGTTCTAGATGTTGTAGTTACGAAAAGAGTTGATAGTCCTGAAGATTTGGAAAAAGGAGATATTATTACATTTAATTCTACTGATTATAGATATTCTGGTGTTACAGTTACTCATAGAATTCAAAATATAAAGAAAACAAGTAGTGGAGAGTATTTATATACTACTAAAGGTGATAATAATAATACTCCAGATTCTTCTAGAATTAGTTTTAATGAGATTTATGGTAAAGTGTTATTTAGAATTCCTAAGATAGGATATATACAATATTATTTAAGTTCAATTTTAGGATGGGTTGCAATTATAGTTGTTCCTGCTGTTATGATTATTGGTTATGACCTTTATAAGATAATTAAAGAATTAAAGACGCCTGATAAGAAATCTTCAAATACTAATAAATTAAAAAAAGTAAAAAATAAAGTAAAAAAAGAAAAGAAAAGGAGATTTAGTAAATGAAAAAGATGATATTGTTAATTTTAGCAGGGATTGCTTTGTTTGCCTTCATTTTTTCTACTTCTATGCTTTGGTATAATTTTTTCTATGATAATGATGGAGAAAATAGTACAGTTAGTTCTTTAGAAGTTAGATTAGATGAAGTAAATAATACAATTAATGAGGATGGTTTAATACCGTTAGATGATGAGACTGCTAAAAGTTTGGAACCATATAGTTTTGAGGTAGAGAATACTAATTCAATGCCTTCTACTTATAATGTAATATTAGAAGATACTATAATTAGTGATGATGCTAGTTATAGTAGTAAAGAATTACTTTCAAGAAGTCAGTTGAGATATCAATTATCTCTTAATGGTAAGGTTATAAAGACTGGTAGATTAAGTGATATTAAAAATAATATTTTAGATACTAGAAATATTAGTGAGAATAGAACTAACAATTATGAGTTACGGATATATGTAAGTGAAGATGCAGTAAATACTGATTGGCAAAATAAGTATTATCACTTTAATATTAATGTACAGATGGAGGTAGAATAATGAAAAAAGTATTATTAGAATATGCAAATTTAATTGCATATACGATTACAGGACTTATTTTTGGACTTTCGTTTTTTCTAATATTTATTAATTTTTATCATATGGAAGAGATTAATACACCTGCTGATGTCAGTGCTTATAATGCTACTAATAAACAATTAATTAATGATAAGATTGCAACTATTAAAAATAATATTAGTGTTTATGATCAAAGTAGTTATACTGGTAGTCTTAATATTTATGGACTTAATACTGCTAAGATTAAATTAGAAGAATGTGTTAAAGCGCTAGAAAGTGAAGAGCTTGTTAAATATTTTGATCAAAATACTGTATATGTAAAAGATGTATATGATTTTTCTATAGATTTTAAGAATATAGTTTTAAATGATTGCTTAGTTATGCAACTTAAATCTATGTTTAGTACTGATACTGTGGCAACTTTACCTAATTATAATATTATAAAACCATATGTTGATTTGAATATTGATAATTTACTTGATTCTTCTAGTTATGTTCAATCTAATTTAGAGAATGTAGATCATTACTATTTTAGTACAGATATTAATAAAGCTAATTTCTTTGATTTAACTGAAGATAGCTATGCTGATATTATGAATACTTATCAAAATTCTTTGGATTTGTTAGTAGAAGTGTCTAATTGGTATAGATCAGTAGTAGTGGGAGGTTAAAAATGAAAAAAATATTTAATTATATGTTTTATGGACTTAAGTTTTTGTTTTTAATTGGTGCTTTTGGTTTAACTTTATTTATTATGATTAGGATGAATGTACGTCTTGAGAAAAGTATGGTTAGTATTTTACCAGTATTTATACCTTTTGTTCTTTTATTAGTTGTATTTATTATTAATATGATTTTTAAACAAAAAGGTGTTAGTGATAATTTATTCTATAATATTACTTGTTGTTTAGTTTTTGCTACTATTATATTTGTATGTTATAGAGCAATGTTTGATACTAATATGGTTCTTAATGAAAAATATGGTTATGGTGTCGATTTTAACTTTTTTGATAATTTTGTAGCATATATTAATATTATGCTTTATGGTTTGTTTATTGCAAATATATTCTTTATGTTTAAAGAAAGGGAAAATGAAAAGCCTAAGAAAGTAAAAGCTTAGGCTTTTTTTCTTTGTTTAAAAGTTATACTATCAATGCTATATAATGTTTGATATAATAAAAATAAATAAGAAAAGTATGATTGAGATTAATATATATTTTGTTTATTAGGTGAGGTTTGATATTATGAATGATTTTAAATTTAAGAAAAAATTTGGTCAGAATTTTTTACAGAATAGAGAAATTATTAAAAAGATTGCTGGTACAGGTGAAGTGATGGACAATTCATTAATTATAGAAGTAGGTCCTGGTAGCGGTAATTTAACAGTAGAACTTGCTAATATGTATAGTTCTAGTAATATTCTAGCTTATGAGATTGATAATAGTTTAGAAGATATTCTTTATGATAGATTAAGAGATTATTCTAATGTAAAAGTGTTATTTACTGATTTTTTGAAACAAAATATAAAAGAAGATATTTCTATTTATAATTTTAAAGAATTATATTTTATTAGTAATGTACCATACTATATAACTACTCCTATACTTTTTAAATTAATTGATAGTGAGCTTAGTTTTAAACGAATAGTTATGATGGTTCAAAAAGAAGTTGGAGATAGATTTTGTAGTAGTGTTTCTAAAAAAGAGTATGGAGCTCTTACTGTTATTTTAAATTATTTTTTTGTAGTAAAGAAAGAATTTATTGTTGATCGTAATCAATTTTATCCTAAACCTAATGTAGATAGTGTTGTTGTTTCTTTTACTAGAAAAAAAGAATTAGAAAATCTTATTGATAAAGAACATTTTATTAAACTGGTACATAATAGTTTTCAATTTAGGAGAAAAACTTTGCGTAATAATTTAAAAAAATATAATCTTTCTATTATTAATAATATTCTTAATAAATATGGATATGATTTAAATGTTAGAGCGGAAACTTTAGATTATAAGATATTTGTAGAGATTTCTAATGCTTTAGTGGAAGAATAATTTATTTTTTTAAACATAGAATTTATTGGGTGATTTTATGTTTAAAATAGGCGATTATGTTACTAGGAAATCATATAATAATGATATTTTGTTTGTTATTGTTAATATTAGTAATAATGTTGCAGATTTAAAAGGTGTTGATGTTAGACTTTATGCTGATAGTAATTTAGATGATTTAGAAATTGCTAGTACTGATATTGTTTCTAAAACTGATATTAATGATAGAGAAGAAGCTTTAAAGATTAAAGATATGTTTAGTTTGAATCGTGGGGAGTATTTTTACTTGCCAGGTAGAGTATTACAGTTAGACGGTGATAAAAATTATCTTAAAAGATGTATAGATTTTTATAAAGATTTACATCTTGAAGCTTATGGTGTCAATTTAGATGAAGATGATTTTGAAAAAGAAGTTATAAATTGTTTGGAAAAATATAAACCAGATATTTTAGTTATTACAGGACACGATTCTTTTAAAAGAAATAAAGATAAAAAAGAAATAGATAGTTATCAGAATTCTTTAAATTTTGTTAAGACAGTTTTAAAGGCTAGAGAATATGAGAGAAATCAAGACAAACTTATAATAATTGCTGGTGCTTGTCAGTCTTTCTATGAGGATTTAATTAAAGCAGGTGCAAATTTTGCTTCTAGTCCTAAGAGAGTTAATATTCACGCACTTGATCCTGCTATTATTGCTAGTGCTGTAGCTTTATCTCCTAAGAATAAAGAAATAGATTTAATAAAATTACTTTCAAAGACGCATTATGGTAGTGATGGAATTGGTGGTATCATTTGTAATGGTGTTATGTATGTGGGGTATCCTAGATGAATGTTGAGAAAGTAAGAGAAGAAGTTAAATTAAAAACAGGAGAAGTCTTACATTTTAAATTTAATGGTAGTAGAAATCAAAAACAGGAATTTGATGGAGAAATTATAGAGACATATTCTGCTATTTTTGTTGTGAAGTTAGTAAATGATGATAATATTAAGTCTTTTTCTTATAATGACTTAATTACTTCTAGTTTAGAGATTATTAAGTGATATATTTTGATAATATTCTTAAAAATGACTTGCAAAAGTTAGTTAACTGTTATAGAATTAGATTATAAAGACTTATTATTAGGAGGAAACATATGAAAATTACATCTGTAAATGTACGTAAAATTGAAAAAGAGGGAAGTCGTATGAAAGGAATAGCATCTGTTTTAATTGATGATTCATTTGCTGTTCACGACATTAGAATAATTGAAGGAGATAATGGCTTATTTATCGCTATGCCTAGTAGAAAAACACAAGCTGGTGGATATAGAGATATTGCACATCCTATTAATCCAGAAGTTAGAGCGATGTTTCAAGATAAGATTATTGAAGCTTATAACAATATAAAAGAAGAAAAAGAAGAGGAATAATCTTCTTTTTTTAGCATATCATTTAGTAGGTGATGATATGGAAAGTAAGGAAGCAATTATTAATAATTATAATCATAGTATTACACTTACAGAAAGAAAGAATTTACTTATTACAGGAGTTAAAAAAATAGAGAATTTTGATAGTGAAGAGTTTTTACTTGAAACAGTTATGGGTTTTTTAGTTGTTAAGGGTGAAGAGTTGGAACTTGTTAAGTTAGATACTCTTGCAGGTAATGTTTCAATAAAGGGATTGATAAAAGGCTTTTCTTATATGGATGATAATAGTAAAAAAGTAAAAGAAAATAATAGTGTTTTTAATCGTTTATTTAAATGACTTTAAGTGAACAGGTCTTTTCTATAGTTTTTTCCTTCATTTATGGTATGGTTTTATCATTACTTTATAATTTTAATTATAATTTATTATTTAGTAAGACAAAGATTGCTAAGGTTATTTTTAATATATTGTTTGTATTAGATTTAGTTTTAATATATTTTCTTATTATAAAAAAAATAAATGGAGGTATTATTCATCCATATTTCTATTTATTAATTATTTTAGGATTTGCTTCTTGTTTTGATGTTAGTAAAAGATTGAGAAAGATTCTAAAAGTTGATAAAGATGTGCCTAAAAGTGTAAAATAAGACTAGAAAAGATTGAACTAGTCTTTTTATAATATTATAATATATGTTAGGAAAGTGGGTGTTATAATGGCTAAAAGAAAAAAGAAGAAAAAATTAGGTCCAGTGCTTTTACTTGGTATTTCTTTTGCTGTTATTACATTTACAACTTTTACAATTTTTAAATATTGGACTGAGATATATAATAAATATCAAGAAAAAGGGGAACTTAAAAAAGAACTTGCTTCTTTAAAAGATAAAGAAGAGGAATTGGAGTCTGATGTTAATAAGTTGCAAGATTCTGATTATGTGGCTAGGTATGCTAGAGAAAAGTATTATTATTCTAAAGATGGAGAACTTATTTTAAAAATACCTGAAGAAGATGAACAATAGATGTGGAGGCTTTTTAATGGATGTAGTGGAACTATATAAAGATATTAAAATAAATGATGGTGATGTTTTAGTTTTTGGATGTAGTTATGGACCTGATTCTATGGCTTTATTTAAAACTTTGTTAGAACTTAGAGAAAAATATGATATTAGATTAATTTGTGCTCACGTTAATCATAGTAAAAGAAGTGCTAGTGAAAAAGAGAAAATAGAATTAGAAGAGTTTTGTAATAAACATAATGTAGTCTTTGAATATATGAAAATAGAGAAATATGGCGATGATAATTTTCATAATGAAGCGAGAAATATTAGATATCAATTCTTTGATGAAGTTGTTAAGAAATATAATGCTAATTATCTTTTAACTGCTCATCATAGTGATGATTTGATGGAAACTATTTTAATGAGAATTGCTAGAGGTTCTACACTTAAAGGATATGCTGGGTTTAAGAAACTTGTTAAGATGGATAGTTATTGTATTTATAGACCTTTTATTTCTGTTACGAAAGATGAACTTCTTAATTATTGTCATAAATATAATATTCCTTATGCAATAGATGCTAGTAATAATAGTAGTGTGTATACTAGAAATAGGTATAGAAAAGAAGTCTTACCTTTTTTAAAGAAGGAAGATAAAAATATTCATTTAAAATATTTGAAATTTAGTAATCTTTTAAATAATGCTGATGATTTTATAGAAGAAGAGGCTTCTAAAGCGATAAAGAGAGTTATTTTAGATAATAAGCTTTATATTGATAAGTATTTAGAGCTTAATAGATTTTTACAGAGAATAGTTTTAGAAAGGTTTATTTCTTCTTTTTATCAGGATGATCTTATATTGATAAATGATAGACATTTAGATTTGATAGAGAAGATTATTAATAGTAAAAGAAGTAATAGTATTGTTAATTTACCTAATGAGGTAGAGGTTGTTAAAAGTTATAATGAACTTACTATTGGTCGTAATCCTTCTTTAATAAGTAGTTATGAAATAGAGATTAGTGATGAAGTACTTCTTCCTAATGGTCATAAATTAAAGAAATTAAATGAAGTTTTAGGTAATAGTAATAATATTATTAAACTTTCTAGTAAAGAAGTAACTTTACCTTTGATTGTTAGAACAAGAAAGATTAGTGATGTTATGGCTATTAAGGGTGGAGGTCATAAAAAAGTTAAGGATATTTTTATTGATGCTAAGATACCTTTGAAGGAAAGAGATATGTGGCCTATTGTTGTTGATAGCTTAGGACATATAGTTTTTGTGCCAGGATTAAAAAAATCTAAATTTGATAAGACTAATAATGATTTTTATGATATAATACTGAGATATGAATAGAAAAAGGAGAGATTTTTGTGAATGTAAATAAAAAAGTTGTAAAAAAAGGTTTACTTCCATATGTCTTTTTGTTGTTAGTAATGCTTGGGGTTTTTTACTTTGTAAGTGTTGCTAGTCAAAAAGTAAATGTATTAACTTATGATGAATTTATGAAGGAACTTTCTGATAAAACTGTTGAAAGTATTGAAGTAACTCCAAGAGAAAGAGCACAGGTTTATGAAGTTACTGGTAAATTAGATGATTATCAGGAAAATGAAACTTTCTTTGCAAGAATTCCACTATCTGATCAAGTTATGAAAAAATTAGTAGAAGCTAGTGAAGAAGATGATTTTGAATTTGTTAGTAATGGAGATCCTGAAGCTAGTACTTTCTTGTTGGTACTTGTTAATTTCTTACCTATTATCTTGCTACTTGTTGTTGGCTTTTGGTTTTTAAATAAACAAATGGGCGGAGGAAAGAATTCTTTAGACTTTGGTAAGAGTAAAGCTAAGTTATCTAGTGAGAAGAATAAAGTTACATTTAAAGATGTTGCAGGACTTAATGAAGAGAAAGAAGAAGTTAAAGAATTAATTGATTTCTTAAAGAATCCTAAGAAGTTCCAAAAGTTAGGAGCTAGAATTCCTAAGGGTGTACTTTTATATGGGCCTCCAGGAACTGGTAAAACATTACTTGCTCGTGCAGTTGCAGGAGAAGCAAATGTTCCTTTCTATTATATTAGTGGTTCTGACTTTGTAGAGTTGTTCGTAGGTGTTGGTGCAAGTCGTGTTCGTGATATGTTCCAACAAGCTAAGAGAACTGCTCCTTGTCTTATCTTTATAGATGAGATAGATGCTGTAGGACGTCAAAGAGGTACAGGAATTGGTGGTGGACACGATGAGAGAGAACAAACATTAAACCAATTACTTACTGAGATGGATGGATTTGGTGAAAATGAAGGTATCATTATTATCGCTGCTACTAATAGACCTGATGTATTAGATCCAGCTTTACTTCGTCCAGGTAGATTTGATAGACAAGTTACTGTTAATTTACCAGATGTTAAAGGACGTGAAGAAATACTTAAAGTACACGCACGTAATAAAGTATTAGCAGAGGGAGTTAATATTCCTGCTCTTGCTAAGAGAACTCCAGGGTATTCTGGTGCTGACCTTGAAAATTTACTTAATGAAGCAGCACTTCTAGCAGTTAGACGTAATAAAGATGCTATTACTATGAGTGAGATTGATGAAGCAAGTGATAGAGTATTAATGGGACCTGCTAAGACTAGTTCTAAAAGAAGCGAGAATGATCGTAAATTAGTTGCTTATCACGAATCTGGTCACGCTGTTGTTGGTATTAAGTTAAAAGGTGCCAATGATGTTCAAAAGGTTACTATCATTCCACGTGGTTCTGCTGGTGGATATAATATGATGATTCCTAGTGAAGAGAAGATTTGTAAGACTAAAACTGATTTACTTGAAGAAATTACTGGGTTACTTGCAGGACGTGTTAGTGAAGAAGTTGTATTTGGAGAAGTTACAACTGGTGCCCAAAATGACTTTGAGAAAGCTACTAAGATAGCAAGAGCGATGGTTACTGAATATGGTATGAGTGATTTAGGACCTATGCAATTAGAAGAAAGGGAAGGTAGTGCTTTCTTAGGAAGAGATTATGCTAAGAGTAGAAACTTCTCTAATGAAGTAGCTCACGAGATTGATCAAGAAATGAGAAAGATTATTGATAAATGTTATGATGAAGCTACTAGAATAATTAAAGAAAATAGAGATTTACTTGATTTACTTGCTAAGACATTATTAGAGTATGAGACTTTAACTAAAGAACAAATTGATTACTTAGTAGAACATGGTGAGATGCCTCCAGAAGAAGAGGAAACTAACTATGAGAAAATGAGTTTAACTAAGTTAAAAGAACTTGCTAAAGAAAAAGGAGTTAAAGGATACTCTAAGATGAATAAAGCAGAACTTATAAAAGAACTTGAAAAATAGTTCTTTTTTCTGTATTATAAAGTCAGTTATCCACTTAAACTGTGGAAAAAGATGGAGGTAGTTGTAGTGAAAGCAAAGAAAACAGTGGAAAAAGAAATAGGAGAGTTTAGGAAATTTATTAGTAGAGGTGCTGTTTTAGATATGGCTATTGGTGTTATTATTGGGGGAGCTTTTTCTAAAATAGTTAGTAGTTTAGTAGACGATATATTTATGCCTTTACTTGGTGTTATATTAGGAGGACTTGACTTTAGTGGATTATCTATTAAAGTAGGTGATGCTTCTATTATGTATGGTTCTTTTATACAGAGTATTGTAGACTTTTTAATAATTGCTATTTGTATCTTTGTAATGGTTAAGATAGTTACTAATATTAGAGATAGAGCAGATAAGAAGTTAGGAATAGAACATAAAAAAGAAGAGAAGAAAAAGGATGAACAAGTAGTATTACTTGAAGAAATTAGAGATTTGTTAAAAGAAGATAAAAAAGTTGGAGGAAATAGATAATGGAATTATATGAATTTAGTGAAGATAGAAAGAAAATATTAGTTTATGAATTAGAATCAATAAAAGAAGAAGTAAAAAAATATAAAGAAGAACATTTAAGAAGAAGGTTCTATGATTTAGAAACTGTTAATAAAGATTTAATTGACTGTTTGTTAAATGGCAGGGCAATATATGAGTGGAGATTAAAATGTAAAAATAAAGATTTGCGTGCTAATTTAATAACTAGTAGTAGTGAAACTGAATATCAAAAAAAAGTTAGAGATAATCTATTAAGAAAATATTATAATAGTGAATGTCTAGATTTTAATGTAACACAGGTGAATAAGACTAATGCTAAATTAGATGCATTTAGTCCATATGCATTGTTACCACTTGGTAATTATGAAAGTGTTTATTCTCATACTGATGATATTGATTGGTATAGATTTCCTAACTTATTAGTTTTGCATAATAAAGATTTGGTAGGATTGCATCTTTTAGAACAAGGTAATTATAAAGGTATTGCTTTAGATAATATAGTTAGTAGAGAAACACCATTTTATCTTTTTGATTTAGAATTTAAAAATGAATATAACTGTTCTGTGGAAGTTTTGGATTTACCTGTTATGAAGGAAGCAAAGGAAAATATAGAGTATAGTTCAAAAGTATTAACTTTATATCGTAATAGT
>ERZ1643249.4875-NODE-4875-length-10997-cov-3.348291_pt1 | contig 10997 bp, 7 predicted proteins | sample MGYA00579263_ERZ1643249 | MGnify/ENA primary metagenome ERZ1643249 (study PRJEB29033, sample SAMEA4952264) | chicken gut metagenome | biome: Broiler Chicken; feature: Gastrointestinal Tract; material: Caecum | place: Ireland | collected 2018 | study: Broiler...
TTATTCCCGCCATGCGCCGCATGAACTCGCAGTCCTTGACATACGGCTTGCGGCGAACGTCGCCTATGCACCTGCACATTCCGAACTGCAATGCGGGGGCTTCCGCCTCCGTCGCAAGCGCGGCAAACGTCGTTATGTCGTAATTGACCGTCATGCGGGGCAGGTTGCCGTATTCGTGCTTGGTCGCAAGGCATATCCCGCAGTATATCGCGCGGTACAGCGAAAAATCGCGTACGCTCAGCTTTGAACAGTCGGGCAGAACGTATCCGAACATCAGACGGAAACGAACCCCACTTTGCGGTATACCTTGGACAGAGTGCGCCTCGCTATGCGCGCGGCTTTCTCCGCTCCCTCGCGCATGATGCGTTCAAGCTCGCCCTTGTCGGATATATACTCGCTATACTTTTCGCGTATGGGGCGCAGATGCTCCGTCACGGCTTCGCCGACTGCGCGCTTGAATTTCTCGTAACTGCTGCCCTCGAACTCCTTTTCGCCCTCCGAAACGCTCTTGCCCGTCATTACCGACCAGATGTTAAGGAGGTTGGTTATTCCCGGTTTATCCGCAGCCGCGCGCACTTCGTTGCCCGAATCGGTGACGGCGCGCGCAAACTTGCGCATTATGTCCTCGGGCTTATCGAGAAGGAATATGACGCCGCCTGCGCTAGCGTCCGTCTTTCCCATCTTTGCCGTGGGATCGGTGAGCGAGTATATCTTGGACGTACGCTTGTTGCCGTAATAGCCTTCGGGCAGAACGAACGTCGGGCTGTAACGCCCGTTGAACCGCTCCGCTATCGTGCGGGCGAGTTCGAGATGTTGCTGCTGATCCTTGCCTATCGGCACGAGATCGGCGTTATAGAGCAGTATGTCGCTCGCCATGAGCACGGGATAATCGAACAGACCTACGTTTATGCCCGCCTTTCCCGCCTTTTTGCTCTTGTCCTTGAACTGCGTCATGCGGTTGGCTTCGCCCATCATGGTGTTGCAGTTGAGTATCCACGTCAGCTCCGCATGTGCGGGAACGTGGCTCTGTACGAACAGTACGCTACGCTGCGGGTCAAGACCTATGGCGAGGAATATCGCCATGAAGTCGTATGTGCGGCGGCGCAGATCGGCGGGGACCACGTCCACGGTGAGCGAGTGCATATCCGCGACGGTGTATATGCAGTCGAACTCCTCCTGCATCGCCACCATGTTGCGCAACGCGCCTATATAGTTTCCGAGTTGAAGATCGCCCGTGGGTTTGAGCGCGGAATATACTATCTTTCTCTTCTCGTCCATTATGCCTTTCCTCCCAGACCCGCGGCAAATTTTTCCACAGCCGCCGGCACCCCGGAAGGGTCTGTCACTTCGCCGAACCGCTCTTTCATTTCAAACAGCTTATACACGCTTTCGGGTACGGGGAATGCGGTCACGTCTTCCATTTTACGCAACGCCGCCACATCGTCGGACGGCACTTTTTCGCCGAGCGCGGCAAGCACCGCGGGCGCAAACTTGACGGGAGACGCCGTTCCCACAACGACTGCGGGGCTTCGCCCGCCGCTCTCCTCTTTATAGCGGAGGCAGACGTTGAACGCCACGGACGTGTGCGGATCGGCGAGGTAACCGTATTCATCGAACACGTCTCTCAGCGTTTCCGCATATTCGTCCTGCATTGCACAGCCGCCGACGAATATCTTGCGTATCTCGGCAAGACGCTCCTTGCCTATGTCGTATCTTCCGTTTTCGCGCAGCTGTTTCATCCACTCTTTTATGAGCGCGCCGTCTCTGCCCGCAAACTCGAACAGCAGACGTTCGAGGTTACTGGAAACGAGTATGTCCATGGACGGGGACGTCGTCTTTATGAACTCGCGGTCAAGCGAGTACACTCCCGTGCGCAGGAAATCCGTGAGGACGTTGTTGTCGTTGGACGCGCATATCAGCCTGCCTACGGGCAGTCCCATGCGGCGGGCATAGTAGCCCGCGAGTATGTTGCCGAAATTGCCCGTCGGAACGCAGAAATCCACCTCGTCGCCCGCCTTTATCTGTCCCGAAGAAAGCAGATCCGCATATGCCGAGAAGTAATATGCCGCCTGGGGAACGAGTCTGCCGAGGTTGATGGAGTTGGCTCCCGTCATCTTGCAACCGAGCGCGGCAAGATCCGCCGTCAGTTTCGCGTCGCCGAACGCGCGCTTGACCGCCGTCTGTGCGTCGTCGAAATTGCCGCGGACGGCAACTACGCTGACGTTGTCGCCCAACGTCGTCACCATCTGCTTGCGCTGGGTGTGGCTGACGCCGCCGTACGGGTAGAACACTATAACGCCCGTCCCCGCTACGTCCGAAAAACCTTCGAGAGCGGCTTTGCCCGTGTCCCCGCTCGTTGCGACGGGTATCAGGCATATCTCCTTCTGTCCCGCCTTCTCTTTGAGCGCGGTCATGAGGAGCGGCAGCACGGAAAGCGCCATATCCTTGAACGCGTGCGTTCTTCCGTGCCACAGTTCAAGGACGTAAAGTCCCTTGTCCAGCTTTACGAGGGGCGCGGGATCGCCGTCGAACGTCGCGTATGCCCTGCGGGTTATCGACAGCAGCTCGTCATACGACAGCTCGTCGAAGAACAGGCTCATTATACGCGCGCTGCGCTCGGGGTAATCGAGATCGGCAAGCGATCCGATCTGTTCGATTGTGACGGTCGGGTAGCTCTCGGGGACGTACAGTCCGCCGTCGGGCGCGAGCCCTGTGAGTACCGCGGTGCTGCCGCTTACGGCAACGTCCGGATTTCTTGTGGAAATGTACTTCATGTAATAGGTCCGTTTATGAGAATTTTTTGAGGAATTTGGGGAGCTTGTCGCAGGTCAGCGATATGCAGAACTGCACTCCCGCGCGGTCGGACAGCCCGTCCAGCCTGACGAAAAATTCTTCGAGATCGTCCGCGCCCTCGCCGAGCATGCGGGCAAGTCCGTCGATGAATATCTCCGTTACGTCCGAATTGGACGCGATAACGCCCTTGACGAATCCGAGCAGCGCCTCTTCGGTTATCTTCCCGCCCTCGGGAAGGTACTCAGCGGCGTTGACGTATCTTATCGCCGTCGGGATGCTGCGCGTGTATTCGGTGGTGTCCGTTATGTACACGATGTTGCCCTTGCTCACTTCGAGCGCGTCGTTCGCGCGGCGAAGTATCTCTTTCGTCTTTCCGCTGCCTTTGGGGCCGTAAATAAGTCCGATCATTTCATTTCCCTCCCTCGATCGATACTGTGTGGTCCGTCGCGGCGGGATCTTTCCCGACGCGCTTTTCTTGCTTTTCGTTATATTGTAATGCGCGTTCGTGAAAAAAACGTTACGTTTTTATTACGATCGCATTAAATTTCATCCGTTTTCGAAACGGCTCGCGTCTTTCTGCTTGCACGCAGGCGCGGGCTCATCCGAGACGGCAGGCACGCTCCGCCGCTTATTTGAGCGACGCGGTGAACGCGGCTATGCGGTCGAGACCCTTTCTGATGTCGTCTTCGCCGCAGGCATAGGACAGACGCACATAGTCGGGAGCGCCGAACGCCGCGCCGTCCACGACGGCTACGAGCGACTTTTCAAGCAGCTTTGCGCAGAAGTCGGAGGAGTTGTTTATCTTCTCCCCGTCGAACACTTCCACCATGCGGGAGAGGAATTCGTCGCCGCGCTTGTCAGTGAGCGCGACATAAGACGCGTACTGCGCTATGGAGTTGGTATTGGAAGTCGTGTGGCTCTGTATGCTGCTCATCGCCTTTGCGACGTTGAGGGGAGCCGCGGAGTAACCCACGCGCCAGCCGGTCATGGAATAAGTCTTGCTCAGTCCCGAGCATATCACGGTAAGATCCTTCATGTTGCCGAACGACGCTATGGAGCGGCAGGTAGTACCGCCGTAAACGAGTTTTTCGTATATCTCGTCGGAGATGACGTACAGTCCGTGGCGTTCCGCCACTTCCGCGATCGCGGCGGTCTCCTCGGGAGAATACACCATGCCCGTCGGGTTAGACGGATTGGTGAACACGAGAGCCTTAGTCTTTTTCGTTATCGCCTTTTCCAGCTGCAACGGCGTGATCTTGAAGTGATCGGCGTCCGTCGTAGGAAGCACCACGGTCTTACCTCCCGAAAGACGTATCAGTTCGGGATAGGTCAGCCAGTACGGCGCGGGAAGAAGCACCTCGTCGCCGGGGTTTATGAGCGCCTCGCAGGCGTTACGCAACGTCTGCTTTCCGCCCGTGGATACCACTATCTGTTCGGGGGTGTATTCCACGCCCGTGTCGCGCGTCAGCTTGTCCGCTATCGCGCGGCGCAGCTCCGTTGTGCCGGGGACGGGGGTATATTTGGTCATTCCCTTGTCGAGCGCATACTTTGCCGCCTCGATTATATAATCGGGTGTGTTGAAGTCGGGTTCGCCCGCGCCGAATGATACTACGTCCAGACCCTGCGCTTTCATGGCTTTTGCTTTCGCGGTTATGGCAAGCGTAAGTGACGGTGAAATGTTCTTTGCTCTCTCGGAAATTTCCATTTGTGTGTCGGCTCCTTTGCCTTGGTTGATTTCACATTTCTCCCTTATCCTGCATAATAACATATCGCCGCGAAAAACGCAAGTGTTTTCGGCTCCTCCGCACGTTTCCCCGCCATGCCGACAGCCGCGCGCTTAAAAAAACGAGCCGCGCGCCATGCGGCGCGCGGCGTTTGCTCAGATGGGTATAATTCTGAGTATAGATCCGCTGAGTATCATCAGAATCAAGTCGAGTATCCACACGATGGTGAATCCGAATATAAGTCTGATAAGACCGGCTATGATCTTTCCCTCCATGAATCTCGTCACGAAGCCGAGTATCCACGAGGTGACGGGGATTATCGCAAGGATAATGCTCACCAGGCGGCCGAGACCGAAATAATCTCCTTTTCTTGCCATTATGTATTCTCCTCCTTGATCGGTTTATACTATAATACTACAATCGCGCCCCTTTGTCAAGGGCAATCGATAAACCTTAAAATGAACTTTAAGGAATGTCTGCGGCGAAGGCGCATTCGCGCATGCATGGCGTGCCTTATGCCCCGCGCGCATACGGACTCGCTCCTTTTAAGGCATTTTATCCGCCTGACGCCCTTTGCGGTTGACACCCGCGCCCGTTTATGATATTCTCAAAAAACAAAAATAATACATCGGAGAACGCAATGTTCGGTTTGCTTCGATACTTAAAAGGCTACCGCGCCGCCGCGATAGCCGCGCCGCTGTTCAAGATAATAGAGGCGATAATAGAACTCATAGTGCCCCTCATAGTCGCGGCTATGATAGACGGTCCGATAGCGCGCGGAGATATCCCCGCCGTTATCGGCATGGGCGCGCTTATGGCGGGACTGTCCTGCGTCGGGCTGGGGTTTTCCCTCGCCTGTCAGTACCTCGCGTCCAAAGCCGCAGTCGGTCTGGGCTGTAACATACGCACTGCGCTCTACGCTCACCTGCACAGACTCAATCTCGGCGACTCCGACCGCATGGGTACGGGCGCGCTCGTAAACCGCCTGTCCACCGACGTCGCGCAGGCGCAACAGGGCTTTGCCATGTTTTTAAGGCTCATGCTGCGCGCGCCCGTCATTGCCGCGGGCGGCGCGATAATGAGCATAATAGTCGCACCGTCGCTGTGGTATATAGGCGTGGGCGCGGGCGTTCTCGCGTTCGTCATCCTGCTCGTCGTCATGCGGGCGGGCGTTTCCCGCTTTGCCGCCATGCAGAAAAAGCTGGACGACATTTCCCGCCTTACCAACGAGACCATACGCGGCGAGCGCGTCATACGCGCTTTTGCGGGAGAGGGGCGCAGTAAGGATAAGTTCGACGGCGCTCTCGTCTCCCACTGCCGCTCCGCCGTCGCGGCGAGCGCACTCTCCTGCCTGCTCACTCCCGCGGCGACAGTCGTGATAAACGCCGCCGTCGTGGTGCTGCTGTGGATGGGAGGCGGCGCGGTGAATGACGGCGTGATAAGCTCGGGCGATCTCGTCGCACTCGTAAACTACCTCAATCAGATAATGCTCGCGCTAATTACCACGGCTACGCTTATGGTGCTCATATCCAAAGCCGTGTCCTCCGCCGCCCGCATAAACGCGCTGTTCGCCCTTAAAGAGGACGAAGAGGGCGCGGGCGCGCTTCCCGATCTTAACGCGCCTCTCGTCGAGCTTAAAAACGCGTCCTTTTCATTCGGCGGCGAAGAAAACGCCGTGGGCGGGCTCGATCTGACGCTACGCAGAGGCGAAACTCTGGGAGTCATAGGCACTACGGGAAGCGGCAAGTCCACTCTCGCGGGTCTGCTCACCCGCTTTTACCGCGCGACGGAAGGACAGGTTCTGATCGCAGGGCGCGACATACGCGAATACACCGACGAGCAGCTGCGCTCTCTCGTCACTCTCGCGCCGCAAAAACCGCTGTTGTTTTCGGGTACGGTGCGCTCCAACCTCGGCATGAGCGGAGAGATCGACGACGAAAAGATGATAAGCGCGCTCGGTATGACCAAGGCATGGGAGTTCGTCTCGGAAAAGAAAGGGCTTGACTCGGAAGTGACGCAAAAGGGAAATAACTTTTCGGGCGGCGAAAAGCAGAGGATATCCCTCGCCCGCGCTCTGCTGCGCGACGCGCCCGTACTCGTTCTCGACGACGCGGCGAGCGCGCTCGACTATGTGACGGAGGCGGAAGTTATGCGCAGTGTGCGCAAAGCCTGCCGCGACAAGGCGGTGGTCAACATTTCGCAGAGGATAGGCACTATCCGCCGCTCAGACAAAATACTCGTTCTCGACGGCGGGCGCGTAGTCGGATACGGCACGCACGAAACGCTGCTCGGCGACTGCGAGCTTTACCGCAGTCTCGCGGGGATAACGCCGCGCTCGGAAGATCGCGGAGGAAAAGGCGGTAAAGCGCAGGCGGACGGAGGTGTGAAATGAAACGCAATAAAAAAGCGAACTTCTCCGTCATACGCCGCATCCTTTCCCTCGCGCTCAGGCACAAGGGGTGCTTCTTCCCCGGCATGATACTCGTCATCGGCGGCACCGCGCTCTCCCTGCTCGCTCCCGTTCTTACGGGCAAGGCGATAGACTACGCGCTGTTCGGCGCGACGGACTTCGCCATGATCGCACGCTACTGCGTCATCATCGCCGCCTGCGTCGCGGCGAGCGGAGTTGCCGTCTGGACGGGCAATATCCTTTTGAGCCGACTCGCGTTCCTTACGGTGCGCGACGTCCGCGCGGAGCTGTTCGGGAAACTGCTCTCCGTTCCCCTCTCCGTCATCGAAAGGCACAGCCGAGGGGATCTTATGACCCGTATGACCACGTTCGGCGAAAACCTTTCGGACGGACTGTATCAGGGGATCATGCAGCTTTCGGCGGGAATAGTCACGCTGATCATGACAATAGTGTGCATGTACGTCATGAACTGGGCGGTGGCGACTCTCGTCGTGCTCCTCACTCCCGTTTCCGCGTTCGTATCCGCCGCGATAGCCAAGCGCAACCGCGTCACGTTCGCGCGGCAGAGCGAAAACATGGAAAAGATGAGCGGGCTTGCCGAAGAGCAGCTTTCGGGTACGCGCATACTGCGCGCATACGGGCGCGTTTCGGCAAGCGAAAAGGACTTTGCCGAAATCAACTCCGAACTGTTCAAAAGCGGACTCAGCTCGCAGTTCGCGGGCGCGCTCGTGAACCCCGTCAGCCGCATAGTGAACAACATAATCTATGCCATAGTCGCGGTGGTGGGCGGACTGTTCATAGTCGGCACCATGCACGGCGGCTGGGCGACGGACATCGCCGCTCCCCTCACCCTCGGCGGGCTGTCCGCGTTCCTCGCATATGCCAATCAGTTCGCAAAGCCGTTCAACGACGTCACGAGTGTCACCGCCGAGCTTCAAACGGCGGCTTCGGCGGCAAGACGAATATTCGAGATAACGGACGCGGCGGACGAGGACAAGGGCGGCAGTCTCGCCGTCGAACACCCCGTCAGCGGTATAGAGTTCGACGACGTGTCCTTCTCCTACTCGGATAAGCCGTTCATGGAGCACATCACTTTCGCCGCCGCACAGGGCGAGAAAATAGCCCTCGTCGGCACGACGGGAAGCGGAAAGACTACCATAATCAACCTTATAATGCGCTTTTACGACATTACGGGCGGCAGGCTCGTCTTTGACGGAAGGGACATAGAAAGCTACCCGAGAGAGGGCGTGCGCCGCTCCTTCGGCATGGTCTTGCAGGATACATGGCTGTTTTCGGGCACGGTGCGCGAGAACATCGCATACGGCAAGCCGGACGCGACGGAAGAGGAGATACGCCTCGCCGCGCGCGCCGCTCGCCTCGATAACTTCATAGGCACCCTCGAACGCGGATACGATACCGTAATCAGCGGCGACGGAGAGGAGCTCAGCGAAGGGCAGAAACAGCTTATCGCAATCGCGCGGGTGTTTCTCACCTCTCCCGAAATGCTGATCCTGGACGAGGCGACGGCTTCCGTCGACGCCATGACCGAACGCACCGTTCAGTCCGCGTTTGCAGACCTTCTCGGCGGAAAGACCTCCTTTATCGTCGCCCACCGCCTCTCCACCATTCGTGACAGCGACCTCATCGTCGTCATGGACAAAGGACATATCATCGAGTCGGGCACACTCGAGTCGATCGTCGCCGCGGGAGGATTCTATACCCGCATGCTTAAAGCCGCGGAGTGACCTGCCACGCTCCAAAAAGACGCGATGAGCAGTAGCGCGGTATGACGCGAACGCGGCGAAACGGATAAAGACAGATCCAAAAAGACGCGAGGAACAATAGCGCGGTAAGACGCGAACGCGGCGAAACGGATAAAGACAAGACTAAACCCCTATACGTGCTTATCGCACGGAGAGGGGTTTATTTGCGCTTAATGTTTTTATACGTTCGCATTGACTCGCGCCGTGTCGAACCAAATGCGATAGATATGTAATAAGCAGTCGGAAGCGCCGTTAAGTCGGAAGCGCGGCGGGTGCGCGCCCGCTCACCTTACTATCTGCGCCGCCTGCGCGTCCACGGGCGCGCCGTCCGACTCGACGCGGCGGTACTTGCCGTCCGGGCAGAGCTTGCGCGCTTTGACGTTGTCCGAAAGCATGAGTTTTAATATGCCCTCTATTTTGTCCGCAATGCCTTCGTCGAGCACGGGCGCGGCGATCTCCACGCGCTTATCCGTATTGCGCGTCATCAGATCCGCGCTGGAAATGAACATCCTGCGGTCCTCTCCGCTACCGAAGCAGTACACGCGCGAGTGTTCGAGAAACCGCCCGACTATGCTTATTATGCGTATGTTGTCCGTCATTCCGACGACGCCGGGAATAAGACAGCATATGCCGCGCACGATGAGGTCTATCCGCACTCCCGCGCGGCTCGCCTCCGTCAGCTTATCGATGATCTCGCGGTCGGTCAGGCTGTTCATCTTGGCGATTATCCGCCCTTCCTGCCCGCTTTTCGCCTTTCGCGTTTCGCGCTCGATGTACTCCGTAAGCCCGGGTTTGAGCGTTTCGGGAGCGACGAGAATCCGCTTATAGTTAAAGTCCGTGTTGCATATGGCTATGTTTCGGAAGAACGCGACGGCGTCCTCGCCTATGCTCTCGTCAGACGTCAGTATATTGAGATCGGTATACTGCTTGCTCGTGGACTCGTTGTAGTTGCCCGTGCCGAGATGAGTGACGTAACGCAGCGTTTCGCCCTCTTTGAGCACGACGGAAATTATCTTGGAGTGTACCTTGTAGTTCTCCATGCCGTAAATTATCGTACAGCCCGCTTCGCGCAGTTTGGACGCGAAATACATGTTGTTCTCCTCGTCGAAACGCGCGAGAAGCTCTATGACGACTGTCACCTGCTTGCCGTTCTCGCTCGCACGGCAAAGCGCGTCGACTATGCGCGAGTGATTCGCAAGGCGGTATATCGTTATGGATACCGACTGCACTCTGTCGTCCGTCGCGCACTGTTCGAGAAGATCCACCACGGGCGACATGCTTTCGTAAGGATACGAGAGAAATATGTCGCGCTTCATAACGACGTCTAAAAGAGACGACGCGGAGCGGATGTAATCGGGCACCGCACCCTTAAAAGGCGGGTACTTGAGCGCCGCGCTCTTTTCGGGCGGAAGGAAATTGCCCAAAGTGAACATGAACTTATAGTCGAAAAACCTCTCGTCCGTAAAGCAGAACGACGGTTTGATTTTAAGTTGACGTATCACGAAATCTTTGAGTCGGGACTGCTCCGTATCCGTTTCGAGGCGCACTACGCTCAGTTTCGCGCGCGACTCCACTTTCTTGTGCATGAACGCGGGGAAATCGCTCTCGACGTCCGAATCGTCTATGTGAGCGTCGAAATCGGCGTTGCGGGTGACGCGCATCATCATCTGCTCCGTCACCGTATAGCCCATGAATGCCTCGGACGCGAACGCCCTAACCAGCTCTTCGACGGGTATCAGCTTGACCTTTTCCCCGCCGCCCACGCGGTACAGCCTGTCGATCGCTCCGCCGTACGACAGCACGCCTATCATCCGCCTGCCGCCGCGTTCGAGCTCGCAAAGCATGTAGCCGCGCATATTCTCGAACTGCATGAGCGGGTGCTTGGCGTCGAGCACCATTACGGAAAGAAGGGGCAGTATGCGCGACATAAATATCGCGCGGCACTCCTCTTTCTGCCTGGGCGTCAGCTCGCTTCCGCGCAGTATCTTTATGCCGCTCGCCGAAAGCTCCTTGCGCAGCGCCGAGTAGCAGCGGCTGCGAAGCGCGTACAGCCCTTTTGTCACCGCCGCTATGCCTTCAAGCTGTTTTGCGGCGGTCAGATCCGTCTTGTTGTCCTTTTCCTGCGGGTCGGCAATGCTCTCGTTTACGAGGCTGCCCACGCGCACCATGAAAAACTCGTCGAGGTTGGACCCGAATATGGATAGGAATTTGCACCTTTCCAAAAGCGGGTTCGTGACGTCCTGCGACTGATCGAGGACGCGCCTGTTAAACAGCAACCAGCTGTACTCGCGGTTCATGTATACGCCG
>ERZ1643249.4878-NODE-4878-length-10994-cov-8.345918_pt1 | contig 10994 bp, 10 predicted proteins | sample MGYA00579263_ERZ1643249 | MGnify/ENA primary metagenome ERZ1643249 (study PRJEB29033, sample SAMEA4952264) | chicken gut metagenome | biome: Broiler Chicken; feature: Gastrointestinal Tract; material: Caecum | place: Ireland | collected 2018 | study: Broiler...
TTGTGTCGTCGTGGGGGTGGGGTTCATAGGGGAGGGACCCCATCGAAAGGGTCCCTTCCCTATGCGGTTTTTTGGTTACTTTTTGTCCGTACAAAAAGTAACCCGGGGTTCGGGGCCGGAGGTCCCGGTCGTGTCGAAAAGAAAATGGAATATTCGGAGCGTCCAGAGAATAAAAATAAATTATTTTGTAGCAGCAGGAGCAGTAGAGGAAAAATTTGTGGATAAAGAAAAAAATCGTTGGGAAATCAAGAAAAATCTGTCAACAGGCGTGTGTGGAAAAGGCGGGGGCTCGTCCACGGCTTTCCACAGGACAGAATGCGACAGGAATTTTCCACAGGCTGGGTGCAAAACTTTTTGGGGAAACGGTGGAAAACTTAGGGGATAATGTTGAAAGTTTTCGCCGTTGGTTTGCGCTCACTTGGTGGAGTTGATGTTTGTGATGATGGACTTCACCGTTTCGGCGAAGGAGGGGTCCTTTTTCATCTTTTTCTCCACCTGCTCGATGGAGTGGAGGACGGTGGTGTGGTCCCGGTTGCTGAACTCCCCGCCGGTCTCGCTGAGGGACAGGCTGGTCATCCGGCGGATCAGGTACATGGCGATCTGCCGGGCGTTGACGCAGTCCCGGCTCCGGGATTGGCCCCGGATCTGGTCCTCCTCCAGGCGGAAGTAGCGGCAGATCTCCTTGATGATGGTGTCGGCGGTGATGATGAATTCGCTGGACCGGCTCATGTCCTGGATGGCCCGGTCCACGCACTGGTGGTCGATGACCGTGCCCTCCAGGTCGTGGAAGGCCTTGATCTTCTTCACCGTGCCCTCCAGCTGCCGCACGTTGGCGGTGATCTTGGTGGCGATGTAGCTTGCGATGTCGTCGGGGAGGGCGAAGCCCAGCTGCACCGCCTTGTTTTTGATGATGGCGATGCGGGTCTCCAGGTCCGGCGGCTGCACGTCGGTCATCAGCCCCCACTCAAAGCGGGTCCGGAGCCGGTCGTCCAGCTGGGCCATCTCGTGGGGCGGCCGGTCGGAGGTGAGGACGATCTGCTTTTTGCTCTCATAGAGCGTGTTGAAGGTGTGGAAAAATTCGTTCTGGGTCTCCACCTTGCCGGCCACGAACTGGATGTCGTCCACCAGCAGCAGGTCCGCCTCCCGGTACTTGGTGCGGAAATCCCCGGCCTTGCCGGTGCGGACGGAGTCGATGAAGTCGTTGATGAACTCATCCCCCTTGATGTAGACGATCCGGCTGCCGGGATACTTGTTGCGGATCACGTGGGCGATGGCGTAGAGCAGGTGGGTTTTGCCCAGGCCCGAGTCGCCGTAGATGAACAGGGGGTTGTAGTGCTGGCCCGGCGCGTCGGCCACCGCCTTGGCGGCGGAGCAGGCCAGGCGGTTGGAGGGGCCCACCACGAAGGTCTCGAAGGTGAATTCCCCGCTCTCCATCAGGCTGCTGGGCCGGTCGGACTCCCCGCTGCGGTACCGCCGCAGCCCCTCCTCATCCAGAAGCTTTACCGTGATGTCCGAGGAGAAGATGTCCTTCAGCCCCGCCTCGATGTTCCCCAGGAACCGGTCCTGGATGTTGCTGCGCTTGAAGGCGTTGGGGCAGTATAGGATCATGGTGTCCCCCTCCAGGGCCACCACCTCTGTCTCGTCGAACCAGGTCTTGATGGTGGTCTCCGAGAGCTCCTCCCGCAGGCGGGTCAGGATCATGGACCAGACGTCGGAAACAGATTGCATAGAAGCTCTCCTTTTCTCTCTCATTCTGACAGTCTATCTGCAAAGCAAAAAAATACCTACAGTAGTATACCAGAAAACGGCTGAAATTGCAACAGTTCGTGCAACACTTATAGAATAAGTATAGGGGGCGGAGGAGCTCCTGGGAGGGCGGGGGGAGGTACAAGATATGGGCGGCGGGTCCCGGGTTCTTACACTATATTTTGTGAGGTGGGCCGAAATTGCCGGGGGAGCGGGGCAAAAGTGGGCAAATCAGAGGAAAATTCCTTTTTTGTGGAAGTTTTTGTTGACACAGGTTTTGGATTTGTGTATAATAACTGTTGCTTGTCCCCTGGGGACAGTCTGAAGAGTGTCAACTGCGGCGCTTTGAGGGGTCTGCCGTCAAAGCGCCGTCGAGTAGCGCGGTGTTTTCGCGCCGCGCGGCAAATGAGATTAGGAGGTGTATGCAAATGTTCCGTACCTACCAGCCCAAGAAGCGCCAGCGCTCCAAGGAGCATGGATTCCGCAAGCGGATGAGGACCGCCAACGGCCGCAAGGTCCTGGCCCGCCGCCGCGCCAAGGGCCGCGCTCGCCTGACCCATTGAGGCCGCGGAGTTTGCATCGCGAATAGATAGATTGCGAAAGGGACGGCGAAGGGTTTTGCCGTCCCTTGGGCGCTTTCCGGGAGAAAATTCTCCCAGGCGCCGGAGGTCCGCCGGTGGGGAGAGGTGTGAGCTGAAGCCGTGAAGAAGTGGGTCACCATCAAAAAGAATCACGAGTTCCGCCGGATGTACGCCAAGGGCCGCTCGGCGGTGACGCCCTTTCTGGTGGTCTACTGCCGCCCCAACCGCCTGGGCCACAACCGCCTGGGGGTGACGGTGAGCACCAAGCTGGGGGGCGCCGTGGTCCGCAACCGGGCTCGCCGCCGCCTGCGGGAGCTCTACCGCCTGGCCCAGCCCAACATGCGCCAGGGCTACGACCTGGTTCTGGTGGCCCGGTCCCGGGCGGTGGACGGCCCCTGGCGGCGGATGGACGCCGCCTTCCGCAAGGCCCTGGGCCAGCTGGGGCTGCTGGAGGAGGCGGGGACGCCGTGAGGCTGAAAAAGCTCCTTCTCTCTGCCATCCGCTTCTATCAGCGCCGCATCTCCCCGGGGCTCCCGCCCCGGTGCCGCTTCATCCCCACCTGCTCCCAGTACGCCCTGGAGGCCATCGAGAAGTACGGCCCCTGGAAGGGCGGCTGGCTGGCTCTGCGGCGGTTTTTGCGATGCCACCCCTTCTATAAGGGGGATATCTACGACCCTGTGCCCTGAGGCGACGGCCCGGGCCAAGCCACAAACGAATACCGGAGGAAAACATAAGCAATGGGTAATATCATCACCATGCCCTTCGCGGCCCTGCTGCGGTGGCTCTATGAGTTCACCGCGTCCTACGGCCTGTCCATCATCCTCTTCGCCCTGGTCATCAAGCTGGTGCTGCTGCCCTTCCAGATGAAGTCCAAGCGCAGCATGATGCGTATGGGCAGCCTGTCCAAGAAGCAGCAGGAGCTGCAAAAGCAGTACGCCAACAACCAGAAGAAGTACCAGGAGGAGCTTGCCAAGCTCTACCAGGAGGAGAACGTCAACCCCGCCAGCGGGTGCCTGTGGTCCTTCCTGCCCCTGCTGATCCTCATGCCCCTGTACTCCATCGTCTACCGGCCCATCACCCACTTCATGGGTCTGAGCCAGGAGGCGATGGACACCCTCACCGGCGTTGCCGAGGGGCTGGGCTACACCGCCGCCGGCGGCGGCTACGACCAGATCTTCCTCACCGACTTCATCCACCAGCACTGGGCGGACTTTCAGGGGACGGTAGAGGGCCTCATCGATGTGGACTTCAGCTTCCTGGGGCTGGATCTGAGCCGCGTACCCACCAGCATGTTCAGCGGCTTCCAGTTCGAGTGGTCTTACATCGGCGTCATCCTGATCCCCGTTATCGCCGCCGGTCTCCAGTATTTCAGCAGCAAGATCATGGCCCGCACCAACGGACAGACCGCCGAGCAGAACAGCCAGATGCGGATGATGAACATCACCATGCCCCTAATCTCCCTGTGGTTCTGCTTCTCCATGCCCGCCGCCATGGGCCTGTACTGGATTGTCAACAGCGTGTTCATGACCCTCCAGGAGGTCATTCTGGGCAAGTTCTACACCAAAAGGATCCAGGCCGAGGAGGAGGAGCGTGAGGCCAAGCGGGAGGCCGTCCGCCAGGCCCGGATGGAGGAGGCCAGAAAGCGGGCCGCCGAGCAGAAGGAGCTGGAGGCCAAGAAGCCCAAGAAGCCCCAGCCCAAGCCCAAGGAGAACCGGGTGTCCACCAACGAGGCCGGCAGGGTGGGGGACCGCCCCTACGCCCGGGGCCGCAGCTATCAGGCGGACCGGTATGACAAGAAGGAGTAAGACAAAGGAGTAAGATACGTTTATGGCTATGCAGTATCTTGATATGACCGGCAGGACCGAGGAGGAGGCCGTCCAGAAGGCCCTCCGCCAGCTGGGCCTTGACCGGGACGATGTGTCCGTGGAGGTGCTGGAGCGGGCCAAGTCCGGCTTCTTCGGCTTCGGCGCCAGCCCCGCCAAGGTCCGTGTCACCTACGGCCTGGAGGAAGAGGAGCCTGTCATCCCCGCCGCCCCGCCTCAGCCCGCCCCGAAGAAGAGCGCCCCCGAGCCCAAGCCGGAGCGCGGGAGCGAGCCCAGAGCGGAGGAGAAGGCGGAAAAACCCGCGGAGGAGGAGCCTGTCCCCGAGAAGAGCGGGGGCGGGAGCCGCTCCCAGCGCCGCCGGAAGAACAAGGAAAGCCGCCAGGAGAAGGCCCCCAAGGCGGAGCAGGCTGAGTCCGTCCAGTCCCAGCCCGTCCAGCCCGAGGATCTGGGGGAGCCCTGTGACGACGAGAAGGCCCGGCAGATCCGGGCCTTCCTGGAGGGGCTGCTCCAGCACATGGGCAGCGCCGCCGAGGTGAAGGTGTACCAGCCGGAGAAGGGCCGGTACAAGGTCATCCTGGAGGGGGAGAAGCTGGGGGCCCTCATCGGCCGCCGGGGGGAGACCCTGGACGCCATCCAGCAGCTCACCAACTACTCCGTGAACCGGGGGTCCGACAAGCGGGTCCGCATCCACGTGGACGCGGAAAACTACCGCCTGAAGCGGGAGCAGAGCCTCCAGAGCCTGGCCCGGAAGGTGGCCGCCAAGGTGGTCAAGTACAAGCGCAACGTCACCCTGGAGCCCATGAACGCCTACGAGCGGCACGTGATCCACACCGCCCTCCAGGACGTTCCCGGTGTCACCACCTACTCCATGGGCACCGAGCCCAACCGCCGGGTCATCGTGGCCTACGACAAGGACAAGAAGTAAATACACGCGAGGCGCGGCCGGATTCCCGGCCGCGCCTCTTTCTCTGTTGGAAGATTTTCTGACCAAAGTTCCTTATCCCGCCGGCTGGTGGCTCCCCACGATCCAGCCGTCCTCGCCGGGGCTGACCACCAGGCGCATGGGGGCGTCGGACCAGTAACTGTGCGCCCCCTCGCCATCCGGGGGACCCGAGGCCATAAAGTCGTTGATATACTCCACCACCCAGGACCCGTCGGGCAGCTCCCAGCCGGACTGGAAGATGTAGCGCTGGTACCAGGTGTCCGTGTGGACGGCGTACCAGGCGTCGTATTCCTCCAGATACACGGGTCCCGGGGGGTCGGCGGCGCTGTCCAGGATGGCGTCGGCCCGCTCCTCGTCGATCCCGAACTTCTCCCGGAGGTAGGCGTTTACCTCCTCCCGGGGGAGCTTGAACAGGTCCATCCACTCCGGGAGCCCCGCCTCCGCCAGGGCCTCCCGCTCCGCCGCCTCCAGGTAGTCCCAGTCTGAGAGACCCATGTCGTAGAAGAGGAGGCCCAGGTAGTCCCCCGCGTCCTCCGGCGTGTCATAGGGGAAGCGGAGGAGGCCGTTGTTCTCCGGGTAGTCGGACCAGAGATTGAACCAGGCCGCCAGGGCCTGGAGCTCTCCCTCCGTCAGGGGCCGGGAGGAGGCGCCCTCCTGGCGGAAGTCCTCCGCCGCCGTCAGGACGTAGTCCTCCCCCTCAAGGACCAGGGTCTCCTGCCGGGCCAGGTACAGCCCGCCCAGGCCGTCGGGCCGGTAGATGTGCCGGTAGCGGAGGGCCCCGGCCTGGTCCACGGTCTCGGCCACCACCCGCTGGTTTTCCCTGTCCACCGTCAGGGGGCCGTTGACGCAGCCGCCGTAGGTGAACAGGCCGGCGGGCATGCCGCTGTCCAGGTCGCAGAACCAGAGGTAGTAGGGCCGGTTGCCGACGGCGGTCCAGCCCTGGAGGGCGATGTCCAGATAGCCGTCAAAGTTCAGGTCCTCCAGCAGCAGGCCTCCGTCGGGGAGGGCGGTCTCCGTGGCGTAGTCCAGGCTGTCCTCCCCCCACGTGTCCGCGATGGCCTCCCGGGTGTAGAAGGTGACGGAGCCCTGCCGGCCCCGGGTCCAGGTCACGTTGACCTCTGTCAGGTCGAACACGTCGTTGCCGCCGTAGCCGTAGAGGGTCAGGTCCCCGGTGACGCCCGGGCCGAAGGCCACGTCCTCCACCTCGTAGAGGGCCGTCTCCCGGCGGCCCACGGGGTCGGAGACCCGCCGCTCTCCTTGGGTCCAAATACCGCCGCTGACCTGCCAGAAGTCCAGGCCGTTGGCGTGGACCCGGGAGAGGAGCAGGGTGGCGGTCCAGTCCCCGCAGTCCGCCGTCACCAGGGCGGTGTCGGACCGGTAGGAGCCGTTGCTGGAAAAGCGCCGGGTGACCTCCAGGTCCTCCGCGGTCAGGTCATAGCCCTGGGTCCCCAGGTAGGCCAGGGCGGTCTCCGTCATATCCTGGGTCCAGGACTGCCGCCCGGCCTGCAGGTCCAGGAAGAAGGCGGCGGCAGCGTCCGGCCAGCCCTCCACCCGGGTGCCCAGGGCCATCCCCAGGTGGTGCTTGCAGTACAGGTACTCCTCCCAGGTGTAGCCGTCGATGTCCTCGCCGGTCCGGGAGTAGCTGAGCCCGGCGGGCTCCAGGAGTCCGGCGAAACAGGTCTCCAGCAGGGTGACCGTGCCGTCGGGGTCCTCCCGGAGCAGGAGGACCGGCAGGCCCAGGGAGGCGCTCTCGCTGATCCACGCCCCGGTGGACCCGGACTGGAGCTCGTACCGGAGGTACCAGGCGGAGTAAGAAATATCGTCGAAGTCGTACTCCACCGCCCGGACCAGGGCGGTGATCCGGCTGTCCGCCACGGCGGTGCCCTCCGTCTCCAGGTCCGCCGCGGTCTGGCGGAGGTACTCCCGGGCGGCGGTCTCCGCGGCCTCGTACAGGGGCGTGGTGAAGCGGACCGCCTCCCCGTCCACGATGGTCAGGGTCCCGCCGGTGAAGCCGCTGGCGTTGGCCCAGGCCAGGGAGACCTCCAGCGTCACCGTGTCCCCGTCCTCCGTGCCGCTGTGGACCGTGACGGGCACCAGGGGGATGTCCGTGGGCACGGCCCCGGTCTCGTTTACCGCCTGCCGCTCCGCCGCGTCCAAGTCCAGATTGGTTACCGGGATGATGCCGCCCTCCTCCCGGGGGTAGAGGGGGTAGTTCTCCGCCAGATAGCCGTCCGACACCGTGGGCTCCGCCGGGTCGGTGTACATCCGCAGGAGGGCGGCGTTCCACTCCTCCGTGTTCAGCCGCGCCTCCCAGTCCGCCAGGGCCTCCTGGTCCAGGTCCACCGGCCCGGCCTGGCGGATGCCGAAGGAGCAGGCGGCGATGAGGACCAGGGCCAGGGCCGCCGCCAGGGCGGGCCCGCCCCACCGCCGGGGGGCGGAGAGCAGATTGCGAAGCCGGGCCCGCAGGGCGGCCTTGCCGCCCCGGAAGCGGGTGGAGAGGGGGGAGGCGAGGCCCCGCCGCCGCCCCAGGTCCGCCAGCAGGGCCTCCCCGTAGGCCCGCCGGTCCCCGCCGCTGAGGCCCGCCGCCACCGCGTCGTCGCATGTCAGCTCCAGGTCCGTCTCCCCCTGCCGCCGCAGGAGCCACACCAGGGGGTTGAACCAGTGGAGGCAGGCCGCCGCCAGCAGCAGGAGCTTGTACCACAGGTCCCGGCGGCGGATGTGGGTCAGCTCGTGGCGGAGGATGAACCCCAGCTCCCGCTCCCCGTAGTCCTCCGCCGGCAGCAGCAGCCGGGGCCGGAGCAGCCCCGCCGCCATGGGGGAGGCCGCCAGGGGGCACACCCACACCGGGGTGGGCTTCTTCATCCCCAGCTCCGCCTCGACCTCCCGGCAGAGGGCCAGGGTGGCCTCCCCCGGGGTCCGGCTCCACCGCCGGGCCCGGCGGACGAAGCGCCAGCTCCCCATCAGATGCCACCCAAGCAGCCCCGCCGCCGCCGCCAGCCACAGACCGGGCAGGGCCCGGTCCCAGTGGATGGCCGGAAGGCTCCGGTCCGCCTCTTGTAGAACGGTCTCAGGCTCCACCGGCTCCGCTGCCTCCACCGTCGGGGCGGGGGAGGGGAGGGCCGTGCCGCCGGTATCCACAGGGACGGCGTCCTCTGTGGATATCGTTGGTCCCAGGGTCCGGGGCACCTCCAGCACCACCGCCGGGGCCATGGCCTCCTCCGCCGCCTCCGGCAGCAGGGAGGACCAGGGCAGGGGGGCCAGCAGGAGCAGCGCCGCCAATACCATCCACAGCCAGTACCGCCACCGGGCCCGGTACCGCCGGTCCAGCCGGGGCCGCAGCAGGGCCAGCGCCAGGGCCGCCGCCCCGATGACCAGCCCCCACTTCACCGCCTGCAGCAGGTACGCCATCTCACTCCACCTCCAAATGGTCCAGGTAGTCCCGCAGCTCCGCCAGATCCTCCCGGCTCAGCTGGCCGCCGTCCACCAGGGCGGCGGTGAGGCGGCGGACGCTGCTGCCGTAGAGCCGGTCCAGCAGGCTCCGGCCCTCGGCGGCCTTGTAGGCCCCCTCCTCCACCAGGGGACGGTACCAGTTGCTCCGCCCCCGCTTCTCGCAGGCCAGAAACCCCTTGTCCACCAGCCGGTTCAGGCTGGTGATCACCGCCGGCAGGGCCCAGTCCCGGCTCCCCTTCAGCTTCTCGTGGATGTAGGTGGACTGCACCGGCTCCCCGGCTCCCCACACCGCCAGCATGATCTCCAGCTCCGCGTCCCCCAGGCGCTTTAGCTTCTCCATGGTATCCCTCCTTGTTACACAGCTGTATCTCTACATTTATTATACGGCTGTATAAGTGCTTTGGCAAGTTACGAATGGTTACAGAAGGGGGCTTTTTCAAAGTTATCCCCATAATTGTGGAAAACTTTTTTGTTCCATCTTGACAGGGAGGTGCTTCTCAGCTATTATATAGATAATCTATATACATAGGAGGTCAAGCATATGGAGAAAAACATCCCCTCCGGCGGCACGGCCATGCTGCTGCTGAAGCTGCTGGAGGAGGGGGACATGTACGGCTACCAGATGGTGGAGACCCTGCGCCAGCGGTCGGACCACACCTTCGACCTGAAGGCCGGGACCCTGTACCCCCTCCTCCACACCCTGGAGGAGAAGGGGTTCGTCACCTCCTACCTGGAGGGGACCGACACCCCCCGGCCCAGGAAGTACTACCGCCTGACGTCCACAGGGAAGGGGCAGCTTGTGGAAAAGGTGGAGGAGTGGCGGCGGTACACCGCCGCGGTGGAGAAGGTTTTGAAGGGGGGCGAGACCTTTGCCTGACCAGATCGAGACCTACGTGGAGACTGTTATGGACCAGGTCCGGTGGAAAAAGGCCCGGCCGGGGCTGGCCGCGGAGATCCGCACCCACCTCCTGGACCAGCGGGACGCCTGCCTGGCCCAGGGCATGGACGAGGGGGCGGCCCAGGGGGAGGCGGTGCGGCAGATGGGGGACCCGGTGGCCCTGGGGACGGACCTGGACCGGGTCCACCGGCCCCGGCCCCAGGGGAGCCTGCTGGTGTTCGCCCTGGCCCTGGCGGCTCTGGGGACGCTGGTCCGCCTGGTTCTGACGATGAATACACCCATCGAGACCCCCCTGGTACACATTATGGGCGGGGTCCTGGGGGCGGTGTGCCTGGCGGCGGGGTACCTGCTGGACGTCAGCGCCCTGGGCCGCCGGGCGGGGTGTGTCTGCCTGGGCTTTTTGGCGGTGACAATACCCTGTGCCATTTCCATACCTAGTGTTATTTCCATGCTTAATTCGATGAATCTTACCGGTTGGATCATAGGGTCATTTTTGATCCAGACGCTGTTTCCCCTGACCCTGGCGCTGCTGCTGTGGCGGCTCCGGGGCCGGGGCTGGCTCGGCGTATTGGGGGGATTGGTCTGGACAGGGCTGGCTGTGTTCCAGTGCATTATTTTGTTTAACGGATCAGCCTTGTTCTATGTGACCATCTCCGCCCTGGTTCTGGGGCTGTTCTTCGCCTGCCGGGACTGGTTCGGGATCGGGAAAAAGCTGGGAATGGTCCTGGTGGCGGTTTTGGGACTGGGCATTTTATTTTTGATCGTTTACTATGGATATTGGACGCAGTTCCGGTTTGACATCCATCCGGAGCTGGACCCGTTGAACCAGGGCTACTACGCCGCCGCCATCCGGACGGCCCTGTCCGGGGCCAGGTGGCTGGGGCCGGCGGACCCCTCCCTGTGGCTGGAGGAGAGAGGGCGGTCCCTGGTGCCCAACATCGAAGGGGACAATCTGCTGACGAATCTCATCTGCTCCTGGGGCTGGCTGCCCTTCCTGGCTGTGGTGGGGGCCTTCGCCGCCCTCTTCCTGTGGATGCTGTGGAAAACTATTCGCCTGCGGCAGACCCTGGGCCGGGCGGTGTGCCTGGGGGGCTTGACAGCCCTGGGGGTCCAGGCGGTCTTCAGCCTGCTCCTGAACCTGGGGGTCCCCCTCTTCGCCGCCTCCTTCCCCCTGGTGGTGGGCAACACCGGCACGGTGCTGAACATGTTTTTCATCGGCCTCATGCTCTCCGCCTTCCGGGACGGGGCCATGCCGGAGGAACGGCCGGCGGAGCGGCTGCTGACCGTCCCCGCCGTGTCCTGGGTTGACGGGGTCCTGACCGTGAATTTCAAGGGGAGAACGCTGTCCGAATAGCAAAAAAGAGGACCGCCCGGAGGCGGTCCTCTTCAGGCTGTCGAAAAAGTCATGTCAGACTTTTTCGCAGCCTGAGAAATGCCGTTACTTTCCCACAGCTACGCAGTGTGAAAGTCCTCGCTGCGCGAGCCGCACGCCTTGCAAAGCAAGGCTTTGCGGGGCATTTGATTTCATTCGAGGCGGGCTTTGCCCCCTCGAG
>ERZ1643249.4879-NODE-4879-length-10994-cov-3.377091_pt1 | contig 10994 bp, 8 predicted proteins | sample MGYA00579263_ERZ1643249 | MGnify/ENA primary metagenome ERZ1643249 (study PRJEB29033, sample SAMEA4952264) | chicken gut metagenome | biome: Broiler Chicken; feature: Gastrointestinal Tract; material: Caecum | place: Ireland | collected 2018 | study: Broiler...
AGCTAAAAAAAGTTTTGAAAGGTGCAAGAAAAGTTGCAAAGACGATAGCATTTTATTGCTTACCGTCATACAGACAAGGAAAATTTGTAGAATTTCGAGTGGATTCTTTAAGAAAATATATTCAAACGGAAATCAAACTTCTAGATGCAAAGTATCAAGCTCTTTTTTGGTACACTATTACACGCGAGGGAGAAAATATTTCTGATACAAAGCAGCGCTTCTTTCACGAGTTACCAAAGGCCGAGGGAGAATTGCGAGACTATCAGCTGAAGAACCTCTCTATTTTGACGGATGTTGCTCAAATTTGTAGTGATAATGGTTTAACTTTTTGGCTAGAGGGCGGATCGTTATTAGGGGCAGTACGACACGATGGATTTATCCCATGGGATGATGATATTGATATTAATATGCCTTTAGACGATGTGATTCGTTTAAAAGAGATTATCTCTACAAGTGATAAGTATTTTTTTCGAAATAAGTACAATTATTATTTGCAATGTATTATTCCGGGAATTCAGGCAAAAGAAGCGCCTGAGTATTTTATAGATATTTTTCCTATGATGCAAATCGATAGTCAACCTTTGGGATTTAGTGCGACCAAAAGAAAAATAAATGATTGCTGTTTTAAGATGAGGGCGGAGCTTCGAGAAAAAATTATGCCTTCACCAGATGATCCGGAATTTATCGATATGGATAATGCAAAAGATCCGCGTGTTTATAAAATCAAGGAGATTATGTCACGATATCAAGAACAATTGCTAACAAAGGGCTCTACGAACTGCTGCTATAGAGCACTGTCTGCTTTAAATAGTCCTTCTGGTGCAGACTTGTTTTATCTTTCAGACATTTTTCCGCTTACAGTAGCGAAGTTTGAGGATGGCTGCTTTCCTGTGCCTCGCGATGCTAAACATTGGTTAACAACATACTATGGGGAAATCTATCGTATTCCTCTTAACGTTGAACCCAAACACTTTAAAACAAAAGGAGAATGACTGACTATGAACAAGCGTGTAGCAGACATTATCGCGGATATTCTGGTAGAGCATGGCATTACAGACATTTTTTTCCTGGTGGGTGGAGGCGCTATGTTCCTCAATGATGCCTTCGGACATCATCAGGGACTCCGGGTAATGTACAACCAGCATGAACAGGCATGCTCCATGGCTGCGGAAGGCTATGTGCGTGCCACCGGACGAATGGCTGCTGTGTGCGTTACCACTGGCCCCGGAGGAACCAATGCTATTACCGGCGTTCTTGGGGCATATCAGGACAATTATCCCATGCTGGTTATCTCCGGGCAGGTGCGCTACGAGACAACGGTTGATAGCACAGGCTTGCCACTGCGCTTCCTGGGAGAACAGGAGCACGATATCGTAGATACTGTGCGCCCGCTAACCAAATATGCGGTGATGGTGAAGCGCCCTGAGGACGTGCGCTATGAGATTGAAAAGGCGATGCATATTGCCCTGGATGGGCGGCGCGGCCCCTGCTGGGTAGATGTGCCCCTGAACATTCAAAGTGCGCCCGCGGATCCAGCATCCATGCGCCCTTATGTACCGGAAAATGCTCAAACCACATGGGATAGTTCACGCTTCTTTGAGGAAGTGAAAAAGGCAAAACGTCCGGTGATTCTTACGGGTTCTGCCCTGCGCAGCAGCGGACTGGTGAAAATCTTCCGTAAGATGGCCGAGCATGTGGGCATTCCCGTTTTGGCGGCAACTTATAATGCGGACCTGCTACCACTGGATCATCCGTATTATTTCGGTAATTTCGGGATCAATGGCGGACGTGCCGGCAACTTCATGGTGCAGAATGCGGATTTGGTGATTGGCTTGGGATGCCGCATGGCGTATCGCCAAATTGGCTTTAACTTCGAGGCATTCTCGCCCAATTCGCGCCGAATGGTGGTTGATATCGATGCAGCAGAGTTGAAAAAACCCACGCTGCGGATTGATGTGCCTATTCATGCGGATCTGCGGGACGTTCTCAAGACCATTGATGACAGTGGTTTCCATTTTGACGATACCTGTGGCTGGCTTGCATACTGCCGCATGCTCAAGGAACGCTTTCCGGTATATCAGGAGAAATTCAGCAAGAGCAATAGCGTCAATCCATACTATTTCATGCGTCAACTGCAGCGGATCATGCCTGCGGATGGCATGATTGTGCTGGGAAATAGCAGCATTGCCGGTCAGGTGCTTCAAATGGGCATTTGCCGGGAGGAGCAGCGCGTTATTAACAATATGAACTGCGGGTCCATGGGCTATGACTTGCCTGCGGCTATAGGTGCGGCACAGGGCACAGGCAAGGATGTTCTGCTGATTACAGGCGACGGCAGCCTGATGCTGAACCTGCAGGAGTTTGCCACCATGCGCGCTTATGATCTGCCGATCAAAGCCTTTGTGTGCAACAATGGAGGCTACCGCGGCATTGTACGTTCCCAGGGGAACATGTTTCAGGGCCGCTATACCGGGTGCACCCCGGACACGGGAGTAACCATACCTTCCTTTGAGCGGTTAGCCTATGCTTTTGAACTGCCATATTACAGGGTTGAAAATCATGCGCAGCTGGATGCTTCTCTGGAACAAATACTCCATACCCCAGGGGGACTGATTTGTGAAATTATGCAGGACTGGGAACAGGTGATTGAACCGCGCACAATGAGCCGCCGGTTGGAGGATGGCAGAATTGTCTCGCCGCCTATTGATGACTTGTATCCTTTCCTGGAGCCTGAAGTGTATCAACAGGTTCAATTTGAAAACTTTGCAAAAGCGCGGAATGAGGAATAACGCATGAAAAAAATGGTCGCGGTGATACCAGCCTGTGCGGGCGGCAGCGGTTTACCCAATAAAAATATCCGCCTGATTGACGGTAAGCCGCTGATCTATTACGTGATCCAGAATGCAAAAAAATCCCGCTATATCTCGGACATTGTGGTGACTACGAATTCGGATGTCATCATCAGTATTGCCCATAAAATGGGAGTGCGGGTGCGAAAACGTGATGCGTCGCTGTGCAACCGAACTGTGTCTCTGGAAACTGTGGTATACGATGCGCTGGAAGCCTTTCCCAATAGGGATTTCGAATATGTTGTTACCATGCAGTCCATTTCACCCACCTTGCGTGTTGAGACCCTGGATACGGCCATTGCACAATACCTCCAGGCCGGGTGCGACAGCATGGTCTCCGTGGTCAGCAAGCCGTTCTTCTTCTGGCATGGGGACACGCAGGCGCCGACGCCGCTATATACAAAGCGAGTGAACCGGCACTTGCTGCCGCCCTTCTATCAGGAAGCCGGCGCATTCCAGATTACCAAAACAACGTGCATTACCCCGGACAACCGCTTGGGCGCCGACACACGGCTGTTTGTGCTGCCGGATGAAGAAGGTGTGGATGTCAATACCTTTGGCGATTTGAAGCAGGTGGAAAGCACCATTTGCAAAAAGCGGGTGGCGTTCTTCGTAAACGGCAATAACGCCATGGGTTTGGGTCATATCTATCGGGTGTTGGAATTGGCGGATGAATTTGGCTCCAGGCCGGACATCTATTTCGACATTCGGGAAACGGACCCATCTGTTTTCGGAGTATCACCGCACCGTATTATTCCTGTGGACGGTAAAGAGGGACTGCTTGCCGCGCTGCGCAAAACGCAATATGATGTGCTGATCAATGATGTGCTTTCGACTACGCGGGAATTTATGGAGGCGCTACGCAAGGCCCTGGGAAACGCGGTTATTGTAAACTTTGAAGATGATGGCTCGGGTGCCGCACTGGCAGATACGGTCATCAACGCTTTGTTTGAAAGTAGCGAATTGCCAAATGTTTCCACTGGACATGCGTATTTTATAGCCTCCAAGTTGTTCTTGATGCATGACCCCATCGAAATAGCCGATCACGTACGGCATGTACTGGTAACCTTCGGTGGGGCAGACCCCAACGGATATACTGAGCAACTGCTTGCATTGACTGTGCTGCCAGAATTCCAGCACATACACTTCCGGGTGGTTGTGGGGCGTGCAAAGCAAAATGCGCAGGAACTTATGGCGGCATCCTACCCTGAGCATATTGAAGTGATCTATGATACCCAGAATATGGCGGAGCTCATGAGTTGGGCAGACATAGCGGTAACATCCCGGGGGAGAACGGGCTACGAACTTGCGCTCATGGGGGTGCCCTTCTTATCCGTGGCGCAAAATGCCCGTGAAGAGAAGCATACTTTTTTGCGGGAAGAAAACGGAGTCATCTATTTGGGAAGACAGCCAGATCGGGAGAAATTGCTGCGTGCGCTGGAACGCTTGGTTCACTCCTCTGCCGAGGAGCGTAAGCTTTTACAGCAAAAGCTGCTGTCCCACAACTTGCGGGATGGCCGTCAGCATGTATTGCAACTGATAGACGATCAATGCCGAAAAGGAGGAAAACAAAAATGAAAAAACCTTACGTAATTGCGGAGGCAGGCGTTAACTACTACGACACAGCCAAGCAGCATGGCCACACTCCCCTGGAGGAGGCAAAATACTATGCCCAGCGTGCCAAGGAGAGCGGCATTGATGCGATCAAGTTTCAGACCTATAAGGCGAATACCATCGTGTCCAAACAGTCTCCAGCCTATTGGGATACGACCAAGGAGCCCACAAAGACCCAGTATGAACTGTTCCTGAAATTTGACGCTTTCGGGGAAAAGGAATACGGTGAAATCAGCAGCTACTGCAAGTCCATCGGTATAGATTTCATTTCCACCCCTTTTGACGATCATTCAGCGGATTACCTGGCGGATATGATGGACATATACAAAATTTCTTCCTCGGATTTGACCAATCATCCTTTTTTGCGCCGCATTGCCAAGAAAGGCAAGCCGGTTATGCTCTCCGTGGGAGCGTCTTACCTTTCCGAGGTGGAGGAGTCTGTGCGGGTATTGCTGGATGCTGGATGCCCGGATCTGACACTGATGCACTGCGTCCTATCCTATCCCTGCAAAAATGAAGACGCAAACCTGGGCGTGATTCCCACGCTCAAACGCGTTTTCCCTGAGTTGCATGTGGGATACAGTGACCACACATTACCCGATCCCACTATGACCATTCTGACTACGGCATATCTGCTGGGGGCAGAAGCGATTGAAAAGCATTTTACCTTGGACAAGCGTTTGCCGGGCAATGACCATTACCACGCGGGAGATCCCGAGGACTTTGCGAAGGCCATTGAGAATTTCCGGCTGATTGATACCGTCATGGGCAGCAGCCATAAGACGGTATTCCCGTGTGAACTCGTTCCCCGGCGTGAAGCTCGCCGGTCGCTGGTGCTCACACGTGACATGAAGGCGGGGGAAGTTATTACGCTCCAGGACATCATGGCAAAGCGTCCGGGCACGGGGATCTCTCCCATGTATATTGATCTGGTCATTGGCCGCAAACTAACACAGGATTGCGCCGAGGATACGGTTCTTACCTGGAACATGGTGTGAGCGTACAGTGATCTCGCAGGAGGTGGAGGAACATGCAGGATTTGTCCTTTTACCGACATCGGCGTGTCCTGATAACGGGCCATACAGGATTTAAAGGAAGCTGGCTATGCCGCATGCTGCTGGATGCCGGGGCAGAGGTGACTGGCTATGCGCTGGAGCCGCCTACGAAGCCCAGCCTCTTTGCTTTGACGGGCCTGGAGAACGAAATGCATAGCGTCATCGGGGATGTACGTGACTTGGAACACCTGATGCGGGTCTTTGACCAGACCCAGCCTGAGATAGTGATCCATATGGCTGCGCAGCCCATTGTACGCTATGGATACCAGCACCCGGTGGAGACGTATGCAACCAACGTGATGGGCACCGTCAATGTGCTGGAATGTGTGCGCCAGCATCCATGCGTGCGCAGTGTGGTAAATGTAACCACAGACAAGGTGTATCAGAACAAGGAATGGTGCTGGGGATACCGGGAGGACGACAGGCTGGATGGTTTCGATCCCTATTCCAACAGCAAAAGTTGCTCTGAATTGGTAACCCATAGCTACAAGTCCAGCTATTTCGCATCGGGTACTCCGGCTATTTCTACGGTTCGGGCCGGGAATGTGATTGGCGGGGGCGATTTTGCGCAGGACCGGATTATCCCCGACTGCGTGCGGGCACAGCAGCAAGGCATACCGATTGGTGTACGCAATCCTTATTCCATCCGGCCGTACCAGCATGTGCTGGAGCCTTTAACGGTGTATCTGATGATTGCACAGCGGCAAATGGAGGACCCTTCGCTGGCAAACTGGTATAATATCGGTCCGGACGAAGAAGACTGCGTCACAACAGGCACGCTGGTGGATTTATTCTGTAAGGCATGGGGAGAGCAAGCCACCTGGACGAATCTGAGCGAGCAAAACGCGCCCCATGAAGCTGGCTACCTGAAGCTGGATTGCAGCCTGCTGAAAAGCACCTTCCATTGGAAGCCTACTTGGCATATTGCTGAGGCAGTGGAAGAAACTTGCCATTGGAGCAAGGTATGGCTTCAGCAGGGGGATTTGCGGGCAGAGATGCGCCAGGAAATAGATGCCTTTTTTACACAGATGAAGAACAACCAGTGAGGGCTTTTTCAACAGAAAGGAGCTGCTATTATGAAATCATGGGAAACGGAGCAACAGGCCAGAGAGGAAATCAAGGCGCTTGTTGCTGACTATTACCATCAATTCAAGGAGAAGAAGGAAGCGTTTCATCCGGGTGACCGAATCAACTATGGTGGCCGCGTTTTCGATGAACGGGAAATGTGCACCCTTACGGATGCGGTGCTTGATTTCTGGCTCACGGCTGGCCACTATGCTGATCGCTTTGAAAGTGAATTTGCCCAGATGCTTGGGGTGAAGTATGCATGCCTGGTCAATAGCGGCTCTTCTGCAAATCTGTTGGCGTTTATGACACTGACGGCGCCGGAGCTGGGCGAGCGGCAAATTAAGCCGGGGGATGAAGTCATTACAGTGGCTTGCGGCTTTCCCACGACCATTACGCCCATGATACAGTACGGCGCGATTCCGGTGTTTGTGGATGTAACGGTTCCCCAGTATAATGTGGACGTTTCCCAGCTGGAGGCGGCGCGCTCACCCAAAACCAAGGCGGTTATGCTGGCGCACACGTTGGGCAACCCCTTCGATCTGCAAGCAGTGAAGGCGTTTTGCGACCGCTATGGCCTGTGGCTGGTGGAGGACAATTGCGATGCGCTGGGATCAAAATATATCTTGGATGGACAGGAGCGTTTTACGGGCACCATTGGCGACATTGGCACTTCCAGCTTTTATCCGCCGCATCATATGACCATGGGTGAAGGAGGCTGCGTATATACCAATCATCCCTTGCTTGCCCGTATCAGCAAGAGCATGCGCGATTGGGGACGTGACTGCGTGTGTCCCTCCGGGCATGATAACTTTTGCGGTCATCGCTTCGATGGTCAGCATGGACTCCTGCCCAAGGGATACGACCATAAATATGTGTACGGGCATTTGGGCTATAACCTCAAAGTGACAGATCTCCAGGCCGCCATCGGCTGCGAGCAAATCAAGAAAATGCCGTCCTTTATTGAGGCACGGCGGCATAATTGGGAATATCTGCGCACGAAGTTACAGCCCTTGGAAGATAAGCTGATTTTGCCGGAACCTGCGCCTAACAGCATACCCTCCTGGTTTGGTTTCCTGATTTCCCTTCGTACGGAAAGCGGACTCAAACGGCATGAGATAATTCGTACGCTGGAAGCAAAGAATATTCAAACCCGATTGTTGTTCAGCGGCAATATCATTCGCCATCCTTGCTTTGACGCACTCCGTGGAAGCAACGCTTACCGTGTGGTGGGAGATCTCTCCGTCAGCGACTTCATTACGGAAAATACTTTCTGGATTGGTGTATATCCCGGCATGAGTGATGCTATGCTGGATTACATGGCGCAGAGCCTTACGGAATGTGTCCGCGCATAAGCTACACACAAAGGAGAGCATATGTCGTTTGATTACCTCATTGTTGGCGCAGGCTTGACCGGTGCAACGCTTGCACGGGAGCTGACGGACGCCGGAAAGCAATGCCTGGTGGTTGATAAGCGGAACCATATCGGGGGGAACGTGTTTACCCAGCGGATAGACGGCATTGATGTGCATACCTATGGGGCGCATATCTTTCATACCAGCAATGACGCCCTGTGGCAGTATGTACACCGCTTTGTGCGCATGAACCGCTTTACCAATAGCCCCATTGCCAACTATCGGGGAAGGCTGTACAATCTCCCCTTCAACATGAATACGTTCTATCAGCTTTGGGGGGTGCAAACGCCGCAGGAGGCCATGGCGCGCATTGCGGCCCAGCGGGAAACGGCGGGGATCGGTACGCCCAAAAACCTGGAGGAGCAGGCCATCAGCCTGGTGGGAACCGATATCTATGAAAAACTCGTGAAGGGGTATACCGAAAAGCAATGGGGACGCCCCTGCCGGGAATTGCCGCCGGAGATTATCCGCCGCCTCCCTGTGCGCTTCACCTTTGACAATAATTACTTCAATGCGTCGCACCAGGGCGTTCCAGAGGAAGGCTATACGGCGCTCATTGAGGGGCTGCTGGAAGGTTCTCAGGTACGCTTGGGGGTTGATTATCTCAAGGAACGGTCGGAACTGCGCGCTTTGGCTTCCCGTGTGATTTATACGGGATGCATTGATGCGTATTTTGACTATTGCTATGGCCCGCTGGAGTACCGCCGGGTCCGCTTCGAAACCAAACGGATGGAAATCCCCAACTACCAGGGAAATGCTGTCGTCAATTATACGGATGCCGAGGTTCCCTATACCCGCGTGATTGAGCACAAGCACTTCGCCTTTGGAACCCAGCCGCATACAGTGGTCAGCTGGGAATATAGCGCTGCTTGGCAGCCGGGGGACGAGCCCTACTATCCCATTAACGATGCGCGTAACCAGGCGCTGTATGCGCGGTATGCCGGCTTGATGGCCGGGGAGCCAGGCGTATACTGCTGCGGTCGGCTCGCGGAATACCGGTACTACGATATGGATCGTGCCATGGAAAATGCCCTGGCAATGGCCCAGCGCCTTTTGAAGGACGCCGGCACGCAAAAGACGCCTTGATGGGGAAAGGAAGCGCGCCTTATGAAGATGGTGGTGATGGTAGCGGCGCATAAGCCCTACTGGATGCCCACGGACGCAGCGTACTGGCCTGTAATGGTAGGCGCAGCCGGAAAGACTGTTCCAGCAGGGTGGCACCGGGATGATGCGGGAGAAAACATCAGCGCCCGCAACGCGACCTTCTGCGAACTGACGGGCCATTATTGGCTGTGGAAAAATGTGGATGCCGAGGTTTATGGGCTGTGCCATTACCGCCGGTACTTTTCCAGAAAATTTCCTGTTCGCGAAAAGCGCCAGCGTATCCTGTCCGGCGAGCAGCTTTCCCGCAGCATGCAGGGGTATGACGTATTGCTGCCCAAGAAACGGCACTACTGGATTGAAACCAATTACTCCCAGTATGTGCATGCCCATCATGCCGAAGACCTCCGCGTAACAAGGGAGATCATCGCGGAGAAATATGCGGATTATCTGCCCGCGTGGGATCAGGTAATGCAGCGGCGCAGCGGACACCGCTTCAACATGTTCCTGATGCGCAAGGATGTGTTCAGATCATACAGCGCATGGCTCTTTGATATTCTGTTTGAATTGGAGCGGCGTTTGGACATTTCGGACTATTCCTCCAATGACCGCCGGGTTTTTGGCTTTGTGGGGGAGCGACTACTGGATGTGTGGCTGACGCATGACAGGCCATCCTTTTGCGAGTGTGGGGTGGTAAACCTGGAATCCCAGCATTGGGGAAAAAAGATCTACCACTTTTTGAAACGCAAATTCAAAGGCAGCCTTGCATGATACCCAAAAAGCCCTCGTGCCGCGCCTTCAGGATAAGGCGCGGCGCTTTTTTGGTGGCATAAACGCCGGGAGATGGGGCGGCAGGGCTTTTGTAGGGAGATGGGGCGGCAGGGCTTTGTTCTTGCAATTTTGCATACAATGCGGTATACTAAATAAAACCGCAATAGGTAAGGAGGAATCTCCATGAAGCTGATCATTGCAATCGTACAGGACGAGGATGCTTCCCGCCTGGTTAGCAGCCTGATGAACGAGGGTTTTGGTGTAACGAAACTGGCCACCACCGGTGGTTTCCTGCGCGCGGGAAATACTACGCTGCTGGTTGGCGTGGAGGACGAACGCTTCGAGGGCGCCATGGGCGTAATCGAAAAGGTGTGTAAGTCCCGCAAGCAGCTGGCAACTTCTCCCACGTCCATGGCAGGCGTTTCCGGCGTGTATTCGCCCTATCCCATCGAAGTCATGGTGGGTGGCGCTACCGTGTTTGTGTTGACGGTGGATCAATTCGTCAAGCTGTAAACAGCAGGGAAGGAGCGGCACGTTGGCGCTCACGGAGAACAATAACCAGTTAGCAGCGCCCGGCTTACGCGATTTCGCGGCGCAGGGCGCTGTTTTCGATGGATTGATGCAAACGCTGCGTACGGGGGACTATGTCCATGCCTATTTAATCTGCGGAATGCATGGCATTGGTAAGCGCACGCTGGCCAGGCTGATGGCCCAGTATATTTTGTGCCGCGGGGAAAAGGATCAGGAGCCTTGTGGCCGCTGCCCCGAATGTATTCGCTTCCGGGATGGAACGCATCCCGATGTGGTGTATCTTCGGCCTGAAAAGGACCGCAAAAATATTACGGTAGATCAGGTTCGGGAATTGGTAGCACTGGCGGCAGAGCATACCTATGCGGGGGGACGGCGGATTATTTGCGTGGAGCAGGCGGAGAAAATGAACCCGCAGGCGCAGAACGCGCTGCTGAAAACCCTGGAAGAGCCGCAGGCGGAAAACGTATTTCTTTTGCTGTGCGAGGATACAGCGCTGCTGCTACCCACCATTGTTTCACGGTGCCGTGTGGTAAAGCTGCACCCTTGGCCCAGAAATGTAATGATAGCGGCGCTGGAGCGAGCCGGTGCCCCGG
>ERZ1643249.4883-NODE-4883-length-10984-cov-7.180620_pt1 | contig 10984 bp, 17 predicted proteins | sample MGYA00579263_ERZ1643249 | MGnify/ENA primary metagenome ERZ1643249 (study PRJEB29033, sample SAMEA4952264) | chicken gut metagenome | biome: Broiler Chicken; feature: Gastrointestinal Tract; material: Caecum | place: Ireland | collected 2018 | study: Broiler...
CTTTATTTTTTCCTGTATTCAATATTATTGCAACAATAATTACTAACACTAAAATTAAACTTAAAATTATTAACTGTTTCTTTAATTCCTCTTTATTATTCATGTTCTACCTCCATAATTTAATTTCCAAATAAATAATTGTATGGATCAACTGCATTACTACTACTATTTTTATTTACTCTTATTTCAAAGTGTAAATGAGCCCCTGTTGAATTTCCAGTCGAGCCCATAATACCTAATACTTGTCCTGCTTGTACTTCTGTTCCTTCTGCTACCATTATTGAGCCCTCCTTCATGTGTCCATATAAGGTATAAAAAGTTATATTTTCTGCTGATGTGTGTTCTATTACAACATAATTACCATATCCAGTATTGCCTGCTTTTGATACTACTACTTTTCCAGATAGCACAGAACATATTTTAGGATTTGAAATTGAAATCACTACTAAATCTATTCCTGTATGAGCTCTCGTTTGTACTACTCCATTTACTGTTATTGTTCTGCTTGGACTAAACTTTGATGTTACCACATCTTTATTACTATCCCAAGTTTCAAAAGGCATTGGAAATACTGCACCTTCATATTTTTTCATATTATCTGATGAGATAACTTCATTTACAGTAATAGTAGTCGAAGTCGAACTTGAACTTCCTTCTTGTTTTTTATCATCTGATTGTGTATCGTCATTAGAAAATACACTCATCAGTGCAACTACTGGAAATATAACTACTATAAATATACCTATTGCTACACCTACGATTATCATTTTTATTTTTAAAGAAAAAAGAGAAAAAGCTGTTTTCCCCATTTCTAATACTTCATTCTTGTTTTCTGCCATTACTTTCCACCACCTATTAAATAAGGTTTTTCCCATTCTTCTGCTTTAACATTTATTAGACTATGTCCAGGTCCAACAAACATTAGTCCACGACCTCTGTCTTTTTGTGAAAGTATTGTTTTTTCTTCTGTATTTAAGTTATATGTTCTTACAATTTCCTCTAAGTCCTGTCCGTCAGTTCCAAAAAAGAATTTGTATGTACTATTATCCAAAATGGCTTGTCCATACTGCTTAATTTCATCTGCCAAAAAGTCTAAAATATTTTGAGAAATTGTAATAAGTCCACATTCATATTTTCTACATCTTTTACTAAAATTTCTCATAAACTCTATTGCTTGTGGTACTTTTTTATCTATTAACAAATATGCCTCATCACATACAACATAGCACTTTTCTTCGCGATTTCTAAATGCTCTATCCTCACAGAATCTTAACATATTCAAATATTGACAACTCTTTATATTTGCTGATGCACCTTGTAAAGAATAAATATCTAAGCATAAGAAATCATTATCTTCTTCTATGGTTGTATAACCATTAAATATTTCTGCATTATGTCCTATTGCTAAACTTCTAACTATTGATTTTATAATTTCTAATTCATCTCTATGCTGTGTATTTTTATCATTTACCTTTATTTCTAGTAATTCGTACAAATCTTTCATAATAGGAAATTTATCTCTTTTTATATTGTCTATATCTGTATCATAAGTTATTCCAAAACTATTATATAATTGTTCCAATGTTTCCATTAACAAACTCATTTGAAAACTCGTTATTTCTGGAAAATACAATTTAAAAAATGCTGTTAGAAAGTCCATGTGCAAAGCTAATGCTGATTTTGTACTGCTATATTCTTCATCCTCATCTTCAATATTATTAGGCAATTTATTTACTTGTAATGGGTTTATTCTTCCTACATTTTTGCCCTTTCCACCACTACAATCAATCCATTTTCCTCCAATTTCTTTGCACATTGCCTTATATTCTGATTCTGGGTCCAAAACATAAAATTTACAACCATTCATCCACTCATTTAACATTATTTTTTTTGCTAAGTATGATTTTCCACTACCACTTGCACCACTTATTGTTATATTACTATTTGGTCTATCAGAGGTTTTTATAAAAGTATCTAAAATAATTGCTCTGCCATCTTCATCTGTTCCAATATAATATCCTTTTTCATCTATTAAACCACTACCAGAAAAAGGTAACCCTTTGAATAATGCTGCTAATGACATTTGTTTGTTGGAAATTTCAGTTATTTCATCATATTTAGTATCATAAGGACTTGCTTGTTTTAATGCTACACCTTGCTGAAATGCTGGTAATCTTGCTTTTAATCCCATACCTGCTACTTTATTTTTTACAATTCTCATATTTTCTGTAAAATTATTTTCTGTATTTCCATTTGTTTTAGCAAGGAAAGATAAATTGATATATGGTATATTATCTATTGTTATTTCTCTTATCATCGTTTCTGCACTTGCTATTTTGTATTCTGCTTGTGTCTTTAAAAATTCATTTTGTGTAGTGTTGTATGTATTTTTATCTGTTGTAATTCCTTTTGAAACTCCTTCAACAAATGCTTGGACATCTTCTATAGGTGTTATAACAAGTGATACTACTGTGTTTGGAATGTCTTTTAAACTTAAAAGCCACCCTATATTTACTCTTGATGGATACCCTGAAATATATTGTATTTTAGATAAAAACTCTCCTAATTGTACTCTACTTGATTTTATTTCTATCCCTTGTGGTGCAATTAAATTTAAAAGTTCCTGATTTATTGGCATTGTTTCAATTTCTTTTGTTTTCATCTCTTTAATCCTCTTTTCTATAAAGTTTCTTCTTCCTTTTCTTCAGTTATAGATTCTATATAATTCAAATATTCTTTATGTGAAATGATATTATTATTTAATTGTGTGCAAATTTCTCTATTGATGTATTCTGATACTTTTTCTATTTTTTGTTCTAATCTTTCATCATTTAGCTTTAAATCTTTTATTCTTTCATATACATCATCTAATTTTTTGACATCTTCTAAAACTTTATTTTTTTCTTCTTGTGTTGGTTCTTCTTTTAATTCATAATCATATATTTCTTTTTCAGATAATCGTTCTTCGTAATATACTTCTCCAAAAGCCTTATAAGTTGTATCTTTTACTCTCTGTCTTTCTTCATAGTTTATTTTTTCTACAAATCCATTTGGTACTGTTCCTATACCTATAGGTCTATATAAAACATAATATTTATACATTATTTACTCCTTTCTAATTTACCGTTAGTGGTCCTTGCATATATTCTTGATCTTCCATATATGCAACATCTGGATTAGTATAACTATTTACTAATTGAATAATTAGTCTTTCTTCTAATATTTCTGTCCTATAACCACTATTAGTAAATTTCATTTTTAAATCATTTAGCCTTTTTAATAAGTCCTGTTCAACATATTCTGTGTTTTCACCCCAAATTATCAAATAAATTTCACTTTCTAATGCTCTACCTCTTACTGATAAATTTCCAAAACTTCTACTTCTTTTTCCTTGTAAACTAAATTTCAAAGCATTTTTTTCTTTATCCATTAATTCTGCTTGGTAGTCTTGGTTTTTCTGTAAATTTACTGGTCTATTTGTAAAATACAATTTGAAAGGTTTTAATTCACTTGCAAAATTTCTTGTTAATATTTGTGCATGATTTTTTTGTTCCTCTTTACTCATTAATTTACAGTTTTTCGGATGTATCTTTAAATATGCTAAGACTTTATTATCTAGTGTATATAGGAAATTTCCTTGAATATCTTTTATATTTAAAAATCTGTTAGCTGATATTTGAGGTTGTTTCTTGAATAATTTATCTAACATACTCATTTGTATCTTTCTCCTTTACTACATACTTGAAATATTTTTGTCCTTTTAGGTATTTATAAATATTCATTAATAGTCCTGCTATACAACTGTTATTCTTATCTTTCATAACTGCAATAAAAGTAAATCCTGTTATAATTCCAACTAAAATTAAGCAAACTAAATAATTTTGACTAATTAGATATATTGGAATTGCAATAAATATACTAATTCCTCCTGCTATTGCTGTTGTTATTAATTCTTTTATACCTATTCCATTTATTAATTCTGTCCTAGTCTTAACATTAGCTGGAATTTGTACCTGATATTTCTCTTCTTCCATATTCTTAATCTCCTAACTTATCCATTCATACTGTTGGTATTTCTCTGTTAGCCAATTTCCCATTAAATCTTTAAAATCATTGTCATCTTTAATTGTTCCTTTAACATCTGCCGACATTAGAAATCCTTGTGATTGTCCGTCTAATTTGTCGCCTTCCCAAGACATATAATATATATCGTCTGCCATTGCTCCTCTTGTAATTCCTTGACATTCATCATAGAGTTTATATACAGAACACCATATTTTATAAGAATCCCAAAATCCACCTATGTTTATAAGTTTTTCTCCTGTATTTACATAGTAGTTACCATCTACCCTTATAACACTTCTACCTTCTACATCTTCGTAAGTGTCTGTTAATGCTCCATCTGTAAGAGAAATTTGAATGTCTGAAAAATCTCCAATAGCATCAGAACTTTCTACATAAGGGAAATATTGTAATACTGTATCTTTTACTGTACTTATACAAACTATTAAAATTAATGCAATTAGTCCATTTCTTATCCTTGTTTGATATTTTTGGTGTTCAGTTTCATCACCTGTCATTATTTTAAAAATTGCAACTCCAATCATTGCACAACAAGTAATTCCTGCTAAAACTCCCAAAAAATTTGTAATATAATAAATAGTATCCATATTGTTACCTCTTACTTTCCTTTGCTTACTCCACTTCTGAACATTGTTACTACTCTACTTACTGTATTTACTTTTCCACTTGTACTTCCTCCACCTGCACTTATCATAAACTCTTGTAACATTGCTGGTGTTCTTAAAGCTATGCTAGAGGCTGTAAATGCTAACACAAAATGTCCTCCATTTAATAGAAGTATTGCAAACTGCACTAACAATAATTGAATTAGAATTGTAAAGGCATTATTTATAAATTTTTGAATATATCCTTTAAAAGCTCCTTGATTAGCATTTAAAAGTCCTATACTTGCAAATGGTATTCCTAATCTTAGGATTAGCATTTCAAAACCTCTCGTCAAAAATTGGAAATACAGTAATGTTAATTGTATTGCTATAATTAAATATAAAAATGCTCCAAATACATTTAAACCAAGATTTTTATATTCTGGTACTACTGGTTCTAAACTACCTGTCATCCCCATTAATAAATTGTTATATATTCCATAGAAGATGTTTACAAATTGAGTATATATAAATCCAAATGTAATCATTACTATCATTGCTTTTACAAATCCGTATTAAAACATTTAGTGGATTATCTTCTGGATCACCGATTTGTCCAAGTCATATATGTTTCAATTAGCTTTTTTACAAAAAACATTACAAGTATTGCCATTGCTACAATATAAACTGCATTGTATAGACCTGATATACTAAAACTTGTAGCAATATCTCTAAATGATATTTCTATTGCAAAAGCTAAATAAAACATAGATGTATATACTCCAGAAAGCCATGTTAAAATAGCTTCTGAAATCCATCCTAATAGATAAACAATTATAGTTGCAATTAAAGCTGCCACTTTCCTACTCCTTCTACTTCATAGAAATCTTATCTCCGTATCTCTGGTTCTTCATCTTCTTCTGTTTCTTCTACTACTGTTGTTTCTTCTGTTTCTTCGTGAATTTCACTTACGATTTGATTTTCTATGTAGTTTCCTAAATTTTTTTCATATTCTTCTCTGCATTTCCTTATTTCTTCGTTTAATTTTTCTAATAGCTTATTGTCATTTTTTAATTTTTCTATATCTTCTGATGTTTTTACTAACCTTTCTATTTTGTCTATATCATAAGCCTTGTAAAATTTTCTTCTTAAAAGTTCATATTCTTTTGCTAAATCTTTATTATTTGGATTTGCTACTAATTCAATGTTTTTCTCATATAAATCTTTTACCATTTTATTTTCTTGCCACTTATCCCATAAATAAGTCAAAGCAATTCCTGGTACTCCTGTTACAATTCCAATTAGTACATATCTTTTAAGGAAACCAAATAACTTTTTACTTTGTGCTACATCTGACCCTAATTTATTTGAAAAATTCTGCTGTAGTTTTTCTTCTTCTTCTCTTAATTTCTTTCTTTGTTTCTCATTTTCTAATCTTTTTTCTTCATTAGTTTTCATTTCTTCCATATATTCTTTTTCTTTTGATTCTTTACTTTTTTCTTCTTTTTGTATTTCTTCTAACCTATTTTTTAATCTTTCTGTATCAGTCATTTTCATCTACTCCTTCTAAAAATATCTTGCAATAAGATTTACTATTGTTACTGCTAATAATCCAATAACAATACATACTAAAACTTTTATAATTGATTTTTTATACCTTTGTTGGTCTTGCTCATCACCTGTCATTATCTTAAAAATATAAAACAATATGAAACAAACACCAGTAATAGGTAATATCCATTGAATTGTACCTGTTACATCTCTTACAATGTTTAGTAAACCTTGTCCTAGTTTACTACTCTGAATACTACCTCCACCTTCTACTTCTGAAACAATATCTGTTGCTTGTACTTTATTTGCAAATGTCATAATTGCCATAGTTGTTGCCAATAGTAGTTTTTGGAATTTACCCTTTTTTAACTTTTGTATTTTTTTCATCTTTAATAACCTCCATTTTCAAATTAATTACCTTAATTACTTGAAAACAAAGGTCTTATATGATATATAATAAGTAATACTTTTGCCTTCAAAGTAATTGTATTGAAGTGGAGATAATACGCACTAGGGTCCAATCTATTTCGTATTATCTCTATTTTTATAGTTTTCCTTGAAAATTTATATTTTTCATTCTTCTTTCCTTTTCTTCCATTAATTTTTTCTGTTCTAATATCTTTTTAAATTGTTTTGTTTGTTCTGCTATATTCCATAGTTGTAATTGCTTAATCTTTCTTACTTTTCTGTGATTTTCTCTGTATTCTCTAACTTTTGTGTTCCAACTTTTATTGCCCAAGCCTAATATTTCGTTAAATTTCCATTTACTTAGATCGGGAGAATATGACATTAGTGGAGATAAACCAGAACACATTACCAATAAGTAAGGTCTTTCTATTCTTAAAATTTCATCTGTAGTAAGTAATGGTCTTTGTGTTAAATTCATTGAGTTTGACCTATTTACTGCTCCACCAGAACTTGAATTACTTTCACTCCAACTTGTTGTTGTATAATTCCCTAATTTTTTAGAAATCTTTTCTGCCGTTACTTCATTACTTGTCTTTAAATAATTCCATACATAACAGTTATCCATTATTATTTGAGCTGTGTTATCTCCGTATTTTTCGTTTAATTGGTTAAAACCGTTGTATGAAAATATTAAAGCGAATGCCGTCTGCCGACCACCAACTGTCAAAAAGCCGAGCGAAATTAGGAATAGCACTGAAGTTACCAGTTAACCAAATTCGTCTAATATAAAATTAGTACGAATTTTTAGTCTACCACCCCTCTCATCCGCAAGTTCTACTAATTTTGTATATACTTGATTTACAAATAAACTACAAAGTGAATAAAAAGTTGTCTTTTCATCTGGTAAAATCATATACAAAACTGACTTTTCTTCATTAAATTTATTAAAATCTATCTCTGATTCACTTATCATACTTGCGACATAACTATCCATAAAAATACTTAATGTTGCAAGTGCAGAAGTAAAAAAACTAGCTCTTGTTTTACTAGGTGCAATTCTTGCTGCTGCAAAACTAGCTACTGCTGGATGGTCCTCTGGTAAAGTGTCTAAATAAGTATCCATAAGCATTGTTTTATCTTCTTGCTCTGCACACATTTTAGAAATAAAGTTATAAGTATTTGGCAAATTTTGATATTCTTTATGTTCTGTATTGCCCATTACTACTGACATTATTCCTGCTTTTTCAACTGATTTTTCTCCATTAATCCATATTGCTTCTCGATTTCCTACCTCTCCTACTAGACTTTCGACTATATCTGAACAATAGTTAACTGCCTTAGGTATATCTTTCTTTGCATTTGCTTCAATTACTGGTTGTAAAAAGTTATACTTTGAACTTTTTAGTGGATTCTTAAAATCTAATGTATATACTTTATAGCCTAATCTCTCTAATGTTTTTGCTGTATATTGGTACAATTCTCCTTTAGGGTCTGAAATTATCATGTTCTGTGGTTCTTTCGACAAACCAATATTCATTATGGTTTCTATTACTAGATTTCTGCTCTTGCCTGATCTTGTCGCACCGTACTGTTAAACTATGCAAATCGTCTTTAATGTAATAAATATCTTCTACTTTCCTTATATTTAAAAATGGTATTTTGAATTTTCCCTTAATTGTTTTTAAATATGATCTGCATATTAATTTATCTTTTTTTCCTATAATTAGTCCTCCACTTTCAAATATAGGCTCAATAGAAATTTTTGGCTCTTTATACACTTTATCTTCTTTTATAAATTTCTTTTCTTCATTTGCTACCTTAATTAATTTTTGTATCTCTGGATTTTGTGGGTCTAATCTATTTACTCCAAATTTTTTTGGAATATCTTTTTTAGAAAGCCACCATGCAGACCCTTGCTGTGTCTGTCTATCTCCGTACTGGCATTGGTATCTCTATATTGTCTGTTACTTTATAATTTTTTGATTTATAATCTTTTAAATCAAATACCTTAAATACTGTAAGTAGAACAAACATCATAAATGCAATTACTACTAATACAAACATTTCAAAATGTTCTCTATTAGTTAGCAAACTTGTTATTATCTTTGTCGGTGTTAGATTTAATATTTCTTCTGGTACTTTTGTAAAAATCAGATGTAGCATTGTTGATATAATTGCTGATAATATTACTGCAATAAAAAAAGCTATTATTAAACCAATTAATTTTGTCTTTAGTTTGTTACCTTTCATTTTTCATTTGTTTCCTTTCTTATATAGCAAAAAAAAGAAAGAAGATTTCTCTCCCTTCTTGATTTATTACTATATATTTTTACATTAAAATCATAACGTCTTTTTTTTTAATCGTCAATGAATGTTTTTTGAAACTTTTTTGAAATTAAATTTGTTCTTCATCTTCCTCTGAATAATTTTGTTCTACATATTCTTCAATAATTTCTTGCTTTTTTGTTATTTCACTAAACTTGTCTATCATTTCTAATTCTTCTGTTGTATATGGATATTCTTCGATATTTCCTTCTAAATTATTATTTTCCCTTTGTAAATTTCTAAGGGCAATACCACCAATTTTTGCACTTGCTAATAATAAAGTTTCCTCTGAGCCTTTGTTTCTAGTTCTTTCTTTAAAATCATTATCCAATTTATTTTTTTCTTGTATTAAATATTCATAACATTCTGATACTATGTTAGGACTTTCATATATAGAAATCCAATTTTCTAATTGGTTTTGTGCCTTTTTTATTATTTTTCCTTGTTCTTCATTATAAGTTATATTTTTCTCTATATTATCAACATATTCTAGTAAAATAGATGGATACAATAAAACCATATTTTTATAATCCATTTCTAAACTTCTTCCTGTTATCTCTTTATTTAATTTCTCAACTTGAATAATTGCTTCTATTGTCTTATTCATTTCTTTTTTTAGAATTTCATTTATTATTTCACTTACTCTCTTATCTTTTATCATTTTTATATACTCCATTTCCTTTATTTTTATATTTCTTCTTCATCTTCCTCTTGCTTTTCATATTGCTCTAAATATTCCTTTTCTGCAAGTAATAAGCCAGTTCGCAAATTATTATTATTTCTAATATCATTATCAGTTAATCCTAATGCATCTAATGTATCGTCAATTTCTCTTGTTATTATATATTCATGATTAGCAAGTTCATATAAAAACATTTCTTTAATAAAGCCATCTCCTATTTTATCTTCTTGTATTGCTTTCCAAAATTCCTTAAATTGTCTTTTCCCCATTTCTTTGTAATCATTCACATCAGTTTTTTTAATAAATCCTCCTGCTCCAATACCTATAACTTTGTCTACATCTTTTTCTGTTAATCCTAACTCCTCCATTGCTTTTTTAAATTGCTCATCTGAAAAAGCAAATTTCATTGGAAACTCATTTACCTCTTTTTGATGTCTTTCTTTCATTTCTACATAACTATTCATATTTTTTAACTCCTTCCTTATTTTTTTGCATAATAAAAAAGCAAGTACAAAAAGTACCTACTTTTATAGATTCATAATAATATAAAATTGTAATTTGTAATTACTTTTAATATGGCTTTTTTCCATTAAGCCATCCCTTATTATTCCAATAGTCAGAATCAGTTTTATTCCAACCATTCTTTTGTGTCATTCCAAATATTCTAAAAAAGAATCTCGTTTTTAGTCCTACTTTTTTATTACTTATACTTTTTTTTATTTTATTTGCTTTATCTTTTATTTGTCTTTTAATTTTATCTTTATTTTTATAATCAATATAATTACCACCCATTTTCATAGTAGTAACTCCGTAATTATAAATTGTAGGTATTCCCCAATAAAACAAATTATTCTTAACTAATTTAACTGTATCTTTAACTCCTGAACCACCTGCTGAAGTAATAATCAATCCAACTTTATTAAACATACTTTCTTTTGGTCTATGTACCAACCACATATAAGCCAAATGGTCTAGTAATGCTTTTAATCCACTAGAGCAAGACATAACAAATACAGGAGTGGCAACTATAATCAAATCTGCTTTTTCTATTTTTTCGATTACTGGATTAACAGACTTAAAGTGAGGACATTCTTTTTCTCCTTTTAATATACAATTTGCACATCCATAGCAAAATTCGTGAAAATCATTTGGAAGAATTATTTCATCAAATTCATTATTTTTATCTTTAAATTCATTCAAAAATAAGTCAGTTATTGCTCTTGTATTTCCTTTATGTGGTGTTCCCATAATTGTTAAAATTCTCATTATTGTTTCTCCTCTACAAATTACTATTTACTTAACTCTTTTTCTAAATCTTTCATATATCTTTTCTGTTGACTCTTTAAATAAG
>ERZ1643249.4885-NODE-4885-length-10981-cov-3.602782_pt1 | contig 10981 bp, 11 predicted proteins | sample MGYA00579263_ERZ1643249 | MGnify/ENA primary metagenome ERZ1643249 (study PRJEB29033, sample SAMEA4952264) | chicken gut metagenome | biome: Broiler Chicken; feature: Gastrointestinal Tract; material: Caecum | place: Ireland | collected 2018 | study: Broiler...
TAATTTTCCGCTTTTCATTTTCTTAGCGGTATTCATCGCCTCTTTTTCATCGATAGCTTCACTGGCTTTTTCTACTAGACTTACGATATCACCCATACCCAAAATTCTACCAGCCATTCTTTCTGGATCAAATTCTTCAAGTCCATCCATTTTTTCACTTACACCAATAAATTTTATAGGTACATGGGTTAAATGCCTTACAGAAAGAGCAACTCCACCTCTTGTATCACCATCTAATTTGGTTAGAATAACACCTGTTAATGGTAAAGCTTCATTAAATCCCTCAATAACATTGATTGCGTCTTGTCCCATCATAGAATCAATCACAAGCAAAATTTCTTCAGGATGCATCTTGTCATTGATGGTTTGTAGCTCTTGCATTAATTTTTCATCAATATGAAGACGTCCCGCGGTATCGATTAACATATAATCACAGCCATTTTCTTTGGCATAATCCAGTGCATTTTTACATATCTCTACTGGATCTTTTTTGCCTTCCTCATAAACCTCAATATTTAATTCTTTACCAATTTGTTTTAATTGATCAATAGCTGCGGGCCTATAAACATCACACGCTACAAGTAATGGTTTTTTCGCATGCTTTTTTCTAAGTACATTCGCAAGTTTACCAATTGTAGTTGTTTTACCACTACCTTGAAGACCAACCAACATTAATTTCGCAGGATTTCCTTTTAAATTTAAAGGCTTACTTTCGCCACCTAACAACTCCGTTAATTCATCTTGAACAATTTTAACAAATAAATCTCCTGGTTTAATACTTCTTGCTACTTCTTCTCCTAAAGCCTTTTCTTTTACATTGTTGGTAAACTCCTTTACAACTTTATAGTTTACATCTGCTTCTAATAAAGCCAAACGAATTTCTCTTAACATCTCTGAAATGTTATCTTCTGTTATTTTTCCATAGCCTTTTACTTTATGAATTACATTTTGTAATCGTTCTGATAATCCTTCAAACACTTTATCACCTTAATTCTGTTTTATTGCTTTTTTTAATTGTTTATAAGAAAAGTTTTCTATATTATTATGTTATTTGTACTTCTTGGTCACATATACATACTGGTTTTTCTAATCTTTCTATATTGTCCAAATATAATTTTGTAATACGAATGTCTTTGCGTGTTTCTCGAGCTTTTTTTGACTCTTCACGAAGTATTTCGATAGAACTAGCTGGGTGGATAAGAGTCATTCCTACAATAGCCGCCACACATACCGCATTGGTAAGTAGATTGCCAGGAACTTGTATCCATTTTGGCAAATCTTTATCATATTGACTTATTTTTTGTCGCTGTTTCATTTCTTCATAACGATTTATTTTTTCTTTCATTTGCTCTACTAAAACATTTGATAATACAGTTTCATATACTTTTTTTCTTCTTCACTTAATTTTTTTATAATTTAGAAGCTCCATATTGATAATGAATAAGAATATTATCGCCTATCACTTCATAATTTTTAATATATTTGAACATGGTTGGATTTACCATTTTTATCACTCCTATATTTATTTTATAATTTATATATGCGTAAGTCAAACGTTTCAACTTATTTGCTTTTTTCTTTTCTTTCTTGCTTTCTTTTTACAATTGCTTTATGCAATACGTCATAAGAGATAAGTTCTACATTATTTGGAGTAACAAGAATCTCTTCTGTTTGATTTTGATCGTTTACAAGTTGAATTGGATTTTTTAATAAATCCATATTCTCTATATAGAGCGTATATATGGATACAAAGCTATTTATACAATGCGTATATGCAATTTCTTCTGTGATTTCTTTAGCTTTTTTAAAATTACAACATAATACACTTTTTAGTCTTAATACTTTTAACTCTTTGATGGTTAGATCAAAATCATAGTTTTGAAAACCATTAAGGTATATTTTCATTTGATTTAATTCAATATTTAACAATTCTTGCTCTTTTTCTTTGCTGTATGGAAAAGTTCTTATTGTCTCGTCTTGATAGTGCACTTTTATATAGTCATTTTCTATTTCATAATAATCAATACGATCTTTTCCATCATGAATTTCTATAAACTCCATTTGCACTCACCTGTAGAAATTATTCTAATCGATTTTTCTCTTTTGGTCAAACGAAATATTTATCGATTGTACTTTTGCTTCACTTCTTTGGCATATTTTAAATAATACTTGCCTAGTTTTCCATGATACTGTTTTTTCCATGGCTTATTTTTACCACAATAATGAATGATTTTTGTGTTTTCTTCCACCCACTCTAAAGAATGCTTTTTTAACATTTTTTCGGTAAAGTTATAAATTGTTGTATCAATCTTTAGAATTTTATTTTTATAAAGACTACTAATAATATCTTGATCGGGCAAGAATAATTTCTTTTTGTTTTTATCAATATAGGTATAAATCGTTTGCTCGTCAATGGAAGAACGTCTTAATTCTTTTAAATTCATTAATAAAACGCCAGAATTTACATAAATATTTTTATATTTAATCTTTAATCGGATATCATTAAAGACTTTTACAAAAAAACCAACATGAGTGGCCCCTGCGAAATCGTTCTTTTTTAAATCGAGTTGATATAAATCCATAATATCTCCACGAATTATAATATCGGGATCTAAATACAACACTTTATTGATCGTTTTAGGTAAATATTTCCACGCAAACAAACGATAATACATTGTAATGGGGAACTTTTTAGAAACAGGAGCGTTTTTTAACCTACGATCGTCTATCTTAATATCTACTAGCTTGATCGTTGATCCTAAGTGTTCCTTTATTGTGTTAAAGTCTCTTTCTTGCAAATCGGTATTCATAACGTATACGGTTGTTGGATATGGATTGTTTTTTGTGTAAGAACATAACATAACAATTAATGGATCAATATACCTTTTATTAATGGTTACTAAAATATTTATAGTCATCCCTTCTTTCTGGTTCCTTGATCGATACGAAAAAATTAAAGATTTCTCTTTAATTTTAAGCTTTCCATCTATTTCTTACATCACAGTTGCTTGATGATGGAGATGGATCAGGCATTTTTAGTTTGATAATAAGTGGTATTTTAAAAGCCACTCCAAAGCCAACACAAGTACCTGGTTGTAATGATTTTTGTTTTTCTACAATTTCTTCCGTGATGTTTGGAAGCATCTTTTGGATATAATCCACATCATATGGGTGTGTCATTTTAAAGATCAAGAAATTAGAACATTGCGAAATTACAGTATCTGAAAGTTCAACAGGTCTTTGCGAAATAATTCCTAAAATCGTTCCGTATTTTCTTCCTTCTTTTGCAATTCTTTCAAATATATTATATCCAATTAAATAAAGATCTTTGTCATCTTTTTGAATAAAACGATGTGCTTCTTCAATAATTAAATGAAATGGGACGGTACCTCTTTCTTTCATGTTCTTTGTAAAATCAAATATCAATCGACAAATGGTCTTTGTAATTGCTTTTGCTAAATCATCATCAATGCCATCTAAGTTGATATTGACAATTTGATATTTTTTGTTTTCTTTTATTAACAGGCTCGATATATATGTCCCCGCGTCTATATAATTGGTTGTATTAAAGAAGCGAGCATTTGAAGAACTAGCCAACTCATGCAAACGAACTTTTAATGTTACTGCATCCGAATACGTATTTTCATTGCGAAGGAATCCTTCAGAGATCAAAGCAAAATTCAAAGCTTTTTCTAAATCAGGAAGAGTATAATACCCTTGTGATGGCGCATGATATTTTTCATATTCTTTGCGAATAAAATTGCTAAGGTATTCTGTAAGTAAAACCATTTCTGCTAATTGTCCATTGGTTTCAATAACGAAACAATCTCTAAATTTTCTAGTATAGCCAATTCCTTGAATTTCCGCTTCTAAATTAAAATTTGGAGTATTGCAAGATTCTAATATGGAAAAAATTTCATCACGCTTTGCAGCAGAGGATGCACTACTATATAGAATTGTCATAATAGCACTGGCAATTAAGTAGTCTTTATAACCTTGAGCCTTATCTCCACCATCTGCAAAAGCACGGGCTAAATCTAGAGTCTTTTCTAAAATGGATATTTGTGAATGATTGTTACATTGAAGTAGAAGTGCTAAATCATCGACATTGAGTAAATAAATTGGTAATAAAAGAGCCTCTCCTTCTTGTAAATGATCTTGCGTCGTTAAAAGACGATAATGAAAGTTTTGATTTAATTTATTTAAATCTCTAAAAGCGTTTGCGTATTCTCCAGAAGTATCAAAAAATATCATATTGGCCCTGAAAGGAAATAAGGTTTGATTTTCAAATACATTTTGAACAATTCGACTGACACCACAACTTTTCCCACTACCAGAATTTCCGAATATTGCAAAATGATTACTAAAAAATTTATTTACATTTACATATATAGGGGCTTTATCGTAATAAGGACTTTCCCCAAGCAATAAACTATTCCCGTCATCATGTCCTAGTAATTCAGGGACTTCCGAAGGATCAATCACACGAACCGTTGAATCTAATGATGGTTTTCTCGTTAATCCTCCAACTAATTTTCCCTCTATAAATTCTCCTAATAATTTAATCTTTATAATCTCTTTATCTATGTCTTCAACTTCACCAAGAATCTTTGTTTCTCCTTTTTCAAAAATAACATGCATATTCATAATATCTGTTGTAACATTTTCTCCGATTTCAACATGGGCCATATTGTTTCCAACATAAATAATTTTACCAAACATCACAATCACCTAATCCCTTTTCTCTTTTCTACAAAATCGTATCTATTCTATCTAATAGTTTATCATCTATATTTCCTTTTAGCAATTCTTTTATTTCCGCTTTTTTACTCTTTAACTTTAATTTTTGCTCATAGGCATATAATTTTTTTTCTACTATTTTTAATTGATTGTACACTGCATTTCGACTCACTTGGTTATTTTCCGCTATCTCACTTAGGGATAAGTTTTTAAAATAATACGCCTCAAAATAAATTTGTTGTTTTTCCGTAAATAAATCTTTATAAAAATCATAAAGCTCGTTTAAATATAAATACTTATCCATTAAATCATCCTCACCACATTATAAATGCCTAAAATCATAAAAATTAAACCAACAAGGAAATAAAGTATTGTTAAATTGTTGCGATTATAAACCCATTTGTTGTTATAAGCCATAATTAAGAAATCAAGGCCCAATAGTATTTTTGTAATTTCAAGCATGATACCATCTTTAATTAGTCCTATAATTCCAACAATTAAAAGTACAATTGTTACGACAAATTGCGCAATAATCCAAACCATTGTATAAGGATTGGTTTTAAACTGCCCTTTTTTCTTTAAATTCTTTTTATCTTCTTTTGCAATTTTCATTTTATCACCCCATCATATCTTTAAATAAACCATAAATATATTTTTCAATATCAAAAACTTGCAAATCCTCTTTTCCTTCACCTAATCCAATGAATTTGACAGGTAATTTCACTTCTTCTTTGATTGCTAATACAATGCCACCTTTGGCCGTACCATCCAATTTGGTTAATACAATTCCTGTAACATCTGTAATTTCTTTGAATTTTTTAGCTTGAGAAATTCCATTCTGACCCGTTGTTGCATCAATAATAAGTAATGTTTCATGAGGAGCGTCAGCTATTTTGTTTTTAATAACACGATTTATTTTTTCTAACTCTTTCATTAGATTTACTTTGTTTTGTAATCGACCGGCTGTATCAATGAAAACGACATCGTAATTTTCTTTTTGTGCTTTTTCAATTCCATCGTATACTACACTTGCTGGATCGGCGCCTTCTTCTTTCCCAACAAAACCGACACCTACTTTTTCACTCCATTCTTTTAATTGTGCAGTAGCTCCAGCGCGAAAAGTATCTCCCGCAACGAGCAATACCTTTTTTCCTTCCTGTTTCATCTTCCAAGCTAGTTTCCCAATCGTTGTAGTTTTTCCAACGCCATTGACTCCTACCATTAAAATAACAGTAGGTCCTTTTTCACTATAATTGATTTTATTTACAATTACTTCATCATCTACATAGATAATAAACAATTCATCCACAATAATTTCTTTTAGTTTGTTTATATCTTCAATCTTTTCATATTTTACACGATCCTTTAATCGATCCATAAATTTCATCACGGTATTTACTCCAATATCAGCCATGATAAGTATTTCTTCCAACTCGTCAAAATATTCTTCTGTAATTTTATTATATTTTTTCGTTAAATTTGCTAATTTGGATACAAAGTTTTCTCTTGACTTTGTTAATCCTTTTTCATAAATTTTGATATCTTCTTTTTTTTCTGTTTTTTTATTTTCATTATTAAAAATATTTTTTATTTTATTAAATAATCCCATTATATCACCTATTTCATTGTACCATAAACGGATAGAATTTATCCATAGATATTGATAAATTCACAGAATAATGTTATAATATGAATATCTTTAAGACTTATATAAATTTAAATAGATTTTAAAAACGGTTTAATTTATTCTATAAACAAATAAAGACAGAAATTGTTTTCGTTTTTTGTGTCTTTATAGACAGACTATTTAATATTTTATATAATCTATAGGATGGTTCTTAAAAAGAAAGGAGAAATTATGAAACCAATTGAAACAAAGATTATTGTTTTAGGAGGTTTAGGAGAAATCGGTAAAAACATGTATTGTGTAATGCATGGGGATGAAATTGTTATTATTGATGCGGGTATTAGTTTCCCTGAGGGGGATTTATTAGGAATTGATTATGTCATTCCAGATTATTCTTTTTTAAAGCAAAATGAGGATAAAATTAAAGCGTTACTTATTACACATGGTCATGAAGATCATATTGGGGGCATTCCTTTTTTACTTCAAAATGTGAATATTCCTGCGATTTATGCACCCAATCAAGCAAAAGAACTCATTGCGATTAAATTAGAAGATCGAAATATTCGATATGACAATTTATATGTATATACCGAGGATACTAAACTAAAATATAAAAACATTACAGTGGAATTTTTTAGAACGACACACTCTATACCAGATTCTCATGGAATTTGTGTAACAACACCAAATGGAACAATTGTAACCACTGGGGATTTTAAATTTGATTTAACTCCAATTGGACCAATGGCAGATTTACATAAGATGGCAAGAATTGGGGAACGAGGAGTGGATTTATTAATCAGTGATAGCACCAATGCTTTAAATGAAGGTATGAGTGTTAGTGAATCAAAAGTAGATGATGCATTGTTTGAAATTTTTGATCAATATACTTATAATCGATTGATTATTGCGACTTTTGCTTCAAATATTTATCGATTAAAACATATTGTGGAGACTTGTTATAAACACAATCGTAAAATTTGTGTATTCGGACGTAGTATGGAAAATAATATTGATATTTCTATTAAAGGTGGGTATATCGATCATAAAGATATTTTTATTACTGCCGAGCAAGCAAATCAATTAAAACCACATGAAGTTTGTATCTTATGTACAGGATCTCAAGGAGAGCCTTTGGCCGCTTTATCTAGAATTGCAAATGGAACCCATAAACAAATTCACTTAAGACCAGATGATGTTGTTATCTTTTCTTCAAGCCCAATCCCTGGAAATGCTATTAGTATTTCTAAAACGATTAATAAGTTATATTTAAGAGGGGTTAAAGTATTTACAACAAGCTTATTTAGAGATCTACATACCTCTGGACATGCGAACCAAGAAGAATTAAAACTCATGATTCGTCTTATTAAGCCTAAGTATTTAATGCCTTTTCATGGAGAGTATCGTATGCTTAAAAATCATGCAACTCTTGGTATTGACTGTGATATTCCAAAAGAAAACACTTTTATTCTAAAAAACGGTGATATCTTATCTATGGTCAATCATGTTATTAAAAAGGATGGAGAAATTTCTGTAAATGATATATATGTAGATGGTAATCGTATTGGAGAAGTATCCACACAAGTAATTCGCGATCGAAGAATTATGAGTAATGATGGTATTTTAGTTGTCATTGCTAATATTGATATGAAAAACAGGAAATTATTAATTAAACCAAACATTACAACTAGAGGATTTATTTTGGTTAACGAAAATGAAGAATTGATTCATAAAATTGAAGAATTAGCTAGTAATGCGATTAACAGCAAACTTGCGGATAAAAATGCATCGTTTAATGATATCAAATCTCAAATTACTGCAGAACTTTTTCCGGCAATCTATGAACTTACAGGAAGAAAACCAATTATATTGCCTGTTATATTGGATATTAAAAAGAATGATTAACATGAATCATTCTTTTCTTTTATAAAAAAAGTTAGGCAACTTGTCTAACTTTTATCAATTTCTTCTCATTATTGTTCAAACCATGATAAACAGAAATCATATCATACGCTGTTGCTTCTCCATTTTCTCTAGGTAATTTCTTAAAAGCACTATCAGAAACAGGAGTTGGATTAATCAACACTCCTTCTTCTTGGGCTTGTGAAATATCTTCTACCGTTTTATTAAAGCTTTCTCTTGTAAAGACTTCTGTATATATTTTCCCTTGTTTTTCAAAAACAAAAGTTTTATTGCTTCTTCCAATAAATGTAGTGCCCCCAACATATGGAGGTTTATTTTTTACTGTTAGTTGTGCCTTATAGATTTGATTAATTTTATATTTAACCATATTACCCTCCTTTAAATAAGAGATTATGATATCATAAAATCAAAAAAAATGCAAGAAAAAAAGAAAAAAGAAGCTATTTTGCTTCTTCTTGCGCTCTTGTTTCTCGAATAACTGTTACTTTAATTGTACCAGGGTATTGCATTGTAGATTCTATCTTTTCTTTGATATCTCTTGCCATTTTATGGGCAGTTAAATCATCTACTTGTTCTGGTTTTACAATTACTCGTAATTCTCTTCCGGCTTGAACGGCATAAGATTTTTCAACACCATCCATTTCTTTTCCAATTTCTTCTAATTGTTCTAATCTCTTGATGTAATTTTCTAATGAGTCATTTCTAGCCCCTGGACGAGATGCAGATAAGGCATCTGCAATTGCTACTAAAACAGAAATAATGTTTGTTGCTTCTGTATCTCCATGATGAGAAGCAATCGCATTAATTACAATCTCATTTTCTTTATACTTTTTAGCTAGATCAACACCTATATCAACATGACTACCTTCTATTTCATGATCAATGGCCTTTCCAATATCATGGAGCAAACCTGCTCGTTTGGCTAAAGTTACATTTTCATTTAATTCAGCGGCCATAATTCCGGCAAGATGAGCGACTTCTATAGAATGTTGTAATGCATTTTGTCCATAACTTGTTCTAAAATGCAAACGGCCAATCACTGCAACTAACTCTGGATCTACTTTTGTGATTCCTAATTCAAATAAAGCATTGTTTCCATATTCGATAATTTTTTCTTTCATTTCTTTACAAACTTTATCATAAATTTCTTCAATTCTAGTTGGGTGGATTCTACCGTCTTTTATTAGTGTTTCTAAAGTAATTCGAGCAATTTCTCTTCTTAAAGGATCAAAACTAGACAACACAATAGTCTCTGGTGTATCATCAATAATTAAATCTACACCTGTAATGGATTCGATGGTTCGAATGTTTCGACCTTCTCTACCAATAATTCGTCCTTTCATTTCGTCGTTTGGTAAATTGACTACGGTAACGGTTTGTTCGTTGGCTAAATCAGCTGCATACTTTTGCATGCATAACACCAACATGTTTTTCGCTTTTTTATCCGATTCTAATTTTGCTTCATTTTCTCTGTCCTTAATATAGGCAGTTATTTCAGTAGACATCGCTTCTTCTACTTTTTCCATAACTAACTTTTTGGCTTTATCTTTACTAAAACCTGATATTTTTTCTAATAAATCTAGTTGTTGTTGTTTAATTTCTTCCACTTTTACTCGTTCGTTTTGGATTTCTTGTTGCTTTAAAGATAGTTTTTCATCTCTTTCATCTAACAAGTTCTCTCTTTTTTGATAAGCTTCATCACGCTTATCCATATTATTTTCACGTTGAATCAATCTTTGTTCTGATTCTTTTAGTTCATTTTTCTTTTCTTTGATTTCTTTATCTACATCTAATTTTAACTTGTGTGCTTCTTCTTTAGCTTCAAATAAACTTTGACGCTTTAATTTTTCAGCTTCTTTTTTTGCTTTTTCTATTATCTGTTCTGACTTTGCTTCTGCGTGATTTTCTTTTATTTTTCTTACAATAATACTTCCAACTGAACCAGTTGCTACTCCAATAACGATTAGTAAAATGGAGATTGATACTTCCATAATATACCTCCATTTCTATATATAAAAAATCAAATGATATCAACAATATAATCAATACCTAATTCTATTGTAATTTTTAAAACAATAAAAGTCAATAAAAATAACAAGCTTATGCTTGCTATTTTTTTATTGCTATTCCGTAAAAATCACGTACTTTTGCTTCTATTTCATCCCTTAAAGCAATATTGTCTCTTAACAGTAATTTTACATTTTCTTTACCCTGTCCTAGTTTTTCACCATTGTACGCAAACCAAGCTCCTGATTTTTCTATAATATTAGCATTTACACCTAGATCGATTAATTCTCCTTCTTTTGATACACCTTCTCCATACATAATATCAACAGAAGCTGTTTTAAATGGTGGCGCAACTTTATTTTTAACAACTTTAATGTTTGTTTTATTTCCAATAACAGAATCTCCTACTTTAATTGCTTCTCCTCTTCGAACATCTAAACGAATCGTAGCATAAAATTTTAAAGCACGTCCTCCAGTTGTGGTTTCTGGATTTCCAAACATAACGCCCACTTTTTCTCTTAATTGGTTAATGAAAATAGCTGTTGTTTTTGTTTTACTAATCGTTCCAGATAATTTTCTTAAAGCTTGTGACATCAATCGTGCTTGTAGGCCAACATGAGAATCACCCATTTCTCCTTCAATTTCTGCCTGTGGAACTAAAGCAGCTACAGAATCAATTACAAT
>ERZ1643249.4886-NODE-4886-length-10980-cov-4.202380_pt1 | contig 10980 bp, 10 predicted proteins | sample MGYA00579263_ERZ1643249 | MGnify/ENA primary metagenome ERZ1643249 (study PRJEB29033, sample SAMEA4952264) | chicken gut metagenome | biome: Broiler Chicken; feature: Gastrointestinal Tract; material: Caecum | place: Ireland | collected 2018 | study: Broiler...
GAACCCACGTATCTAGCTTGGAAGGCTAGTGTTCTACCATTGAACTACACCCGCAACGACAAAAATTATTTTAAATCACAAATCGGATTTTGTCAACTGTTTTTTTTATTTTTTTCTTCAGAAAGTTTTTATAATTCTTTTAATATATCGTCACACTCTGCTCACATTTACCCCATATAATAACACACATAACAAAGAGGGCGGCGGTTATTCACCTGCTGAAAACGCTGAATGATTGTTGCTCCTCGCCTAACAATTATTTCCTTTATATAGATAACCTTTTTCATATGGCCGGCATTTCCGTAAGTGCCGGCTCTCCTCCCTTTTACCGGGAAATCTCTCTCGGACATGATAAGAAGGTCAGAAACGGCAGCCGCAAGGGCTGCCGTTTCTGCTGCCTTTTGGGACAGCTTTTTATTACCGTTTATTGCTGGCGCGCCAGATTCCCATCTTCTGCGCATCTTTAATCAGTTCATCACGGAACTGCGGATGAGCGATGGAGATCAGTTTTTCTGCTCTCTGCCAGGTGGATAACCCTTTCAGATTTACTTTTCCATATTCCGTCACCACAAAATGGGTATTGGTTCTGGTATCCGTCACGATGGAACCGGAATCCAGAACCGGAAGGATACGGGATTTCAGGTTGCCGGCCTTATCTTTAAAGGTGGAAGAACAGCAGATGAAGCTCTTGCCGCCTCTGGACAGATATGCTCCCAGTACGAAATCCAGCTGTCCGCCTGCGCCGCTGATGTGTTTCACGCCTGCAGACTCTGCATTCACCTGTCCGAACAGGTCGATATTTACCGCATTGTTGATGGACATGAAGTTGTCCAGAGCGGATACCGTCCGCACGTCGTTTACATATCCTACGGAAGCGCTGTACATCTCCGGGTTGTTGTCGATATAATCATACAGTTCCTGACTTCCCGCTGCGAAAGCGTATACCTGCTTGTTGGTATCGATATTCTTCCTGCTGCCGTTGATCTTCCCGGCCTTTGCCATCTCCACGTAAGCGTCCACGTACATCTCCGTATGGACACCCAGATCCTTCAGATCCGACTCGGCGATCAGCTTGCCCACCGCATTGGGCATACCGCCGATTCCCAGCTGCAGACAGGCGCCGTTGGGGATTTCTTCCAGAATATACTCCGCCACCTTTTTATCCACATCTGTCATCACATCGGATCCCTTCATCTCCAGGATATCCGGGTTTTCCCCTTCAACGATCATATCTACTTTGGTAATGTGAACGGCGCTGGCGTCCCCGCCCCAGCAGTAGGGCATTTTTTCATTGACTTCCACGATGATGGTTTTCGCCCGTTTGCATACCGCCTCCAGATGGGATGCGTTGGGGCCGAAACTGAAGTATCCGCGGGAATCCATGGGAGCCACTTGAATCATCACAACATCGGACGGACAGTCCAGATCCATATAGTAGCGGGGCAGCTCAGAATAACGGATCGGGCCATAGTAGGCGATGCCCTGGGCAATGGCCTTTCTCTCGATACCGCTCATATGCCAGGAATTCCAGCAGAAATGCTCCGGTGCATTTTCCACTTTAAAAATTTCCGGCACTTTCAGCAAAATACCGCCGCGGATTTTAATATCATGTAATTCGGGCATACGTGCGGCCAGCGCTTTGTCCAAAGCGTCCGGCGTGCCGGTACACCATCCCCAGTCCAGCCAGTCTCCTGATTTTACCACTTTCACGGCTTCCTGTGCCGTCGTTAGTTTTTCCTGATACACTTTCTGTAAATCCATAATATCCTCCTATTGCTCAGGATTGATTTTCGTCCTGATTCACACTAAAGAAAGTATATCATAGAGTAATTCTCCCATGCAAGACGGTTTCACAGTTTCTGTTGCCATACCGGGCAGATTGTCGTAAAATGTTTTTCGAAGAAAGGACGATCTGTTATGGAAGATTTTATACTGGCATTCTCCGTGGTTTTTCCGCTGTTTCTCTATATGGCTGCCGGCTGGCTGATCCGCAGGGCCGGAATTCTGGAGACAGCCACCTTTAAATCCTTAAATGGAATGATTTTTAAGATATTCATCCCCATCATGCTTTTTGTGAACATCTATCAGTCAGACTTTACATCGGCGCTCAATGTGCCGCTTCTGCTCTATACCATGGCTGCGGTGTTCATCATATACCTGGCTCTTTGCTTCCTGGTGCCGAAATTTGTGAAGACCAGAAGAGACGCCTCCGTCATGGTGCAGGGGATCTACCGCAGCAACCTGGTGCTTTTTGGCATGACCATCGGCGCCAGCATTTATCCCGACAGCGATATCGGCGTCATCGCCGCCATCTCCGCCTTTGTCATTCCGGAGTTTAATATCCTGTCGGTCATCCTTTTTGAAGCTTTCCGCGGCGAGAAAGCCGATATCCGCCACGCGGCCAGAGGCATCGCCACCAACCCCCTGGTCATCGGCGGGGTGCTGGGCATCCTCTTTTCTCTCTTTCGCATCCCCCTGCCGGGACTGATCGAGGATACGCTGGCCGAGATGGGCGGCATGGCCTCTCCCCTGGCCCTGATCTGTCTGGGCGGCATGCTGTCCTTTCGCAGCATGCGCGGACACACAAAGAAACTGGCTGTGTCCGTCATCGGCCGTCTGATTGTCGTCCCCGTGATCGGTCTGCTGGGCGGTATCCTCCTGGGATACCGGGATGTGGAACTGGTGGCTCTGCTGGCCGCCTTTGCCTCCCCCACCGCTGTGGCGTCCAATCCCATGGCACAGGCTATGGGTGGAAACGGAGAACTGGCGGGAGAAATCGTGGTCGCCACCTCCGCCTGCTGTATCATCACCATCTTTCTTTTCGTATGGGGGCTGAAGGCCGCAGGGCTGATTGCATAAACAGCACTGCAGCCTTACTTTTCGCTGAATTCCTCTGTCTTGAAAACGTAATAGCCCTCATAATAGTAACTATGATCAATGCCCTTCATGTAAATTTCACGGTCATGAATATTGTCCGTCAGAGCATTTTTCAAAAGAACCTTAATTTCGATATCCTTAATCGGACTACGTTCCATGGCAAGCAGATAATCTTCTTTATCCACCTTGCTCCAATCCACCACATAGCCAATTTGTTTTTTCAACATCTGATCGAGCCATATTCTTGTACTTCTTCCATTGCCTTCTCTGAATGGATGGGCAATATTCATTTCCACATATTTTTCAATAATCTGATCAAATGTTGACTGAGGCATTTTGTCAATACTCTGTAATGCTGCTTTCAAATACATCAACGGCGCAAATCTGAAATTACCTTTGGACAGATTCACTTTGCGAAGCTTACCGGCAAAATCATAAATTTCATCAAATAAATATTTGTGAATGGCCGAGAGGCTTTCATATGTTCCTGGCTTCAGTTTTTCCAGAAATCCGTTTTCAAACATTTCTACAGCTTTCTGCTTACTGATTTTTTCTTCTGTTCTGGCCAGTTCTGTTGAATCAGTAATACCCAACTTATTTTCAAGCATAATTATAATCCACCCTTTCCAAAGTCAGCAGTCTCTCCTTTTTCTCCAGGCCGCCTGCATATCCCGTAAGGCTGCCATTTGCCCCCACAACGCGGTGGCAGGGCACAATGACAGATATTTTATTATGACCCACCGCGCCGCCTACGGCCTGAGCAGACATATGCGGCAATCCTTTTTTTGCGGCAATCTGTTTTGCAATTTCACCGTAGGTCATCGTCTGGCCGTAGGGAATGGTACAGAGAATTTCCCATACCTCCTTTTGAAAGGCTGTGCCGACAAAATGAAGCGGAACCGTAAAATCCGGCTCTTTCCCTGAAAAATAAATGTCAAGCCACTGCTTTACTTTTTCAAAAAGAGGAATTTCCCGTTCCTCCTGTTTTTCTTCCAACTGGCGTGCAAAATACTTTTGCCCCTCAAACCAGAGTCCGGTCAGACCGATTTCATCGGCAGCCAAAAGCATATCTCCGATTGGCGAGCGATAATGACTGATATACACCATTTCCTGCTTTCTCCTGTTCTTTTCCTCACTTTTAATATTATAACATATTGGGAATAAGACTGGATATATTTTGCGCTTATTGAAACAGGAATCCGTTAAATACCATAACCCTTACCCGCAAAAATCGGGCAGGAAAATCCTGCCCGTATTTTCTAATACATTGAATAGGTATCGCTGATATATTCTTTTATTTCCTCCATCCTGGGATTTCCTGGTGAATTTCCAAAAGCTCCGTCATGCATAAAGCGCTCCGCCGATTTCATACAGTCTTCCAGCGTATAGCCGGAATCTTTTATGGATTTGATGTTCAGCTCTCTCATCAGGTCTGTCACTTTCTGCGCCAGTTTTTTTGCCAGCTGCATGGTATCCGTATGCTCATCGAAGGAAACATCCATGGCTTCGGCCACGATTTCCAGATTGGAACGTTCTCCGTATTTTGCCGTGTAGATCATCACCCCCGGCAATCCCCAGGCACATCCCAGGCCGTGGGGAATATGATGCATCGCCCCGAAGGTCTGGGCAAAGCTATGTCCGATCTGACAGCCGCAGGCGGAGATGGCCATGCCTCCCAGATTGGCCGCCAGCGACATCTGCTCCCTGGCTGTTGCATTTTTCGGTTCTCTCACCGCCGCCGGCAGCCAGCGCATGGTCAGGCGGATTCCTTCCTTTCCGAAAATATAACCGTAGGGGTTGTAATTGCGGTTGGTGATGGCTTCCACACAGTGTGCCAGCACATCCATCCCTGTGGCCGCCGTGGTTCCCGCCGGAACGGAATAGGTCAGCGCCGGATCCACGATGGCCAGATCCGGTTTATACACCGGCATTTCCTTGGCTCCGGTCACCACATCCCCGATCACCGCCCACTGTGACAGCTCGCTGCCCGTCCCGGAAGTGGTGTTCAGCGTGATCAGCTTCATTTCATGGGCGTCCTCTTCGATATGATAATAATCCCGGATGGTCGTCCCATGCTGGCTGATGATGATCCCCACCGCTTTGGCCGTATCCAGCGTACTGCCGCCGCCCACAGCCACGATTCCGTCGATTCCATGTTCTCTTACGAAAGCCGCGCCTTCGTCGCAGATATCACTGGGGGCGTCTGCCTTGCATTTGTCAAAGACAAACACTTCCAGTTCTTCCTCTTTCAGTACATCGATCACCTGCGTAGCCACTTTGAAATCACAGAGAGCTTTCTCGGTACACACCATCACCCTGTGCATTCCCAGTTCTTTCGCCTTTTTCCCCGTCTCCTTTAATGCTCCCGTTCCAAAGAGGGTGGGACAAAACGTATTCCATACATAAACGCTCATAATCAGACTCCTTTATTTTCCAAACAACTGCTTCGTATAGTCCAGCACTGCTTCCAGATCATATCCATACAGATGATACAGCTCCTCAGCATTTCCGAATCCGGGATACACCTGGGGTATGCCAAAGCGCTTAAAAGATTTCAGCGATATGCCGTGATCACATAAGGTATCCGCCACCGCGCTGGCCAGCCCGTTTTTCATCAGATGGTCTTCCCAGACGATGATCCGTCCCGTCTCCCGCGCTGCTTTCAGCACCATTTCCTCATCCAGCGGCTTTACGGTAAACATATCAATAACGCGAACACTGACGCCCAGTTTTGCCGCTTCCTCATGGAGTTGCAGCGCGTCAGACACCATCTCGCCGCAGGCGATAACTGTCAGATCTTCCCCTTCTTTTGCCATATAGCCTTTCCCGATCTCAAATCCGGTATCTGCCGGATAAAGAATACGGTTCTCTTTTCCAGGATCGATCCGGATGGAAAGGGGGCCTTCGTAATCCAAACTCTTTTCGATAATCTGGCGAAGCTGCACCGGATCAGAAGCCGCACAGACCGTCATGTTGACCAGCGAGGAATACAAAGCCATATCCTCCATGGCATAGTGGGTGGAACCTCCGTTTCCCGTCAGTCCCGCGTAGTTGGCGATGATCCGCACCGGCAGATTGGGATAACAAACGTCTGTGCGCACCTGCTCCAGTGCCCGCATGCTCATAAAAGGCATCATACCGATGATAAAAGGGATATTTCCGTCATATGCCAGTCCGGCCGCGACGCCCACCACGCTCTGTTCCGCGATACCGGTGTCGATGAAACGATCCGGATACTTTCCTTTAAAATCATTGCAGCCAAAGCCGATATCCGGCGTCAGCAGCCAGACTCTGTCATCCTTTCCCCCCAGGTTTGTGATCGTATCCCCCACCACAGACCGGGCAGAATTATATTCCTCCAGCGTATAGGATTGCTTCATTTCACTGCTCCTTTCTTTGCTGTTCCCTGGCAGCATCCAGTTCCGCCAAAGCAGTTTCCAGATCCTTCTCATTGAGACTGCCCGCATGCCATTTGATCTGTCTTTCCATAAAGGAGATTCCCTTTCCTTTTACGGTATTGGCAATCACCACCGTCGGAATCTGCGCATCAGCGTTTTCCAGTGAATCCAGCGCGTCTGTCACCTGCTCCATATCGTTGCCGTCCTCAATTTCCACCACGTTCCATCCGAATGCTTTCCATTTGTCTGTATAAGGATCCATGCAAATGGATTCCTCAGAAAAACTGGTCATCAGCTGTCGGTTGCGATCTACCACCGCCACCAGATTGCCCAGCTTTTGTGCTCTGGCCGTCATAGCCGCTTCCCAGACAGATCCCTCACAGGTTTCCCCGTCGCCCATCATACAGAACACACGGTGGTTCTGACCTCTTTGTTTCGCTGACGCCGCAAGACCTGCGGCGATGGCCAGGCCGTGCCCCAGCGATCCGGTAGAAACGTCCAGCATGGGAAGATGCGTCTTGCAGGGATGCTGTCCGAATTTACTTCCCGCCTGACCGTAGGTTTCACAGATTTCTTCATAGGAAAAGAACCCTTTTAAGGCCATCACGATGTACATGCAGGCTGCTCCGTGGCCTTTGCTTAAGATAAAGCGGTCACGCTTTGGATCTTCTTCCAGTTCTGGTCCCACCTTCATGGTGTGATGAAACAGGCAGGTCAGCACATCCATCATGGACATATCCCCGCCCATATGGATATTTCCGCCGTAGCTGCCGCACAGTTTACACAGATTCACCCTGGCCTGCCAGGCAAGATCCCGCAGACGCAGCACTTCCGTTTTTTCTGCCATCTTCTCTCTCCTTCCCTTACAGATCCATGAACACAAAGATCTTTCCGCACTGATAACTGGCTGCCAGATCCAGCGCTTCCTGATATCGGGAAGCCGGGATCACATGGGTCAGAATTTTCTCCAGCGGAAGAATTCCCGATTCGATGATCTGTCCCACTTTTCTCATATAATATTTCCCCAGAAAACCGGAGTGAAGTTCCACCTCTTTTTTCAGAAGTGTTCCCACTTCGATCTGCGGCCGCGCCAGTTCATCATGTCCGTACTGGAGCACCTTTCCTCTGGGGCGGACATAATCGATACAGTCCTGAATCAGCGGGCCCACCGCTTCGATACAGTGATCCACTCCCAGTCCGTCTGTCTCCTCCGATACCACTTTCCCCACATCTTCCGTATCCGGATTCACTACTCTGGTGGCGCCGATTTCCAGCGCCTTATTCCGGCGGTATTCCACCGGATCCGAGACAATGATCTTCCGGCAGCCGCTGGCTTTCAGCAGTGCGATGAACATCAGACCGATGGGCCCAGCACCCAGGACACAAGCGGTGTCCCCCACGTGGACGTTCAGCTTCTCCAGGGCACAACCACAGCCAGCCAGAGGCTCGGCCACCCCCATGAGTTCCGGTTTCGTATCCGGCCCTACTTTATAAGCGAACTTCGCTGGAAGAACCGCATATCTGGTAAGGCCGCCGTCCGCAAATACTCCCATGGAAAGGGCCTGTCCTTCAAACTGGGAATCCGCTCCGATAAACACATTTTCACAGGCTTCCGGCAGTCCGGCCAGACAGTTGTCACAGTATCCGCAGGGGCCGTGAGGATCGATGATCACTTTATCCCCTATCTTCAGATTTGTGACCGCGCTTCCCACCTGCTCCACCTCGCCGCAGAATTCATGGCCGAAGATAATATCCTCCTTGCAGGGGTGCTTCTGCGGCGTGGCAAAGATATTCACGTCTGTGCCGCAGATGGCGCAGCCGTATATCTTTATCCGGATATCGTCACAGTGACGGATTTCCGGTATGGGTCTCTCCTCATAGGCGAAAGTCCCCGGTCCTTTATAAATAATCGCTTTTTGCATCTTAGTCATATTATTATGCCTCCTGACCCTCTCTTTTCATATTCAGTCCAGTTCCACCCATTTGGAATTATTCTGCGCGCTTTCTATCACCGCGTGGAAGAATTTCACGCCGCTGACGCCCGCATCCACATCCGGAAAATCCAGATCCTCCCCGGTGGGAACTTCTCCGTTTTTCCGTTTCAGGATCGTGTCAATGACACTTTTGTAGATATTGGCGATGGCAATATAGTATCCTTCCGGATGGCCAAAGGGAATGCGGGACAGTGCGCCGGCGGGAACATCGATGCCATCCCCTCCCCGGCTTAAGATTCTGGGGGCTTCCCCTTTTTTCGCAAAACGCACTTCGTCCGGTTTCGTCTGTTTCCATTCCAGCGAGCCCTTCGTTCCGTAGATACGCAGGTTGATCTCATTGGGAGAACCGCAGGCTACCTGGGAAAACCAGTAAGCTCCGTGAGCTCCGTTATCATATTCCAAAATGATGTTGTCGTTGAGATCCAGTTTTTTTCCGAAAGTATCCGCCGTCGCCAGCAGCCGTTTTACCTTCAGACCCGTCACATAATTCACCAGATGCTCCACATGGGTTCCGTCATCGGCACAGGTGTTGGAAATACCGCTGTATTTGGGATCGGTACGCCAGATCCTGGTATTCACCTGCTCTGTCTCTTCCAGAAGATCCAGGAAACAGCCTTCCAGATAATCCGCATTGACGGCGATAATCTCACCGATATCCCCTCTGGCGATCATCTGTTTCATCACTTTGCACATCACGTAGCCGGAATAACAGTAATCTACGGCAAAGATCAGATCTTTTTCCTTTGCGATTCTGGCCAGATCTTCCGCTTCCTCCACCTTCAGCGTCAGCGGTTTCTCACAGACCACGTTGATGCCGTTTTCCAGAAAAGCCTTCGCCGCCGAATAGTGAACGAAGTTCGGGGTACAGATGGAAACGAAATCGATCTTTCCCGCCTCTGCTTTTGCCATTTCTTCCGCGTCGTAGTACACCCTGGATTTATCCACATGGTAATATTCGGCACACTCATCGTTCAGCTCATCGATGGCGGAAAAACATCCGCACACCAGTTTCGCTCTCGGATCCAGACCAAGCGCTTTGCGGTGACACTCTCCGATCAGCGCCTTTAAGTCTCCTCCTACCATTCCATACGTTACTTCTTTCATCATCCTTTTTCCTCCTCTGCTTTCCTTTTATTGAAACAACTCGATTATCTTTTTCAGAACCCCAAATCCCTCTTCCGTCTCTTTCTTTGGAAAATACTCGAAACAGACCGTACCTTCGTATCCTCTTTTCTTCAATTCCCGGCACAGGTAGTCAAAATTGATCTCGCCGGTTCCCGGCTCATGACGGTCCGGCGCATCCGCCAGGTGAAGGTAGGGCACGATGTCCATATTTTCCACAATATTTGACAGCAGATTGCCGTGCATGATCTGCATATGGAACACATCGCAGAGCAGTCTGATGTGATCGAAATCCACCGCCCGCACGATATCCGCCCCCGCGGCCGTATCCGTCACGGACATGCCAACATCCGCTCCCGCATTACAAAGCGGCTCCAGCAGCGCAGTGATCCCTGCTTTTTCCAGCATCGGCGCGATGGTTTCCAGATTGTGCACGATATTGGCCGTCATGGCCTCCCGGCTGTATCGGTCACGAAAATCCGCACATCCTTCCGGTGTGAAATGATTTGGAAACAGAATCAGAGTATCGCAGTCCAGCTGCTTTGCCGCCTCGATGGATTTTCCGATCCAGTCCACATATTCTGCACGATGCTCCCGGTCGCACAAAGACCACTCTTTTGTCGCCGAGAAGGCTTTCACCTTTGTCCCGCATTCTTCACAGGTCTTTTTTATCCGGTTCAGATCCCGGTCATCCCAGCTCCAAAACTCCACCCCGTGAAATCCTGCCGCGCTGACTTTTCTGATTTTTTCACAGATATCCGCCCCCGGATACAGCGGTTCGATATTTATCGCAAAATCAACCATAATGAAACTTCCTTTCTTGTACTTCACTGCCTCTTTGTTTATAATGATATTGTACTGTTTCTTCCTTGGGCTTTCAGTCAGTTTTATATCAGATAATATAACAATCCTCTCATAATTATGAAAGAATCGTTACATATAACAGGAAAGGAGATCCGATTATGGAACGAAAAACCATCAATCACGCCACCATGGAAACCCTGACCCATCCCAACCGGATGTTCCCTCTCTCCGAATTTGTCGATCAGTTTGACACCTTTCCGGACGGCGGATTCCCCAGCCACTGGCATGAAGAACTGGAACTGCAGATCATTTTCTCCGGAAGCGTCTGTTACCGGGTAAACGGAACCTCCTACACCCTGGAAGAGGGATGCGCCATCTACATCGCGCCGGAAGCGATCCATCAGGCCAGACAGCTTACCCCCGGCGCCATCGGTTACAACGTGGTACTCTCCCCCAGACTTCTGACCGGCGTCATGCAGCAGGCACACTGTGAACGGTATGCCCTTCCCCTTTCCACCGGCCGCCCGGATGCTCTGCTCATCACACCGGAACAAAAAGAGAGTCACCGGATCCTGGAATTTCTAAGGCGGATGTACTACACAGACAGCACCCTCCCCACCTATGAACTTTTCCTTCTGGAACAACTGATCGGCGTATGGCGGAATCTCCTGGCTCTTTTCCCCGCACAGCCGGATCAGCCCGATGACCGGACATTGCATCTGCGGGAACAGCGTATGAAGGTCATGCTGGATTACATCCATCGGAATTATACCCAGCCTATCTCG
>ERZ1643249.4887-NODE-4887-length-10979-cov-5.483065_pt1 | contig 10979 bp, 16 predicted proteins | sample MGYA00579263_ERZ1643249 | MGnify/ENA primary metagenome ERZ1643249 (study PRJEB29033, sample SAMEA4952264) | chicken gut metagenome | biome: Broiler Chicken; feature: Gastrointestinal Tract; material: Caecum | place: Ireland | collected 2018 | study: Broiler...
TATGCTATTAATTAATTTACTTTTAATAGTATCTTTGAAAACAAAAAAATTTCTTAAAACTATTGAAAAATAATACTATTTGCGTGTATAATAATATCTAGGATTAGGAGGAATAATATGGAATCAATTGATTTAAAAGATGCATACTTGAAATTTTTCGAAAATAAAGGTCATAAAGTTATACCAAGTGCACCAATCATACCAGAAAATGACCCAACATGTTTATTTAACACAGCTGGCATGCAACCATTAGTACCATATTTAAAGGGAGAGCCACATCCAGAAGGAAAACGTTTAGTTGATGTTCAAAAATGTTTTAGAACAAATGATTTGGATGCAATTGGTGATACAACACATCATACTTTTTTTGAAATGCTTGGAAATTGGTCATTAGGAGACTATTTCAAGAAAGAGTCAATTAGTTGGAGTCTTGAATTTTTAACTAAAAACTTGAATATACCAATAGAACGTTTAGCAGTAACCGTATTTGAAGGAAATGATATAGTTCCAGCAGATACAGAGTCAGCCGACATTTGGAAAAGTGTAGGTATAAAGGAAGAAAGAATAGCATTTTTAGGAGAAGAAGACAACTGGTGGCCAAATATGGAATTAACAGGACCATGTGGTCCAGATACTGAAATTTTCTATTGGAAAGGTTCAGATACTGCACCAGAAAAATTTGATCCAGAGGATGAAAATTGGGTAGAAATTTGGAACAACGTATTTATGCAATATAACCACGAAACAGATGGAACATTTGTGCCTTTAAGAAACAAAAATGTAGATACAGGACTTGGAGTAGAAAGAGTAACTGCAATATTAGAAGGGTATACAGATAATTACAAATCATCAGTTTGGAAAGATATTATAGCTAAAATAGAAGAAATTTCAGGATTATCATATGATGATGAAAAAAATGCTAGAAGTATGAGAATAATTGCAGACCATATAAGAGCAGTTGTAATGATAAGTGGTGATGATGCAGGAATAAAACCATCAAACACAGATCAGGGTTATGTTTTAAGAAGATTAATGAGAAGAATTATTAGATATGCTAAAAAGTTAAATATAGATATTAATAGTGATTGGGAACAACAGCTAGCAGAAATGATAATAGAAAAATATTCAAAATATTATCACGAGCTAAGCAGAAATAAAGATGTAATATTACAAGTATTACAAGATGAAAAGATTAAATTTAGTAAGACATTAGAAAAGGGATTAAAAGAGTTTGAAAAAGCTATAAATGGACTAGAAGGCAAAGAAATAAATAAAGATATAGCATTTAAATTATATGACACATACGGATTTCCAATTGAACTAACAGAAGAACTTGCGAAAGAACATGGTTTAACAGTAGATATAGAAGGATTTAAACAAAAATTTGCAGAGCATCAAGAAAAATCAAGAGAGGGTTCAAAAGGTAAATTCAAAGGTGGACTAGCATCAACAGGAGAAATGGAAACAAAATATCACACAGCTACTCATCTTTTAAATGCTGCATTAAAGAAGGTATTAGGAGATCATGTGCATCAGAAAGGAAGCAATATTACAGCAGAAAGAATGAGATTTGACTTTTCACACAATAGCAAGATGACAGATGAAGAAAAAGAGAAAACAGAAAATTTAGTAAATGAATATATAAAAATGGCTATACCAGTAGAAAAATTGGAAATGTCAAAAGAAGACGCTTTAAAACTTGGGGCAGAAGCTATGTTTATAGATAAATATGGAGATATTGTAAGTGTATACAAAATAGGAGATGTTTCATTAGAATTATGCGGAGGACCTCATGTGCACAACACTAGTGAATTAGGACATTTTAAAATAAAAAAAGAAGAAGCATCATCTGCTGGAGTACGTAGAATAAAAGCTATATTAGAATAATAATTGGAAGGAGCAAAAATCATGGAAGATTGTATTTTTTGTAAAATTGTAAAAAAAGAAATTCCATCTACAATAGTGTATGAAGATGAGGATATTTTAGCATTTAACGATATAAATCCAGTAACACCAGTGCACATATTAGTTATTCCTAAAAAGCATATAGAAAGTTTAGCAGAAATAAAAGAAGAAGATGAAAAACTAATCGGAAAAATACACACAACTATTAAAAAAATAGCTAATCAAGTAGGAATTTTAGATAAAGGTTTCAGAGTAATAGTAAACTGTGGTGAAGATGGAGGACAAGAAGTAAAACATTTACATTTTCACATACTTGGAGGAAAAAAATTAGGAACTAAAATCGCATAATTAGATAGCAAAAACTGTTCAAAAGGTAAGACCAATTGAGCAGTTTTTTTGTGTTATATGGGGGTGGAAGTAATTAGTATCCACCCAAGCAAGAAATTATAAACTTTGTATAATTCAATTAGCATCCACCGCAACTATTGTTACCTCCACAACAGCAACAGATTATTATTAAAAGAATTATAATCCAGCAACAGTCATTTCCAAATCCGAAACCACCGCAACCGCATCCTCTACTTTCTGGCATACTACTTTCACCTCCCTAATAAGAAAAAAATTTAAGTTTTTTTCATTTGTTATTGTATAGGAAAAATCAACTTTTATCTTAGCTTTATATAAGATTTTTCCGTATACAACAAGAAAAGTAACATATAAAAGACCCGCTTTAGATTTACTAATGTGGCTTTGCCACTTTTCTTATGTTATATACTATTCTTAAAATAAAAAATGTGTTACAAAATTGGAGTGGCTGAATCTTGATTTTTATTACAAATTAACATATAATTGAAAGGTAGGTGAAATATTATGGTAGAAAAAAATGAACTTTACAAAGTGAAAATTATAGATGATGGATATCAGGGAGAAGGAATTGCTAAAATTGATAATTTTCCTATATTTATACAAGGAGCAATAAAAGGGGAAGAAATAGAAATAAAAATATTAAAAGTTCAATCAAATTTTGCATATGGAAAGATTGTGAAAATAATAAAGTCTGCTCCATACAGAATTAGGGAAGAGTGTGAAGAATATTCAAAATGTGGTGGTTGTAATTTAAGACACATGAAATATGAGTACACATTAGAGATAAAAAAGGCAATAGTAGAAAATTGTTTGTATAAACAATTTAATAGAGATATTCAAGTAAATGACGTAATAGGAATGAAAGAACCAATGTTTTATAGAAACAAATTACAATATCCGCTTCGGTTTAGACAAAGATAATAAACCAGTTATGGGAGTATATTCAAATAGATCCCATAACATAGTTCCTATATCTAAGTGCTATATTCAAAATAAAATATGTAATGACATTGCACAAGATATTTTTGAATTCATAAAAGAAAAGGACATATCTATATATAATGAAAAAACATTAAAAGGGACAGTAAGACACATTATAGTTAGAATTGGAGTAAAAACTAATGAAGTATTAGTTACAATAGTTGTAAATGACAATAATTTCAAAAAAGAAAAAGAACTTGTAGAATATATAAAGAGTAAATACAATCAAGTAAAATCAATAGTAAAAAATTATAATACAAAAAACACAAACGTAATTCTTGGCACGAAAAATGAAATAATATTTGGTGAAGGATATATTTATGATATTTTAGGAGAGTATAAATTTAAAATATCACCATTATCATTTTACCAAGTAAATCCAATACAAACAGAAGTGCTATATAATACAGCTATAAATTATGCAGGAAAAAGCAATAAAGTAGCACTAGATTTATATTGTGGAATAGGCACTATTGGAATATTTGCATCAAAAAACTTTAAAAAAGTATATGGAATAGAAAAAGTTGCACAAGCCATAGATGATGCAAGAGAAAATGCTCAAATAAACAATGTAGAAAACATAGAATTCTATGTAGGGGACGTAGAAGAAAAGTTGCCAGAAATACTAACAAATATAGATGAACCACCTACTACGATATTTGTAGACCCACCAAGGAAGGGATTAGATAATGAAACAATAAGTGTATTGAAAAAATTGCAGTCTGAAAAAATAGTATATATAAGTTGTAATCCTGCAACTCTTGCAAGAGATTTGAAAGAGTTAGAAGAAAGGTATGTAATAAAAGAGATACAGCCAGTAGACATGTTTCCGTATACATCACATGTGGAGTGTGTTTCGTTGCTATGTCTTAAATAACCTCTGAAAGTACTGAAAATACTGACTTTTTTAAAAATAAAATTTTTGAAAAGAAGATGAAAGATCATAAAAAATAGTGAAAAATTTAAAAAATTAAAGACTTAAAATCGCAAGGTGGTATGCGGTGGCTAGGTCAAAAAATATTGAAATAACTGTTTCTTTCCAATAAGCGAAGTACATTTTATGTACTTTGTTTTTTTGGGAAAAAAAGCGAGGAGGAAAAATGGAAAACATAAAAATAAAAAATTATTATAATACAATGTCCGAAGATTCAAAAATAATATTAGTAAATATACTAGCAGATAATTTAATTTACTTACACGATTTTGAGGTTGTAGATAAGAAAGTTATAAAGAACATATCTTCTTTGTTACTATTATTTATTAATCATAATACAAAAACTAAAATTAAAGAATTTGACGAGTTTAGTGTTTATGAGAAAAAAATTTTATATAGTATTATAATAGATGGAATTGCATCCATTTATGTAGATAATGAGTATCTAAATTATTCTGATATAGGAACTAAATATAAGCAAAAGATAATACAAGAGTTATTATCTTTTTTTAAATACCTTACAAGATTTAGTAAAGAAAAGGTATTTATGATTTATACAAAGGAAGTAAAAAAATATAGAATAAAAGGATTTAGTTGGGATAACATCCCATATTAGTATAAAAAATGCCACAAAATCAATTGTGGTGCGAAGTAAAAGGAGGAAATTCAAATAAATGAAAAATTATAAAAAATATTATTTAACGAGTGAGTCTGTAACTGAAGGACATCCTGATAAGGTATGTGATTTCATTTTAGACTCTATTTTAGATGCTTTTTTAGAACAAGATGAGAATTCAAGAGTTGCAGTTGAGACATTCATATCAAATGGAAAAGTAGTAGTTGCAGGGCAAATTACATCAAATGCAATTATAGATATAGAAAGTATAGTAAGAGAAAAATTAAAAGAGGTAGGCTATGATGATGCTAGATATAATATGGATTATAAAACCTGCGATATTGATATCAACATTACAAAACAAAGTGGTGATATAGCAATGGGAGTTGACATTGGAGGGGCAGGAGATCAGGGCATAATGTTTGGATTTGCTTGTAATGAAACTGACAGCTTTATGCCATATGCAATAGATACTGCACACAAATTGGCACAAAGATTAACAGAAGTAAGAAAAAAAGGGATAATTCCTTATTTAAAATCAGATGGAAAAGTACAAGTTACAATAGAATACTTGAACGATGTACCGTTTAGAATTGATACTATTCTAATTTCTACACAACATACAGAAGATACTGATATGGATGAGTTAGAAAATGATATTATAGAATATGTAATAAAACCAGTAGTAGAAGATGATATGGTAGATGCTGAAACAAAAATATTAATTAATCCTACAGGAAGATTTGTTGTTGGAGGAGCTGTTGCTGATACGGGATTGACAGGTAGAAAAATTGCCGTTGATACTTATGGAGGATATGCTAGACACGGAGGTGGAGCTTTTTCAGGAAAGGATGCTACAAAAGTTGATAGATCTGCATCATATATGTTAAGACATATAGCAAAAAATATTGTCATCAATGGAATAGCAAGAAAATGTGAATTACAGATAAGCTATGGAATAGGAATTGCTGAGCCGTTATCTATTTTTATAGATTGCTTTGGAACAAATATTATACCAGAGGGAGATATAATTAGAATAATTAAAGACTCATTTGACTTAACACCTAATGGAATAATAGAGTATTTAGATTTAAAGGAACCTATATTTTCAAAAACTACTAATTATGGACATTTTGGAAGAGAAGGATTCTCTTGGGAAGAGGGTAGACAAATATAAAATAAAACAAATTATAGAAAAATATTAGAAAGAATTAGAAGAAGACTTGTATAAAGTTTGAACAAGAGTTAATATACAACACAAATTTTATATAAGGTTTTTTTCTTTGGAAAGGAAAAAATTATGTATTTATTAACATTTATAGGTGGAGCAATGTTTGGAGAAATTGTAACACTATTTTTACATTGTTGTTTAATTGTAGGAAAGGAGAGTGATCGACAATGGGAGGAAGAGCAGATTATGAGGAAAGACGAGAAGCAAGAAAAATAAGATATGAGGAACTTTCAAAAAAAGCAGAAGAAAGGTCAGCTCAATATAGTAATCGGGGCAGCTAATAGAATTTTGGCAATGACACCACGGACAGCCAATTATAATAGGACATCATTCAGAAAAGAAAGCCAGACGATTACGCGAGAAAGCTTGGGAAGATACTAGAAAATCAATTGAAGAAGATAAAAAGAGTCAATATTACAAAGACAAAGCAGAGTCAGTAAAAAATAGCAAAGTGATTTATAATGATGATCCTAATGCCATCCAAAAGTTAAAAGATAAACTGGAGTATTTAGAAAAACAAAAAGAATTGATAAAAGCAGATGAAGAACATACATCTTGGCAATTGCAAAATATTGGAGCTAGAATACGAGAAACTAAAAGGCGAATTGCAAGACTTGAGAAATTAAATGAGATAGAGTTTAAGAATATTGAATTTACAGGTGGCAAAGCAATTCATAATAAAGAAATAAATCGTATTCAATTGATTTTTAACAACATACCTGATGAAGAAATAAGAACGGCATTAAAAACAAGAGGATTTCATTGGTCAAGAAAAGAGGGAGCTTGGCAGAGAGAATTTAATGAGAATACAATAAGAGTTACTAATATTTTAATAAGAGATGTTCTAAATAAAGAACAAGAGCAGGAGGATGAATTTGAGTAATTTTCAAAGGTAAAATTTACTCTACTAAAAAATAAAAAAGCCATAGAATCGATTCTCGTGCGAGAGAATTTTAGGGAGGTAAAATGGTTCATATAAGATTAGATATAGTAAATAAACAAGAGTATGAAACATCTGATATTTATAGAGAAATAAAAATTTTAATACCAAGAGATTCAGAAGATTTAGAAAGAGACTTTGAATATTTGGGATTGGATTATAGGAACTTAGATATACAAGATACACAGATAAAAGAGTGTGAAATTGTTTGCAAAAATGATCCTGCATTTGCATCTGACCTATCAGATGAATTAAATTTATTAATTGCTAGAGCAAGTGATTCAGGATATACTACACCTTTTAATGATATGAAAGCCTTGTATGAATTACTTAATAATATAAAAATATCTGATAGAGATAAATTATTAGCTGTTTTAAAAACAGAGAGAGAACAAATTACTAACATTAAAGATACAATAAAGTTTGCTAGTAATATAGATGAATATCATTTGGATAATGATTCACATTCATTAGAAGAATTCGCAGAAAATGAAATTCATTTGGGTGAATTATATATGGAGGATGTAATTCCATATCTTGATTTAAAATCATTAGGAAAGGATTTATTAAATCAAAGAAATGGAAAATTAACAGAGTACGGAGTATTGTGTCGTATGGATGAAGGAATGGAAAATTCACAAGAAGAGGAGGCGTTTGAATAATGAAAAAACCAAAATGTGCTTTGATTGGACAAAATGGAAACATATTTAATCTTATGGGAATAGCATCACGAACATTAAGAAATAACAATATGAAAGAAGAGGCAAAAGAAATGGTTATTAGAATAGAAGAATCGAAAAGTTATGAAGAGGCTTTAAGTATTATAGGAGAATATGTTGAGATAACTGACGAGGCAGGATTAGATAATGAGGAAGAATTTGAATAGGAGGAAGTTAATTTGAGTAAACAAAAAATAACTATAAGTGATATAAGAGAGAGTCTTTATGATGCAAATTTAGATTCAGAATATAGAGAGGCATTGGCAAACGCTATGATTGAATTAGGCTATGTAAGTGATACGCCATTGAATTTATATATGGGAACAGAAAAACAGAGAAAAGAACTAGAAAGAGTGGAGTCAAAACCATTAAGTAATAATGAAATAAGTGAGATAATACATTTAATGATGTATGAAATGAGAAATGATTTTCAGTATGGAAGATTTAAACCAGTTGCTGATTACTATATTAATATTTCAAAAGAAGTAGATAACATAGAAACAAATAAAACAAAAAATGAATATGAAAAACCGATATGTAATGTAGAATCATATGCAACTATGTATGAATTAATTTGTTTTGCATCTAAAACATTAAAGCAAAATAATATGAATAACGAGTCAAGAAGAATGATAGAGAGAGCTACTTTATCTTATAGCTATGATGATGCTTTTAATATTATCGAAGAGTATGTAGAGTTAAGTAAAGAACGAGAAAATGAAGAAGAATTTGAATAATATGGGCAAAAAAATGTATATTTAAATGTTATACATCAAAAAAAATGTATAATCGCTAAAAACGACGGTTTTAGGCTGTTTAGGGGAGTTTGTATAACTCCCTCTTCCTGCAAAATTGCTTGAGAGCAATTTTGATGTGAAATATAAGTAAAGGCAAGGAGTGATAGATGAAGAATAAAGAAGGTTCAAAAAGTGAGATGTTTTTATTAAGATTAACAAAGGAGCAGAAGGAAAATATATTCAAAGTAGTAGAAAAAAGTTCCTATAATAATGCGTCAGAGTTAATTAGAGCAGGGATAGATAAAGAATTAAATTTGCAAATATATAAAGATAATATGGATTTTATTGTAAAGGAATTGAGTAAAATAATTGATATAAAATTAGATTCATTTATAAAATCACAGAGAAAATTAAATGCGAATAATGTGCGTATAAGTGCATTAAATACCTACATCATGGGAGAAATAATGAGTCGAGTAATGGGAGATGAACTTCATGCAATATTTATGCAAATACTTGAAAGTGGAAGAGTAAAAGCTAATTATTTTGTAAATAGAAAGGTAGAAGAGATTTCAAAGGAAGAACTTTTAGATTTCTATGGAATAGGCAAAGTTTATCGCAATGAGTAGTGTGTTTTTTGAATTAGAAACATTAAATCCTAATTTTAGAACTACCTATTTTAAAATGCAAAATTATACAGAGTATATTGCAAATAGTAAGTATGTTATTAGAAATGAAAATACTTCACACGGACTATTCGGTAAAATGAAAGACTTTCAGGATATACAAACAAAGGAAGATATTGAGCCAATAAAAAAACATATAACAGAGTTGGCAAAGAATAAAATTCCTATTTTTAGAGGAATTATTTCCTTAAAAGAAATGGATGCTACTAGATTGGAATGTTATAATCAAGAAAAATGGAAGAACTTATTAGAAGATAGACTTCCAAGTATTGCAGAAAAATTAAATATAAAATATGAAAATTTAGAATATATTGGAGCAGTTCATATTGAAGAGGGTCAGTTTATCACCAAAACACATAAAAGCTTTAGAAAAAAGAAACTATTATATAGATTATAAAATAAAGGATAAATTGAGAAAAGAATTTACAAATTATCTCTTTAGAGAAGATTTACTTCCAATATATCAAGAGAAAGACTTGGCAAAGAAAAATATCACATCAGAGAATTATATATTAAGTGAATTAAAAAAAGTAACATCAGATGAAAAATTATTAAATGAATTAATGAAATATGAAAAAGATTTTAACCAAGCAAGAAGAATAAGAGCATTATTTAAAGATAGTGATATAAAACAAGTGGTTGATTTACTTATTGATTTGAAAAAAGAATTATCAAATACAACAGGGAGTATAAAATATCAATATTTAAAAAAACATCCTGATATAATAAAAAAAGTTGATTATATATCTAATATTGTTATTGAATCATCTGTGCAATGTCAGATTGAAATTGAAAAGTACATAAAAGCAAAACAAAAATTAGTAGAATTTCAATATTCTAACAAGGAAAAACTCGAGCAAGCAAAGGCTAAAGCAAAAGAAGAAGCACAAGAGGAAATAATAAAACTAATAGGTAATCAAATATTAGATATAGAAAGAAAATGGCTAAAAACAAATAATACATATACTTATATTAAGTATAATAATGAGAGCAGAGATTTATTAGATAGAATTTTAACAGCATTATATTTTCAAGCAGAAAATCAAAATAAATTAAATAGAAATTTTGCAATAAGATATAAAAAACAGTTGTCAAAACAAGGAAAAAAAGAATTGGCTATTTCAAAAAGAAATGCATCATCTTTTGAGTGGGAAGATGAAATATAGGAGATCAAAATAGAAAATTTAGAGAATATTAAAAAATTTAATACATCAATAATTGATATTACAAGGTTTATGTTTAGTGATGATTTTACATTGAGCAATTATTTAAATGAAGAAAAAGTGGTTATATTAATGAGTTTAGGAGTTCCCTGTGGTGCAATACAAGCGGTATATAATGGTAGAGAATTATCACATAGTGAAGAACATGAGTTATCTGATAAGCAATTGTCAAAGATAAGACAAGTATATGTACCAATTAATTCAATAAATGAGTTAGTAAAGCATAGAGAAACTCACTTCTGTTCATATACAATAAATCCGAATTATATCGAGCCTAAGAAAGTACAAAGTTTTATATACAGATTTGAATTATTAACAGATAAAAGCATGGGTATGTTTGATATAGATTCTTCAAACAATCATCAAATAGAGATGTTAAATTTTATACCACTTACATATGAAAAGTTAGAAGAAATGAAGAATAAATATATAACACCAGAAATAGAGAAAAAATTTATTGAAGAACATAAATCAAGAGGGGTAACAGAAGAAAGATTTTATGAATTATTAAATGCCAATTCTTGCAAAGACATAGAAGAACTATATCTAGATGAGTTAGAAAAAATAGAAGAAGACGAAGAATTCGAATAGATATACTAGAAAAATTTTAACATGAAAGGGTGATTTCAATTATTGAATTG